>Ga0247808_10000371_pt1 | contig 22236 bp, 18 predicted proteins | sample UWRJL089202R1_FD_179914 | JGI IMG/M metagenome (GOLD analysis project Ga0247808, IMG submission 179914) | Plant litter microbial communities from Arlington Agricultural Research Station in Wisconsin, United States - UWRJ-L089-202R-1 | ecosystem: Environmental > Terrestrial > Plant litter >... | reverse complement strand
ATAAATTCCGGGTTCAAGATTTAAGGCATCAACCTCCAGACCGCTGTCATCAGCGAAGCAGTCAATATGATAGTGCTGCCACACCCAATCTGTTTTGAGTGCTGCATTTTCAGCAAAAGTGTTTCCGGTCTCCGGAATCTCTGTATGACAACCAAGATCAGCGAGGTTAAGCACTTTGAACTGATCTTCCAATAGCAACGCTACCTCCTGCGTTTTATGGCCATTGTGCGTGGCAAATACAAGCTCAGGCATCATAAATTCATAAGCTTAAGACTTCCCCACAATGTCTTTTTACCAAGCTGATCACTGCTCAACTGATGTAAGTCATTTGAGAAAATCATCTTCACGCCTTCATGCTGCACAACGGTATGCTGCGCCATAACGGGAAGACCTAATTGTTCAGGTGTAACGCCAAAAGAAAAAAGTGTTGAACTGTTCAGGGATGCTTTTAGCTGTGAGAAGGTTGTACGGGGATATCCCGCATAATTCAGCAGGGCAAAGTCATTTCCCGTAAGGCCAATTGCCTTTACAATGTTCCTGAGCAATTCTTTTCCAACGTCCGTACTGACATCGTTCTCTACATCATGTACTAAAATCAAAATATTCCTTAGATTTTTACCTACAAACCTAAAGCTAATGGGCTCTTCTTCAACTGGCTTTTCTGCTACCGTTTCCAAAGGTTCTGGTATAGAAATCAAGGCGGGGATTTCCGCAGTCACAACAGGTTCCGCTTTGGTTGTGGGTAATTCTGCCATTGGGAGCGCAGCCCCTGTGTCTTCTTTAAGCAGGTAAATATCATCTGTAAAAAACAACCTTAAAGCTGCACTATTATTCGTTATCTGATCACTCATTCCATTCGTTTTAAGCGGAATCATTTTTCTGTTAAAATTAGTTAAATATCTTATTATAGTGCCTTTATTTGTTACTTTTATACCTTAAGACAGAACTACCCCCTCCCCGTTAAACCGGAAGGACAAGAACACAGGGATTACTGTTTGATTAGTATACATTTGCAATAGAAATAGAATAACATAGAATGAAGAAAATTTTGTTAATAACGGGTGGATTGATCTGCCTGTTTTTAAATGTTAAAGCACAACCTAAAAATATAGATAAAGTAGTGGCGGTTCTGGGAAGCAATATCATCCTTGCCTCAGAATTAAACCAGCAATACGTTCTTTTCTTAAATCAGGGTAATCCGCCCAATGAGAAAATGAAGTGTTACATCCTGCAGCAGATGCTGGTTCAAAAATTATTAAAACAACAGGCTGAGATTGACTCTGTCATGGTAGAAGATTCTCAGGTAGATAATGATGTGGAACGCAGAATGCGTTATCAGATGCAACGTGCGGGTGGACAGGAGAGACTGGAAGCATTACTTAACCGCTCAATACTCCAATACAAAGATGAGATTCGCCCTGACATTAAAGATGAACTGATTGCTAATAAAATGCAAAGCAAGATCACCGAAAATGTAAGTGTTACTCCGCTCGACGTCAAAAAATACTTCGAATCCTATAAAAAAGATAGCTTACCTGACATCAACACAGAGTATGAAATCGGTGAAATTGTACTTCACCCTGACCTGACTAAAGCAGAGAAGCAACGCTTTTTCGATAAGTTGGATGCTATCCGTTTACGTATTAAAAGCGGTGAAGATTTTGGCTTCCTGGCGAAAACCTATTCTGAAGATCCGGGATCTGCAGGTGAAGGTGGTGACCTCGGCTTCTTTAATCGTGGCGACATGGCCAAAGAATTTACAGCCTATGCCTTTAAATTAAAAGCTGGAGAAACGTCGCCGGTTTTTGAAACAGAATTCGGTTACCATATCCTTCAGGTAATTGAGCGCAGGGGAGAGCAGGTTCATGCGCGTCACATCCTGATCCGTCCGCAAACAACGCCTCAAAGTCTTGAGCGTCTAAAAGTGCATGCCGACTCTATCTATAACAATATCCAGACTAAAAAACTCCCTTTCTCTACTGGTGCATCCTTGTACTCTGACAATAAGGAGAGCAAGTACAATGGTGGTATGATGTTGTATTCTGATAACGTTTCAAGCCGTACAACATTTATCCCTGCAGATAAGATTGACCCTAAAATCTTCCTTGTTGTAGATACCATGAAAGTTGGTGGCGTATCCAAACCGGTATTGTATACTGGTGAAGATGGAAAAGAAGGCTATAAAATCATCTACCTGAAATCAAAAATTCCGCCGCATAAAGGAAACCTTGATCAGGACTATGCTAAATTTAAGGAAAGAGCACAGGAACAAAAAAGCAATAAAGTATTGAGTGAATGGTTCGAAAAACGTCGTGAGAATACCTATATTAAAATAGATCCTGAATTTTCAGGCTGTGATGAATTAAAGATCTGGACTAAAACGGCTTCCAAATAGATAAATGACGAGATATAGCAATGAAATTGAAGCTGTAGATGCGCTCCATCAGGCTTACAAAGAAATCAGGGATGAAATCGGTAAGGTTGTAATCGGACAGGATGAGGTCGTTAAATCGGTCCTGATCTCCATCTTCAGTAACGGACATTGCTTATTGGTCGGCGTTCCCGGTCTGGCCAAGACATTACTTGTACAGACTGTGGCCAGCGTGCTGGACCTTAATTTCAACAGAATACAGTTCACGCCAGATCTCATGCCGAGTGATATCATTGGCTCGGAGATACTCGGAGAAGACAGAACCTTTAAATTTATCAGGGGGCCAGTCTTTTCTAATATCGTATTGGCCGATGAGATCAACCGTACACCGCCGAAAACGCAGGCTGCTTTGCTTGAAGCCATGCAGGAAAAATCTGTGACTGCTGCCGGTCAAAAACATCTTTTACCACGACCTTTCTTCGTCCTGGCCACTCAAAATCCTATAGAGCAGGAAGGAACTTATCCCCTGCCTGAAGCGCAGTTGGATCGTTTCATGTTTAATGTACTCCTTGACTATCCATCTTTCGAAGATGAACTCACGATTGTACGCAATACTACCGGTAACTCAGAGATACAGTTGCGCAAGCTGATCGATGCAAATCAAATTCATGAATTTCAGCAACTGATCAGATCTATTCCTGTTACCGATAATGTGTTGGAATATGCCGTACGACTGGTTGGCAAGACCCGTCCAAACAGTGCACTGGCTACGCCTGAAGTCAATAACTTCATTAGCTGGGGTGCAGGGCCAAGAGCCTCACAGTTCCTGATCCTGGGCGCCAAATGCCATGCTGCTATTTCGGGAAAATATGCGCCAGATATCTCAGATGTTCAGGCTGTAGCTGAAGCCATACTCAGACATCGTCTGGTTAGAAATTACCGTGCAGAAGCTGAAGGACTTTCTATAGAAAAGATCATCAGAAACTTATTTTAATCTGACTTTACCATCTTCAGGAGGTTGGGATAATCGGTAACGATACCATCCACCCCAAGCCCGATCAGGTATTTCATATCTTTCAGTGAATTCACTGTCCAGGGAACAATCTTCACACCTGCTTCATGGCATCGGTCTACCAGGCCTTTTCCCACCAATACCGAATAGGGACTATAAATCGTTGGTAAAAAACCTAGAAGTTTAACGTTTTCATCAAAGTTCACTTGCTCGTCAACCATGAGTGAGGTACGCACCTCGGGATATTTTTCATGCAGGTACTGCAGCGTACGGATGTCTAACGACTGTATAATTACGCGTTTAGTGAGCTTCTTCTTTTTCACTACCGCCATGATCAGCTCTATGTAAACAGCAGGCTCTGGCTGAAACTCGCCATCACCTTTACGGATCAGACTGGTTTCAATGTTGTAATCTGGCTTTGGCAATTTAGCTTGCTTCACATAAGCCTCCACGGAATCGATGGTTTCAGCAAGTAATGGCTTATAAGCTTTGAATTTCTGCTGCCCGGGAAAACGCGGATGTATCTTGCTGCCGACATCAAACTTTCTGATTTCTTCATAATTCATTTTAAAGATATTATACCGCTTTTCGTCTTTAAAAGCGATGGCTTTACCTTCTGGTGTTAAGCTAATCTCATGATTGAAATAAGGTTCATGAGAAAGAATGACCTGTCCATCCCCGGTAATCACCGCATCCATGTCCAATGTAGTTACACCAAGATCCAATGCTTTCAGCATGCCTCTTACGGTATTCTCGGGCATGATACCCCTGGCACCCTGATGTCCCTGAAGGATCAGCTGCTGCGCATAGGTCATCAAATATATGGTGGACAAAATAAGGGTTAGGGTAACTGCTTTCATAAGGTTTGTTTTAAATTAAAAAGGGTTCCTTACCTCGATAAGAAACCCTTTATATCTTTTGATTTTAACTAACGTTCTGCCGGAGCATACATCTGCAGGATCAGGTTCCAGGTATGGTCTGTCTGACGTTCATATACATTGACATAGTTGAAACTCTCTCTCAATTCTGCTTTGTAGTCTATAGTAGCAACACCATAGGTGTAAGCCAAATCACCACCAGCAGCCTTATCTGCTTTTGTTGTTTTCAAAGTGATTTTACTCACCATGCTATTATAGAATGCAATGATGTTATCTTTTCCAATGATTGGCTCACGACCAGGAAACAATAATCTTGCATCCGGATTAAGGAAGCCACCGAAAGCAGCAATACCATAAGATTTTAACGTTGCATCAAGTGTCTTCTCAGTAGTCAGAATAATTCCTTTACCAGTCAGAATGTCTTTCTCATTTGCAAATTTTGGCTTGAAAAAGTCCAGTGGATCTATGAATTGAGGCACGGCTTTAGTAAGTGGTTTATTATGAGTAGTAGCGATATCCAGTGCTGCCTGCCATTTTCCATTGACTATTTTCCATAAGGTCAGGTAGTCTCCATAAGATTTCTCCGTTCCTTCAAGTACATATGGGCCAGTAGTAAAACCCCAGTCGCCACTTCTGGATACTTTAGCAAATACAGGACTCCAGCTTAAATTTTTTGTATCAGGCTCAGTGCTATAGAAAGCTTTCGCATTGACAGGATTAGGTCTGAAAGCAAGTGCGTCATTTGCTGCAAAATTATTGAAAGCAGACTTAAGACCATTTTTAGCTGCAGCTTCAGAGAATTCCTTATCTGCACTTACCAATGATTTAACAGTTCCGTCAGATTTTTGTGCAAAGGCTCCAAATGAGAAAGACGTAGCGATAACGGCGTAAAGTATTTTGTTGATCATAGTTGTAAAATATACGGGGCTAATATAAGGATTTAGGAACTATATTTTATTCCAGGTAGTACCTTCTTTACTATCTTTTAACTGAATACCCATAGATTGAAGACCGATTCTAATCTTATCCGATGTGGCATAGTCTTTATTTTCTTTAGCAGTTTTACGGAGTTCAATTACCATGTCGAGCACAGCATTCAACTCTTCATTAGAAGTGTCTTCATCCTTCAAACCAAAAACATCAATTACGAAATCCTGCATCAGCTGTTTCAAACTAACCAGATCTGCTAGCGTCAATGATCCTTTCCCATCATAAACCGTATTGATAATCCGCGCTGCTTCAAACAGTTCTGCAATAACTACCGGACTATTGAAATCATCATTCATGGCATCAACACAGTTTTTACGGATCAGGCTGATATCAAAATCGCTCGTCTCAGCAGGAACAAGTTTTTCCAGGAGATTTACAGCGTTCATTAAACGTCTGAATCCTTTCTCTGAGGCGTCCAAAGCATCATTGGAGAAATCCAGTGTACTGCGGTAATGCGCCTGGAGCATAAAGAATTTTACAGTCATCGGACTGAATCCTTTGGCAAGCAAAGGGTGGTCGCCAGTGAACAGTTGCAAGGGAAGAAAACCATTACCCGCACTTTTCGACATCCTGGTGCCATTTACAGTCAGCATATTGGTATGCATCCAGTATCTGGCTGGCTGAACGTGGTTGCAGGCTTCAGACTGTGCTATTTCATTGGTATGGTGTGTGGCAGCAAGGTCCATCCCACCTCCATGGATATCAAACTCCTTGCCCAGGTATTTGGCACTCATAGCGGAGCACTCGATATGCCAGCCCGGAAATCCAACACCCCATGGCGAAGGCCAGCGCATAATGTGTTCAGGTTTTGCTTTGATCCATAGCGCAAAATCAAGTCTGCCCTTTTTCTCATCCTGACCGCCTAGTTCACGCGTATTCGCCAGCATATCTTCCAGATTTCTGTTGGTTAATATGGTATAGTTATAGGTGTTGCTGTACTTCTCCACATCAAAGTAGACTGTACCATTTACCTCATAGGCATAGCCTTTCTCAAGGATTTCTTCTACCATTTCAATCTGTTCACTGATATGGCCCGTGGCTGTGGGTTCGATACTCGGCGGGAGTGTATTAAACATCCGCAAGACCTCATGAAAACCAAGCGTATACTTCTGAACGATCTCCATAGGCTCAAGTTGCTCCAGCTTGGCACGTTTGGCAAACTTGTCCTCACCTTCATCACGATCACCCTCCAAATGCCCTGCATCTGTAATATTACGTACATAGCGTACTTTATACCCGCTATATTTCAGGTATCTGAAGATCAAATCAAAAGAAATAAAAGTACGGCAGTTACCCAGATGTACATCACTGTATACCGTTGGACCGCAAACATACATCCCTACATTGGGTGCATTTAAAGGTTCGAAAATCTCTTTCTTCCGGGTAAGCGTATTATATAGCTGCAAGCCGTTTTCCATTTTTTGTATTCTTTATAGTACTGATATGTAGCCTCGGCTTACCTATCAGATTGTGTATCTTATTATGCGCTGGCAATTCCAGTATGCCTTATCAATAGAATTGCTCCGCCCGCAGTTTCCGCAGCAAAGTTAAAAATTTAAGGGGTAAATTGCAGATCACTTCTAACCGGAAAATGGTCAGATAATTTTGCCTCAATTACCCTGTGATTGATAATTGTGATATCCTTCGTGGTAGCGATATAGTCGATCTGGAAATTTGGAAACTTTCCATTATATGTGCGGCCAAATCCAGTTCCTTTTTTGTCAAAACTCTTATTCATACCATCCGTAAGTTGTGTAACAGCATAGGAAGGCGGCGTATCATTGAAATCGCCTGAAATGAGAAAGGGAGTTTTACACTTTTTCATTTCAGCTTTCATCACATCAACCTGAGCACTTCTTTTTACAAATGCAGATTTAAGCATAGAAAGTATTCTCTTAGAAGGTTTAAGATCGGGATCCATTTTGCTGGTTACTTTATCCAGATACTCATAATCCTGTTTGTCGAATGCTATACTTTGCAAATGAACGCTGTAAACGCGCATCATTTTTTTGTTGATCAGCACATCAATATAAATGCTGGAATTGCCGCTATCAGCAAAAGATATAGATCCCTTATGCTCTATAGGATATTTAGAGAATATCGCAAGCCCGGTAGCCTCATAGCCGTTATCGGTATCAGGAACAAAATAATAATACGGTGTTTTCAGGATCGCCTTCAGACTGTCAGTCATATCAAAGGATCCCTTTTTGCGTGTGTAATATTCCTGAAATCCAATAATATCCGGATTTTCTTTACGCACTATACTCAAAATCTGCTGTTTTACAGGTTCTACCGCACCCGTATCGAAGGGTCTGAAGCCGTGAACATTGTAGGTCATCATGCGTACCAACTGCACGCTCTTTTTAGGTCCTTCACCAGCATCTCCCGAAAAACGAATGGTGGCGCGGAAGGCCTGCCAGCCAGAAGCGATCACGATAAAGGTTACGAAGAATAAAGTCCAACGTTTTCTAAATACCCACCAGATCAGGATAAACAGGTTGATCAGCAAAATATACGGATAAGCAAGACCAAAGAAAGGGATGTACTTGTTGTCGCGGGGATCAATATGCCCGGCGAGGGCGCCCAGAACCAGTGCTACGGCAAAGGCCAGTGCAATAAGCCTGACCAGTTTATCAATAAAAGTAACACTGGATTTATTTTTCATAGTATATTTCTCTTCTCGCGGCGATTCGGTATGCTGATCATGCTTCTTAATATGCAAGATCATCAGGATCAGTGATTGCTCGCTTTGAATAGGGTTTCCTTTTCTTCGCGGGTTAATTTATCATAACCTGACCTGGATATTTTATCCAGGATGGCATCAATCTCCTGTTGATTTACCATAGCGGTTGCCTTTGCAGACGGTTTTTTAAAACTGTCGTTCTTCACCACCCGCAACTTGGGTTTCTTTTTAAAAATATCACTCCAGTCTGAGCCGTTCTTAAGTGTCTTGATATATAGGAAACCAAATAGGGCTCCTCCTATATGTGCAATGTTTCCTCCTGCATTGGTAGAAGCGATGCCGATCACTGACAGCAGGATATACGCAGCAGCCAGGTATTTTAGTTTTACGTCGCCAAGAAACATCATACGGATGCTAAAATCCGGAAGCAGTGTTGCAGTAGCTACTACGATGCCCATCACTGCCGCCGAAGATCCGATTACATTGGCAGATGCTATAGCAGGAGCAAATACAGGGAAAGTATGGTAAGCTGCAACATAGAAAATACCACCCAGGATGCCCGAACCCAGGTATACAAAATGAAATTGCCGGGCTTTAGTGAAATCATTAAAGATATTACCCATCCAATACAGCCAGATCATGTTGAAAAACAGATGAAAAAACCCTTCATGTGTAAACTGATAAGTTATGATGGTATAAAAACGATAAGCAAGTTTAACAAAGGCTGCCGGAAATCCCAGGTTTTCCCGCACAACTGCAGACACAATTCCAGGGTCTGTTCCAGACAGAAAGAATCCCACACTGATTAATGAAACAATGACGAATACAAGTACATTGATCCCAATATAAAAGAATACAGGATTTCCAGAATGGAATATCTTGAATTTTAGATCCTTATAAAGATTGTTATTCATAATAATCGTAAAAAGTATTTTTGTTTCTCCAGATTTTGACTAATATAAATCCAAGTAAGGCGCCACCAAGATGCGCATAATGCGCTATGGAATCTCCCTGAAATTTTGCTACTCCAAGAAAGAGCTCAAGTACAATATACACAGGAATAATATATTTCGCTTTGACCGGTACCGGGATGAACATAATATACAATTCCACATTTGGATACAACATGCCAAAGGCAACGAGTAAACCGAAAATTGCTCCGGATGCGCCTACCATCGGACCGCTGTAAATGCCTAATAAAGTATTAACCTGACCCTGAGAAAGGCCTCTTATTGATGTAGACACCATCTCTGTTGCCAGATCTATCTGTATTGCCCCATGATTAACTGCCGAACCGGTGATCTGATAAACCTCAAAGGCTTGTACAGCGAGCTGTAACGCCAAAGCACCAAGTCCGGTAATAAAGTAAAAGTTCAGAAATCGTTTAGCGCCCCAATGTACTTCAAGCACACTCCCAAAAGTGTACAGTGCGAACATATTGAAGAAGATGTGCGCAATGCCTCCATGCATAAACATATAGGTAATTGGCTGCCAGATTTTAAACAGGGGAGAATCAAAGTAAAACGCACCGAGATAAAAACCCAACTCAATACCTTTATTACCCAGTACCCAGGTGGCCACAAAGAAAAGTATATTGATGATCAGCAGATTTTTAACTACCGGGGGTATCTGAATATTATTCATGCTTATTTGTCAAATTTCTTATCTAACTCTGTTAATCCTATAGTTTGTATCACCGGTCTTCCGCCGATGCTGAAATTAGGGCTTTTGCAGGCAAAAAGTTGTTCTATCAGGGTATTCATTTCCTCCTGAGCCATAACCACTCCACTTTTAATTGCGCTGTTTCTTGCCAGACTTCTGGCAAGCGCATCCCTTTTATCCAGCTTGAGCTCCTGCTGGGAATTTTTAAACCCCTCAATCAGACTTTCAAAAAGCTGTGTTTCGTTGATAGTATTGCTTCCCAGATCTACAGGAATACCTTCTATAACCAACGTATTTTTTCCAAATTCACGAACCTCAAACCCAAGGCTTTTAATATCTTCCAGCAGGCTTTTCGCAAGCTCATAATCGTTTGGACTGAGCGTTACTGTCTGCGGAAAAAGGCTCTGCTGCGAAGCCCCTTTACGGTCTTCCAGATGAACCAAAAACCGCTCATACAATACGCGTTCATGCGCAGCCTGCTGATCAATCAACATCAGTCCGGATTTGATCTGCGAAATGATATAACGGTTATGCAGCTGCATGAATTGCTTCTGCACAGGCATAAATTTTTCCTCCTCCACCGTTAGCTCACCTGGCATCTCCATCCTCGCCTGTGTCTCCGGACTGTGGTTGGCGATCTCATATAATGAACCCCAGTTTTTAGTGCTGCTTGCACGATATTCCTGGCCTCCATAACTTGGTGATTCCCTGATGGCCGCCTTGTCCGCAGCAAAAGGGTTAAAGTCAGGATTGAAATTGATACTCGGTGGAACGATATCCTCGGGCTTCTTTAAGCTGATCATTCCACTGAAACCCGTTTCCTGGTCAAAATCTATCGTCGGACTGATGTTAAACCTACCCAGCGATCGCTTTACCGCTGCATGCAGAATTGCATAGATCGATTTTTCTTCCAGGTATTTGATTTCCGTTTTCGTTGGATGTACATTGACATCGATTTTCGCGGGATCAATATCTATAAAGAGTACGTACAGCGGGAAATTCTCATCTGGCAGCAAATCCTGGTACGCCTTATTCACGGCATGGTTCAGATAAGCGTCTTTAATAAAACGATTATTGACGAAGAAGAACTGCTCACCTCTTGTCTTTTTAGCAAACTCAGGCTTGCCAATAAAACCCTTCAGGTTAATTATTGAAGTCTCCTCTTCAACTGGAATCAGCCTTTCATTATAATTATTACCAAAAAGGTGTACAATACGTTGTTTTAGCGATAATGCAGGCAGCCTGTAAATCTCCAGACCATCATGGTGCAGACTAAAGGCGATATGTGGATTTGCCAGCGATACCCGTTGAAATTCATCAATTACATGACGCATTTCTGCAGGATTACTTTTCAGGAAATTGCGTCTGGCAGGGGTATTATAAAAAAGATTTTTAATACAAATACTCGTCCCGGCAGCGGTAGCCACAGGTTCCTGTTTAACAAAGGTCGCACCCTCGATTTCAACCAGAGTCCCGAGCTCATCTTCATGCCTGCGGGTTTTCATCTCTACCTGCGAAATTGCGGCAATGGAAGCCATCGCCTCTCCCCTGAATCCCATGGTTCGAATAGCGAAAAGATCTTCAGCCTTCCGTACCTTGGAAGTAGCGTGGCGCTCAAAGCACATGCGGGCGTCGGTAACTGTCATCCCGCAGCCGTTATCTATGACCTGAATGAGCGCTTTCCCCGCATCCTTAAGGATCAGCTGCACTTTGGTCGCCCCTGCATCTATTGCATTTTCTAACAATTCCTTTACGGCCGATGCGGGTCTTTGGACCACCTCTCCGGCAGCGATTTGATTCGCTACGCTATCGGGTAAAAGCTGTATTATATCTGACATTTATATTCTCCGGTAAAGCTGCTAATTTAGCGAAAATAAGCCTTAAGTCTAATTTCTTTTCACATAATTGCTCGTTATATGACGAAGTCACTACAACCTTTTTATATCTTTAAGCTTTACACTAAATCAGATGAACAAACTTTTTTATAACCTCGCTGCAGCTGCCCTGCTGTTCAGCAGTTGCAGTACTAAACAGGCAGACCTGATCGTTTACCATGCCAAGGTCTATACTGTCAATGATGGTTTTGATACCGTGCAAGCCTTTGCGGTTAAAGACGGCAAAATCCTGGATCTGGGCAGTGATGATGAGATCCGTAAAAACTATAAAGCAACAACGGAAATAGATGCCGGCGGCAAGGCCATCTACCCGGGCCTGATTGATGCACATGCGCACTTTTTTCAATATGGTCTGGGGCTTCAAACTGCCGATCTACGTGAAACATCAAGCTGGAAAGAAGTGCTGGAACGCCTGGTTACTTTTGCAAAAACACATCCCGATGGATGGCTGATTGGCAGAGGCTGGGATCAGAATGACTGGGCTGATAAAGCATTTCCTGACAAGACTGAACTGGACAGACTTTTTCCGGGCAGGCCGGTATTACTGACCCGGATTGACGGGCATGCGGCACTTGTTAATCAACAGGCCTTAAATGCCGCGGGCATCACAAAAAGCTTTACCGTAAGCGGTGGAGATATCGCGGATAGAAACGGCATGCCTACGGGATTACTTGTCGACAATGCAGTCCGCCTGGTATCAGACAAAATTCCGAAACCGGATAAAGAACGTATAGCAGCATCATTGCTTGACGCTCAGAATAAATGTTTCGAAGCGGGATTAACGACCATAGATGAATGCGGAGTCGACGCTTCACTTGTCGATATCATCAAAAAACTACAGGAAGACAAATCTTTAAAAATGCGTCTGTACGTGATGCTTTCAGATAACGAGGCTAATTATAAGTATTTATTTAAAAGTGGCGCCATAAAAACAGACCGGCTCAATGTGCGCTCCTTCAAGGTATATGCCGATGGAGCTTTGGGATCACGTGGCGCTTCACTGCTTCAACCTTATACGGATATGCCCGCAAAGAGCGGCTTTTTGCTGAGCAGTCAAAAGCATTTTGAAGATGTTGCTAAGCTGATTAATGAACATGGTTTTCAAATGTGCACCCACGCAATCGGTGATTCTGCAAATCGGACGATACTGAAGATTTATAATAAAGTCCTTGGCGGCAAAAATGATAAACGCTGGCGGATTGAGCACGCACAGGTTATTGCACCTGCAGACTTCGCCCTTTTCGGGGCCTCAAATATTGTCCCATCCGTACAACCTACCCATGCCACCTCAGATATGTACTGGGCAGCAGACCGACTTGGCACAAAACGGATCAAAGGTGCGTACGCCTACAAGCAATTACTACAACAGAATGGATGGATTCCGCTGGGGACCGATTTCCCTGTAGAAGACATCAACCCGATGTTCACATTCTACGCGGCAACAGCCAGAAAAGATGCCAAACACTATCCCGAAGGAGGATTTCAACCCGAAAATACCTTGAGTAAAGAAGAAGCCCTTCGGGGAATGACCATATGGGCGGCTAAAGCAAATTTTGAAGAAAAAGAAAAAGGAAGTCTGGAAAAAGGAAAACTGGCCGACTTTGTGATCCTTGATACCGATATTATGACAACGGCGCCCGACAACATCTTAAAAACGCGCGTATTAAAAACCTATGTTAATGGAGAGAAAGTTTATGAAAAAAAATAACCTTGGCGCATTGCTGCTGATCAGCGGCCTTGCACTAAGCACACTTACCGCCTGTGCCCAGGATCACGCCAGAAACCAGACACGGCTCACACTTATTAATACTATCCTTAAAAATACCGTGCTGCTCAATAACCAGAGCAGTGCTATTCCACTGAGAGAGCTCGATAAAAAACAAATTGCGTCTGTTAATCTGGGTTTCGTTAACCAGCCTGTGGTTGATAGCTTGCTCAATAAATATGCAAAAGTAACACCATTCGATGCGAACAAGTATACTAGCCAAACTACATTAAATGACCTGGAAGATGACCTGAAATACTACAATACGGTTGTCGTTACCCTGAGCGACCAGCAAACCAACAATGCCAGATACATTAACTTCATTACGATGCTGGCCAAAAGCAAACAGGTTATTGTAGCTTTATTTGGCGATGGAAAAAGCTTATCAGCGTTCGACATGGTATCCGCTCCTATTGTGTGGACCAGTCATACCGATGCAGAAGCTGCTGCAATTGTTCCCCAGATCATATTTGGTGGCATGGCAGCAAACAAAACATTAACTCAAGGGTATTCAGGCAAGTACACCGCCGGATCAGGATTTACAACACTAACAACAAGGCTTGCCTATACAGTACCCGAAGATGCCGGCGTAAATTCTGATGATTTGCTGGAAATTGACCGCATCACGGCTGAAGCGATCAGCGCAAAAGCTGCGCCCGGCATGGTTGTTCTGGTAGCTAAAGACGGAAAAGTAATTTTCAATAAAGCTTATGGGAGTCATGCATATGATGGCAGCATGGCTGATAAAGTAAGTGACATCTTCGATCTTGCCTCCGTCACCAAAGTTACAGCTACCACGCCTACGGTAATGCGGCTGTTTGAACAACAGAAGTTAAATCTCGACACTAACATTGGCGCCTATATTCCAAAAGCAAGAATCACGGATATGAATAATATCCAGGTTAGGGAGGTCATGCTGCACCAGGCCGGCTTTATTCCCTATATTCCTTTTCAGGATGCTGTAAAACCTGCAGATCATAGTCCTGATTCTTCTGCAGCCTTTCCTACCAAGGTGGCCGACGGCTACTATCTGAGAAAAGATTATTTCAAAGAAATCATGTGGCCAAAAATGCTGACATCCCCAATCAAAACCAGGGGAAAATATGTGTACAGCGATATCAGCATGTATGTAATGAAAGACATCGTAGAACGCTTGAGCGGGGAGCCGCTGAACCAGTATGTACAGGAAAACTTTTATCGGCCCCTGGGTATGCAGACTGCCGGTTTTCTGCCGCGCAACAGGTTCTCCAGAGATCAGATCATCCCAACAGAAAACGACACCTATTTCCGCAAAACCCTCTTGGTAGGCTATGTCCATGATCAGGGCGCAGCCATGGTTGGCGGCGTATCCGGACATGCGGGCTTATTTGCTAGTGCGAATGATGTTGCGATCATCTACCAGATGTTATTAAACAAAGGTAGTTATGGCGGTGAGGTGTATTTCAAACCGCAGACTGTAGATATGTTTACATCCAGACAATCTAACGTGAGCAGAAGAGGCTTGGGTTTTGACAGATGGGATCCGGATTTGACAAAGAAATATCCTTCATCAACAGCTTCTCCGCAAACCTTCGGTCATACTGGCTATACAGGAACGTGTGTATGGGTAGATCCCTCACGTGGACTGGTTTATGTATTTCTGTCAAACCGGGTCAATCCAACCGTATCGGAACAACTGTCAAAGTTATCTATTCGCGGCAGAATTCAGGACGTGATCAATAAAGCAATTGATCTCGGCAAGGCAAATAAATAGCTGTTACAATATAAGCAAAAGGGGCACACCATCTACACGGTATGCCCCTTTTTTATGCTTTAAAAAATCTGAAGCTTATTTCTTCAAGCCGATTTCTCTTAATCTTTCATCAAGATATTCACCGGCAGTCATGTCGGTATATAATTTCGGATGTTCTGCATCAATGCAGGATTCCAGACTTGTCAGATCCATATCTGAACGTGGGTGCAGGAAGAATGGCACTGAAAAACGCGACGTTTTCATCAGCTCACGCGGCGGGTTTACCACACGGTGCGTTGTTGATTTCAATTTATTATTCGTCAACCGTTGCAGCATATCTCCAACGTTCACCACGATATCAGTATGGTGCGCCTTGATCGGCAACCACTCATTTGCACGTGTAAGTACTTCCAGACCATCAGCACTGGCGCCAATTAGCAGGGTAATCAGGTTAATGTCTTCATGTGCTCCTGCACGTACTGCATCATCAGGAATAGTATCCGGATTTTCAATCGGGAAGTAATGAATACCTCTTAAAATAGAATTGCCGTTATGTACATGCTGATCGAAATAATCGACCGGCAAACTCAGGTAAGTCGCAATGGCACGCAGTAAATGCTTACCATTCGCCTCCAGACGCTGATAAATTTCCCGTGTCACCTCATTAAATTCAGGAAGTTCTGTCAGGAATTCATTATCAGGATACTCAGCTTTGATAGGATCAGCATCAAGTACTTCCTGTCCAATCTGCCAGAATTCTTTGAGATCTGCAGTTTTAGCACCTTTAGCTGTTTCTTTACCAGGACTTGTGTAACCACGTTGTCCGGCCAGTTCAGGCTTTTCATATACTTTTTTCTGATCCGGTGATAAAGCAAACATCGCTTTAATGTTTTCGTACAACTTATCAATCAGCTCCTGGCTAACGCCATGATTGGTAATGGTCACAAATCCTGAATCATTAAAGGCTCTGCCCAGCTCATCAGAGAACTTTTTACGCTGCTCTTCTGTACCGTTGATGTACGAGCCCAGGTCTAAACTTGGAATATACGGTGTTGACATATTTGTTTTTGCTAATGTGGATCTAAATTAAAAAACTAATTCCAAAAATGTGGATAGCACAAAAAAGAGCGACTTATCTCTTTTATTATAAACAACTTAAGTTATTAACAGTTTTAGCAACCCGGTTTATTAATCAGGTTATTGTCAATTTCAGGCTCAAATCATTTAAAATAAATCTTTAACAAAATCACTTACGTAATTTTACATGAACAACACCAAATACACATATATGAAACGTTTGATTTTAATGGCGCTGATGCTTTTTACTATAAGTAATCTGCATGCGCAAAGCAATAAGTTACAGAAAGCCACTTTTGGCATGGGTTGCTTCTGGTGTTCAGAAGCCGTATTCCAGCGACTGGAAGGTGTAGTTAGCGTGAAATCGGGTTATGAGGGAGGTGATGTACCTAATCCTTCATATGAAGATGTGTGTACCGGTACTACCGGACATGCTGAAGTTATTGAGCTAACCTACGATCCGGCAAAGATCTCTTATGATGATTTGCTTGCCGTATTCTGGAAAAGCCATGACCCTACTACTTTAAACCGCCAGGGTGCTGATGTTGGTACGCAATACCGTTCTGTTGTATTTTACAACACTCCGGAACAAAAGGCGACAGCTGAGCAGTATAAAGCTGAACTGATTAAAACTAACGCCTATGGTAAACCCGTCGTGACGGCAATTACCAAAGCACAGCCGTTTTACGTAGCTGAGTCCTATCACCAGGATTACTTTAATAAAAACTCAGACGCCCAATATTGCCGCCTGGTTATCTTACCAAAACTGGAAAAGCTGGAAAAGGTATTTAAAGCCAAGCTGAAGAAAAAATAAGATCCATACAAAAAAAGGCCCTGCTGAATAATTTCAGCAGGGCTTTTTTTGTGTTAGGCTATTAGTTATTTGTAGCAGGGAATTTTACACCCCTGTACTTAGTGACATCTACAATTGGAATAGATGATCCATATTTACTGTTGATCGCTTTGATAAATGCATTGGCCGTGATGGCATAGCCCATAGGAGTTAAGTGTATTCCATCCAGTGAAAACAAGTTACCTGTAATATAAGCTGAACTTACCGCAGCACCATTCACCTGCGTTGGCACATTGTATTGTTTCAGCAAAGCATTGGCATCCATCAGTGCTAATCCATTGGCACTTGCCACAGACGTGATGGTGGCATTATAAGCTGCTGTAAAATCATTTACTGTAGCAACCTCTGCAGCATCCAGTACATATTTATTTTCAACAGGATTTAGTGGATGTAAGCCATAAGGATAGCCTGCAGCATTTGGTACACCCATAACTCCAGCAGAGCTTAATGTCAAGGTAAACAAATCAGCTGCAGTAGCCGGACGTGGGGCACCTGCTCCTGGCTGGATGTATATCGCCGTAACATTCGCACCAGCAGCTGTTGCACGAATCGTAGCTAATAGTGTAGCCAGGGTTACGGTCCTGAAATAAGGTGTGGTAGTGACATCGGGAATGGTAGCCACTACACCTTTAGCTTTTGAAGCAACCAGTCTGGCAACAGTAGCGGCATACAGGTTAGAAAAATCTCCCTTAGGCGTTGGGATATCACCGGCGCCGCCAGAACTTGCGTAACCGAGAATATCGTTATTGCCTAACCACATACTGAAAAAGGTATAAGGCTTCGCAGTAACAAAATCCATATAAGTAGTTGAGTTAGTTCCAGCATTACCAGGAAGCAAACGCTCGTAGTACCCATTCAGGTTACCATAGGTCGCAAGGTTTACATGAGCAAGCTTAATCCCTGGTACACCATAGTTATTCAGGTCTCCAGTGTATTTATCATACAAAACTACATTTCCAAATCCCGGAATTGCAATCTGACCGCGAACAGCCAGGTTAGTAGTTTCAGCACCAATATTTGGTGTACCGTTGGCATTCAAACCTAATAGTTTTGCATAACCAGAGCCATTGGCATGCGCTTCGGTGAAAAATGGTGAAGAGAAACTTCCACCACCAACATTTTTCATTTGTGCAGCCAGCATCTCAGGATAAGAATTCTTTTGCCCTTCCAGGTAAAGTCCGTTATCGGCATAACCTGAAGTCAGGGAATTACCGATAGCAATATAACGGGAGAAATCGGCCTGGCCGTTACTCGGCGTAACGTCTTTTAATTCAGGTTTGCAGGAGGCCAAACCGGCAACTAATGCTACTGCAAGTACACTTTTAAGTATATATTTTGAGTTCATTGTATTTTTCATGTTAGGTCGTACTAAAATTTATAAGAAAGAGAGATACCAGGAATATATGCTACTGTTTTGAAAGTACCGTCCAGATTAGTTTCGATATTTTTCTCTGTTCTTGAAAGCACATTCTCATAAAGGAACGAAAGATCAATTCCAAAACGTGCGGTTGGCATATAACCTAAACCTGCACTTAACAATACACGATTTGCATCAGGAACTTCTGGCGTAACATAACCTTTTTTAACTGGAGTATATGCATAGGCAACACCGGCTCTCAGTGCCAGTTTAGTGGACGCCTGATTTTGTATACCTACACGGATTACGCCAGCATCGCTGTAATTTCTTGGCGATTTAGTATCCGGAACACGTGCGTTATTGTCATAATCAAAAGACAGGTCAGTATATTTATGCCAGTGTACCCAATTGGCATCAACGGCAATAATCGTTTTATCCGAAGGATAGAAACCCAGTCCCAGGGTTGTTGTAGCAGGTAGCGGAAGGGCTGCAGTAAATTTGGTAGGAAAAGTTGACGCTACCGAAGCTGGAACTACGAAAATCGCATCCCCATCTTTTACGTTAGCTGTAACCTGCGATCTGTGTGTAATACCTATAGAGACACCTGATAAGGTCTTGATATAAATACCAGCATTCCAGCCAAAGTCTTTGGAATCTCCTTTTAACTGAGCCGTTGATGATGAGCCGTCGCTCAGCGTTAAAGGAACAGCACGTTGTAAATCAACCTTACCCAGTGAATAAACAAGTCCGGCACCAATACCAATCTGATCGGTGATCCTGAAACTCACGGTAGGCTGAATAAATATGGCCTGAAGATCCAGAGAGGTCACGGTATATTTACCTGTCCAGTTTTTATCATAGTGCATGGCACCACCAAATGGTGTGTAAGCCCCGATACCAAATCTCAGTCTGTTTTCCGGATTACCAAAAACAGCATAAGCCTGAAATGGCGGAGCAATATGGTCTTTATTATATTCTGTAATGTTCGATCCTGTTTCCCTGAAAGCAGTTTTGAGAAACAATGCGCTGACGCCACCCTGTACACCATTCTGTTTGAGGAAAGACACGGCACCCGGGTTAAAAAACACTGCAGCCTCATCAAGGGCTACACCTGTTCCAGCGCCACCCATGGCGATCTGTTTGTGGCCCTGAAGATTGACCTGAAATGATTGGGAGAACCCCACAAAAGGCATAATCGTTAGAAGACTTAATAAAATCCTTTTCATAAATATTTGGTTAGTTAATGAATTAAAAAACTGCGTCCGCAAATTCTATTCCTACAACAAAAATCAGTTATGTAAGTTTTACAATTGAATTACTTATGCAAGCATAACAAAGTAACGGTTTTAGTATGTAAAATTGAAATAATTTTTAGCTGCAGATTTTCACAAAGAATGCTTATCATTTTAAAGTCAAAGCTTTGCCATGTTTTCAACAGTTCCCGGTAACATCACTACATTTGCCGGCACAGAATTTTAATACGACAATACTATATGAGCTTAATAAATGCATTGAAGTGGCGCTATGCTACAAAAAAGATGAACGGACAAATTGTCCCACAAGAAAATATTGACCAGATTGTAGAAGCAGCCCATTTAGCTCCTACTTCTTCAGGCCTGCAACCCTTTAAAGTAATTGTCATTTCCAATCCGGAACTGAAGTCAAAAATATTGCCTATTGCTAATAATCAATCACAAATTACAGACGGATCTCACCTGCTTGTTTTTGCTGCCTGGGACACCTATACTGAAGAGCGTATCAGAAGTGTATTTGCACACGCCAATGCAGAACGCGGACTGCCTGCCTCAGCAACTGCAGATTACGAGAATATGCTTGTAGGTGCTTACACCAACAAAACACCTGATGAGAATTTCCAGCACGCTGCTAAACAGTCTTATATTGCGTTTGGCATTGCGCTGGCAGAAGCAGCGCTTTTAGGGGTTGACGCTACACCAATGGAAGGTTTCAATCCAGCGCAGCTTGATGAATTACTTGGCTTAAAGGAACTTGGTTTGAAAAGCACTACAATACTTGCCTTAGGATACAGAGATGTTGCAAACGACTGGCTGGCAAATCTGAAAAAAGTTCGTCGTCCGAAAGCAGAATTTGTGATCGAATACAAATAAGACGTACAATGATAAGAACGGCACCGGATATTACGGTGCCTTTTTTTTGCGCTGATTTCTATTTTTAAAATGTCAAAAAATGTTAAACTCCTGGCAAAAGGTATCAGCCCGGCTTATATTTCAATATATTAGCCAATTATTCCTGTTAAATTAAATTCATGAATTATAAAGTTATACCCATCCTGTTGCTGTTCTTTATTGGGCTGCATTTTTCAAGTGCTGCGCAGCAGGATACCACTGTATTGAAAAATATCCTTCAGAAAACAAAAAAGCTATCCGAAACGCAGCCCCTTGAAAAAGTTTATCTGCATTTCGACAAACCTTATTATAGTGTAGCTGATACAATCTGGTTTAAGGCATACCTGACCACGCAACAGAACATGCTCTCCCCGCTCAGCAAGATTGTTTATGTCGATGTGATGAATAGCCAGGATTCATTGATTAATACCTTGAAATTACCGGTTACTGATGGAATCGCATATGGTAACATGCCCGTGGATGCGACCAATTTTAAACAGGGTAATTATTACGTGCGCGCTTATACGCTATGGATGCTTAATTTTCCGCAGGACTACTTCTTCACTAAAACAATCCCGATTGGAAATGCTGTAGACAAAAAAGCACTGACCAATATTAAGTATACCACAACGCAGACCGAAAAAGGACAGGTTGTCACCGCTAAAATTCAGTTTAAAAACGAAGACAAAATTGCAATGGCCAACCGTCCGGTAACCTGGAAAATGGTGTCTTCTTACGATGTGGTGGCTCAGGGAAGAGGAACTACAGATCAGAACGGATTTTTAACGGTTGAAGTGAATTCTAAAAAAGGCTCTTTTATCAAAAAGGGCGAATTGCTCACAGACCTCACTTTGGTTGATAAAGATGTGGTTAGTACTGCTTTTGAGATCACCCCGGTAATACCTGAAAATGACCTCCAGTTCTTCCCTGAAGGAGGTGAATTCTATAAAGGTGTACCTACGCAAATTGCCTTTAAGGCACTTAAGAGTAATGGACTTGGAATAGATCTTACCGGTGCAATTGTGGATAATGAAGGCAATCAGGTGACTACACTTACATCTACGCACGTTGGTATGGGCGCTTTTTACCTGAATGCCGATGGAGGTAAAACTTACAAAGCGAATGTCACTTTTAAGGATGGTACTAAAAAAACTTTTCCATTACCGCAGGCTAAGGAATCAGGTGTAAATCTTCAGATCATCAATGGTCCTACCGAAGCCTTGAATGTAAAAATAGTAGCTAATGAAGCTTACTTTACAGCAAATAAAGGCAAGGCCCTATACATCGTAGCACAGCACAATAATATCGTGTACTATGCTGCACAAACCGCATTGCAGAATCAGGTCACCTCGGCAAAGATTCCAAAAGACAAATTCCCTGCGGGGATTGTACAAGTCACCTTGTTTTCTGCCACTGGAGAACCAGTGAGTGAACGAATCACCTTCCTGATGCACAGCGAGGCGATGGCACTTGCAGTTCAGACTGACCTTCCGACGTATAAGCCGAGACAAAAAGTTAAAATGACTGTCTCTGCAAAAAGTGCCACTCAGAAAATCGCCGGAGATTTTTCTGTCAGTGTAATTGACGAAACAAAAGTTCCTGCTGATGAGAATGCAGAGACTACTATATTAAGCTCCTTATTGCTGACTTCCGATCTAAAAGGCTATATAGAGAAGCCAAACTACTATTTCAATAAAACAGACGACAAAAAACTGGCAGATCTTGATGTACTGATGCTGACACAGGGTTACAGAAGATTTTCATATAAGGAGGTGCTTGAAGACAAGTTTCCTGCAGTTGTCTATTTGCCGGAACAG
>Ga0247808_10000369_pt1 | contig 22300 bp, 18 predicted proteins | sample UWRJL089202R1_FD_179914 | JGI IMG/M metagenome (GOLD analysis project Ga0247808, IMG submission 179914) | Plant litter microbial communities from Arlington Agricultural Research Station in Wisconsin, United States - UWRJ-L089-202R-1 | ecosystem: Environmental > Terrestrial > Plant litter >... | reverse complement strand
AAATTGAGTTCTAATAAAGATTTCATTTGAGAAATAGCCATTTTATTCAGCTGAATCAATCTGTCAGCTGAAGCCAATTTTTGTGTTATAAATAGGGAATTCACACTTTCCATATTACTCAATACAACCAACTGTTCTAATGTAGCTTGATCTCTAATATTACCTTCGACCCCAACATGTTTACTTTTCCACTCTCCTGCGGTTAAACCAAACAAGGCAACATTCAATAAATCGGCTTCGTTAGCATAGATTAAACTCGCCTTAACTTTTGTAATTTCTGTTGGGATCAAGTTTTCCTTGATTGCATCAGTATGGATTTTGTAGTTAATTTTAGAAATTGTTCTTTGCAAATTCCAAGTTAAGTTATTTCTGCTTGCTTCCTCATCTTTTAGACGTTGAAATTCTTTGATGAGATAAAATTTAAAGATCGGACTTATGGCCGAACAAAACTCGAAAGCAATATCTTTATGCGCATAAGTTCCTCCATATTTACCATATTACACTCGTATTCCTTTTGCTTTTGTTTTCTCAACCCATTGCCCTGGACCCAGTACAAAACTTGGCAGTCCAGCTTGCATTCTAAAGTGGTCAAATTCGACCACTTTAGAATCACTATTATACAAAAGTTCCCACGCGCCTAAAAACTCTAAGGTAGATCGGGTTCTTATCCAATTTTTAATAATATCTGCAGCTCTTGATTTACTTTCTTTTATTTGAGCTATATCCGTCAAAGAAATATAGTCACTATTTTCTATAGTATGTAATGCAATGTTCAAACCCTTTACAATCAAATTTCTCATAGTTTTTATTCACCATTTAGTTAATTCACTACCACCAATAATGTGGTAAATCTCAAACTACATAGGAATCGCAATGAATGCTCAATAAATCTCAAACTTCATACTATGGTTTTAATATTTTAATTACCAAGCAAAGTAAATCCACATCTAGTTAATAGCATAGGCTTGTTGAACTTCTCCTTTCAATTTTTATCACCAAACATCCGCGTTGCTACGAAGTAATTCTTTTGGAGCAAACGCAGCCTAAGTATAGGAGTTTTCCCCTTTTTTCGAAAAGATATGTCTTCGAACTAGCTTCGAGGTAGCTATAATGTAGGTGTTAGCTTCGTATTAGCTAGGTATGATGGAAGATGTGTGATGAAAGATGCATGATGGAAGATGTGTCCAATTTGTGACACAAAAAAGGGTCCCAACTTTCGTTAAGACCCTTGACTTTTAGCATTATAAATTATGCTAAAATCTATGCATTTGCACCATGGCAGTTTTTAAACTTCTTGCCACTTCCACAAGGGCAAGGTTCGTTACGTCCGACGGTTGCTTCTTTTCTAATGGGTTGTGGAGGTGCCATTTCTCTGGTATCCTCTACTGGCATTGCACTGCTGCTTGATTGGCTAAACTCTGGTTTAGACATACGCAATTTACTTGGTGCAGCTTTAGGTGCTTTCACTTCTCTTACGTCTTCAGCATCTTGCTGAACAGGGATACCGCCTTTATATAAGAAACTCACTACTTCTTTATTCACCACATTTAACATGCTTTTGAATAAATTAAAAGCTTCCATTTTATAAATGATCAGTGGATCTTTTTGCTCATAAACAGCATTTTGTACAGACTGTTTCAACTCGTCCATTTCACGTAAATGCTCTTTCCAGCTATCATCAATTAAAGCAAGGATAATCGTTTTCTCAAATGCTTTGGTTACTTCTCTACCATTATTCGCTATTGCCTTTTTAAGATCAACGGGAACTTGGATATGACGAATACCATCACTAAATGGTACTACCACCTGCTCAATCTGTTCACCACGCTCAGCAAAAACCTGCTTCAATACCTGCATTGATTGATTGATGATATTTTCTGATTTACGAGCATAAAATGTAGTCACCTCATCAAAAAGGATATCGGTTAAAGCATGAATGTTTTTGCTGTTAAAATCTTGCTCTGTAATATCGGTATCTGCCGAGAAGTTTTTGATTACCTCTAAACGGAAACCTTCATAATTTGCTGCTTCTTTATATTCGGTAACGATATCTTCCGCAACATCAAATACCATATTGCTCATGTCAACGTCCAAACGATCGCCAAATAATGCATTTCTACGTTTTGCATAGATTACGGTACGTTGTGAGTTCATCACGTCATCATACTCTAACAAACGTTTACGGATACCAAAGTTATTTTCTTCTACTTTTTTCTGTGCACGCTCAATAGAATTGGTAATCATCGAATGCTGGATCACTTCACCTTCTTCGATCCCCATTTTAACCATGATATTAGAAATTCGCTCAGAACCGAATAAACGCATCAGGTTGTCTTCTAAAGACACAAAGAACTGAGAAGTTCCCGGATCTCCCTGACGACCAGCACGACCACGTAACTGTCTATCAACACGACGTGACTCATGACGCTCGGTACCAACAATTGCCAAACCTCCAGCTTCTTTCACGCCAGGGCCTAATTTAATATCTGTACCACGACCAGCCATGTTGGTCGCAATAGTTACCGTACCCGCTTTACCTGCTTCAGCAACGATATCAGCCTCTTTCTGGTGCATCTTCGCGTTCAACACATTGTGTTTAATACCACGAAGCTTGAGCATTCTACTTAATAACTCTGAGATCTCTACAGATGTTGTACCTACCAATACTGGTCGTCCAGCTTCGGTCAGTTTTACTATTTCTTCAGCTACTGCATTGTATTTTTCACGAATAGTACGGTAAACATAATCCTGGTGATCTTTCCTGGCCATGATACGGTTGGTAGGAATTTCTACCACGTCTAACTTATAAATAGACCAGAACTCTCCAGCCTCCGTAGTTGCAGTACCCGTCATCCCACATAGCTTATGGTACATTCTGAAGAAGTTCTGCAAAGTAACTGTTGCATAAGTTTGTGAAGCATCTTCTACTTTCACATTTTCTTTAGCCTCAATTGCTTGGTGCAATCCATCAGAGTAACGGCGACCGTCCATGATACGTCCAGTCTGCTCATCTACAATCTTGATTTTACCTTCGTCAATAATATATTCAACGTCGATTTCAAATAGGGTATAAGCCTTTAACAATTGGTTTACCGAATGGATACGTTCCGCTTTTACTGCATAGTCCCGCATCAATCCATCTTTTTTGGCTATTTTATCTTCGCTGCTTAAATCAGATTTTTCGATCTCTGCAATTTCGGTTCCAACATCAGGCAATACAAAGAAATTTGCATCCTCACCTTGTTTGGTAATGAGTTCAATCCCTTTCTCGGTTAACTCTACCTGGTTATTTTTTTCATCAATGTAAAAGAAAAGCTCTGCATCAACCTTAGGCATATTCTTAGACTGATCAGCCATGTAATGATTTTCAGTTTTAAGTAAAGTCTGTCTTACACTTCCTTCACTCAAAAATTTAATCAAAGCTTTACTTTTCGGCAATCCACGGTGTGCACGTAACAAGGCCAATCCACCTTCACCTTCTTCAGTACCGGTCTTGCCATCATTAATTAATTTTTTTGCTTCGTTTAATGCTTGTGAAACGTAAGTTTTCTGTGCATTAACCAATCGCTCAATCCGAGGTTTAAGTTCATGAAATTCATGCTGATCACCAAAAGGAACTGGTCCAGAAATAATCAGTGGTGTACGTGCATCATCAATCAAAACTGAATCGACCTCATCTACCATTGCAAAATGCAACTTGCGCTGCACCAATTGATCTGGTGTCTGAGACATGTTGTCACGCAAATAATCGAAACCGAATTCATTATTCGTACCGTAGGTGATATCTGCTAAATAAGCATTTCTACGCTCCTGTGAGTTTGGTTCATGCTTATCGATACAATCAACCTTTAAGCCATGGAATTCGAACAATGGTCCGTTCCACTCTGAATCTCGTCGTGCCAGGTAATCATTCACAGTTACAATGTGAACGCCTTCGCCCGCAAGTGCATTTAAGTACGCAGGTAATGTACTTACCAATGTTTTACCTTCACCAGTGGCCATCTCCGCAATTTTACCACCATGTAAAACCATACCACCAATCAACTGTACATCATAATGTACCATATTCCAGACCACTTCGGTTCCGGCAGCTTCCCAACGGTTCGCCCAGTACGCTTTGTCGCCAATAATTTTAACATTGCTTTTACGCGCTGCGTAATCTCTATCAAATTGGGTTGCGGTAACTTCTAAAGCATCGTTTTCACTTAGCCTGCGTGAAGTTTCTTTGATTACTGCAAAAGCAGCAGGCAAAATTTGCTGTAATACCTTTTCTAATTCTACATTACGTTCTTTACCCAATACATCAACCTCGTCATATAAACTGGTTTTTTCCTGTAATGATAGCTCTTGTGATTCGGCTTTAGTTTTGATCGATGCGATTTTTGCATCAATTTCAGCTAATGCTTCAGCAATAGTTTCCTTAAACTGAATGGTCTTATTACGTAGTTCGTCGTTGCTTATCGACGCTAACTTTGCGTATTCATCATTAATCTGTTGCACTAAAGGCTGTAAAGCCTTAATATCTCTCTCTGATTTGCTTCCAAATATCTTGGCTAAAAATCCTAACATGTCTTTATTCTTGTGTTTATAATTCTAAAAATGATTGGTTTACAACAACCAAGCCATTTACTTAAATATAAGTCAACTTGGCAGTTGCGTAGTATATTATCCATGGACTTAACAACGTTTAAATTGTAAAGCTCTACAGATAAAAGAAATTTTATGGTAATGGAGGAAACTAAGGACTATTATTTTTTGGCTTTTTCCTTATGGTTAGATCGGCAATAACCTGATTTAAGCTTTGAAATTTTAGCGCTTTAACGATTGGTAGAATCCCTATTAACGTTAAATCGTTATAAGATAAAAAAAAAGGATTTCTATGCTCGTTGAGCTGATTTTCTGAAGAATGGGCGACCTCAGCACTCACTTTATGTTCATTGCAATACCTTTCAGTTAACAGCCTTAACCCCTCAACACGCTCAATTTTTGAGAGATGAGTTAAACTGAAAAATACAAGAGATAAGGTTACAATGTGTTTCATTCTTGCCGCAAATCTAATTTTTATCTTTTACATACCGAAATAATTAGCCGATTCTCCAAATAACCAACACCTTAATCAGTTGGTCGATACATTATAACCTTTTAACGATACATCACCCCCTTTAGTAAAAACGTTGCCCAACTTTAAAACCAAACCTATTTTATCAAATGATTTTTCTTTAAACTTACCAGCGAAAATTTTATCATTAAATTATAGCATGCAAATCTTCAAAACCTCAACCGTTTTTATTCATTTCGCAGGTTGGTTATTATTTTTAACCTTCCCGCTATTGTTTATCAACAATGAGCAATCCGGATTCAGCAGCCTTCTACTACTCTCCTCTCCTTATTATTGGTTGTTTTGCAGTACTTACGTATTAATGTTTTATCTCAATAGTTTATTTCTAATCCCTAAGCTAATTTTCACTAAAAGATATTTTGGCTATGGCATTTTAGTACTTATCTTATTTGGCTTTGTTTATTATGCACAGCCATACAACAATTTGCTTAGTCATAACGCTAATGTGATCAGTGTACTTAAAGGTATGCCCACCAATCGCTCAAGGGGTTTAAATCAATCATTAATGGCAGAAAAAGATACCATTGGCCCTAGCGTAGCCATGCCTTTCGGACCATTACCAAACAAAGATCTTAGGATGCAGGACCCTAATTTAAGGAAGCCTAAAAGTATGCTCGACCTGCATCAATCACCAGAGGTTGATATGGTAAGCCTATTTATCTTTATGATGGTGATTGGAATAAGCATTGCAACCAGTACGGTGCAACGTTGGCAAAGCACAGAACAAAAGGTGGTAAAGGCAGAATCAGAAAAAACAACGGCTGAACTTTCTTTTTTAAAAGCACAGATCAACCCGCATTTTTTATTTAACACACTTAATAATATTTACACCCTCTCCGTCATTAACAGTGAGCATACCTCTGGGAGTATCATGAAGCTGTCTAATATTATGCGCTACGTGACTGACGATGTAACCAATGATTTCGTGAAACTAAATGATGAAATTGACTGTATTAGAGATTATATGGAACTACAAAAAATGAGGCTCGGTGCGGATGCAGAAATTACTTTTCGCGTAAAAGGTGATCCCACAGGAAGAGAAATTGCACCGCTGATCTTTATGACATTTATAGAGAATGCTTTTAAATATGGGGTAACAAAAAAAGAAAGAACGGTAATTACCATTGACCTGAATATCGATGTAGAGAGAATTAATTTCTTTTGCCAAAATAAAATCCACCCTTATAAATCTAACTTAGAGCGCACTGGAATTGGAATAAACAACACAAAACAAAGGTTGGCACATCTATACCCGAGCTGCCATAGTTTAAATATCAGCAGCGAAGACGATTTCTTTACGGTGGCACTGTGTATTAACTGTTAATTAAATAGATGATGTCGTTAAAGTGTGTAGCCATAGATGATGAACCCTTAGCCCTAGAGCTGATCAAAACTTACGTGCAGCGGTTTCCAACGCTAACTTTGGTTGGCGTTTTTGAAGATGCAATTTCTGGTGCAGAATACCTGAACCAGCACGCAATAGACCTCCTTTTCTTAGATGTTAACATGCCCGATATTTCAGGGGTAGAATTAGCGAGAACTCTAACAAATAGTCCGATGATCATTTTCACCACCGCTTATCGAAACTATGCCTTTGAAAGTTACGAACTCCAGGCTATCGACTATCTGCTGAAACCAATAGACTATAAACGCTTTACTACAGCCGTAGAAAAAGCGATTGATTTTCATACCTATAAAACCATTCCACTGGAAACAAATGGGGATAGCGCAATTTATGTATATTCAGAATATAAAATGGTTAAAATATGGCTCAAGGATATCATTTACATAGAAAGCATGGGCGATTATCTTAAAATTTATCAAGATCAAACCGAGAAGCCATTGCTTACTTTAACCACAATGAAAAAGATTTTAGAAAAACTTCCCGAAGCACAATTCGCCCGTATCCATCGCGGATTCATCGTGGCCATTGCTAAAATTAAATCTATCCACGGAAAAAAAGTACAATTGCCACAAATAGAATTACCCATCGGCGACGCCTATAAAGATTTTATTCAACAACAAAAAGGTCATTAATATGATGAAGCTAAAAAGTAACATTGCTACCAGTGAAAATGGTTTTATTTTCAACCCTGCCACAGGCGATTCATTTACCAGCAATCCCATCGCAGCTGAAATTATTACTTATCTCAAATCTGGAGAAACTGAACAACAGATTAAATCCAAATTATTGGAAAAATATGAAGTCGATTCAAAGCAACTGGAACGTGATTGGGAAGATTATATGCTCCAATTGAGAGAAGCTAATTTATTAACGCTTTAATCAATAACCAAACCTAAGATATGAAACCACCAGGCGCTACTCAACTTTGTATTGCAGTTACAGGTCTAAACGCAAACGACAATCCCGGTCCGGGCATTGCAGTCATTCGCGCCTTAAAAGATGCTTTTGGTACCGACATTCGAATTATCGGATTAGCCTATGAAAATTTAGAACCCGGTATTTATTTAAATGATCTTATCCATAAAACCTATAAAATACCTTATCCGGCGGCAGGTAAACAAGCACTATTCAATCGATTAAATCATATCCAAGAAAAGGAAAATATTAAGGTCTTAATTCCTAATTTTGATGCCGAGCTCTATAACTTCATTAAAATTGTCGACGAACTTAAAGAAATTGGCATCCATACTTTTTTGCCTACCCTACAACAACTTGAAATTAGGGATAAGATCAACTTAAAACAGTTCGGGATCAACTACAAATTCAATATACCAGCTAACCAATTAATCTACAAGGCAAATGAACTGGCGTTTGCCGCCGAAGAGTTTGGTTATCCTCTGGTGATCAAAGGAAAATTTTACGAAGCCTACATTGTCCAGAATGATGCTGAGGCACAAAAATCATTTCATAAACTACAAGCAAAATGGGGATTGCCAATTATCGCTCAAGAATTCATAAAGGGAACGGAAATAAATATCGCCGGACTTGGCGATGGAAATGGTAGGACACTCAGCATTATACCCATGCGCAAATTATATATTACAGACAAAGGAAAAGCTTGGGCAGGAATAACTGTTGAGGATGAAAGCCTTATTGACCTGGCAAGGGATTTTGCAAAAGCAACGGCATGGAGGGGCGGATTTGAACTCGAAATCATGAAAAATGATAAAGATGAATTATATATCATGGAAATTAATCCAAGATTTCCAGCGTGGATCTATCTCACGGTAGCAGCAGAGCAAAATCAGCCAGAAATGTTGATTAATTTAGCTTTGGGAAAGCCAGTAAGCGAACTAACAAGCTTCCGAAGTGGTAAAATGTTTATCAGATATGCCTGGGATAATATCGTCGATGTTTCCGAGTTTCAAAAAATTGCCGCATTCGGAGAATTATAAATCGAGCCAACCCTAACTATTTGATCTTTTTAAGACAATAAAAAATGAAACAGAAATACGAAAGACCAATCATAAAAAAAATGAATACTGGCCTGATGGATAAATTTGGGATGCATCATGATACCAATCCAGTTGCTTCAATTGATGGCGTTGCGGTAAAAAGACTCATCGATACATTTGGCTCTCCCCTTTTCGTATTGTCAGAGAAACAGATCAGACGTAATTATCAAGCGGCAGTTCGTTCTTTTTCTACAAGATATCCCAAAGTTCAATTCGCCTGGAGCTATAAAACCAATTATCTAAATGCCGTATGCAAAATATTTCATCAAGAAGGAAGCTGGGCAGAAGTGGTTTCTGGCTTCGAATACCGGAAGGCGATAAACAATGGAGTAATCGGCACCCATATCATATTTAATGGCCCGGATAAAAAAGAAGATGATCTTAAACTCGCCATTACCAACCAATCACTGATACATATTGACCACTTCGATGAGCTGGATCAATTGGTCGGTATTTGCGAAATACTTAATAAAAAAGCTAAAGTCGCCATTCGCGTAAACATGGATACTGGAGTTTATCCCATCTGGGACCGCTTCGGCTTCAATTATGAAAACGGCCAAGCATGGATAGCTATTAATAAGGTTGCTAAAAATACCTGTCTGGACCTCGTTGGGCTACATTGCCACATCGGCACATTCATGCTCTCCACATCGGCCTATGGCATTGCGGCAAAGAAACTATGTGACCTAGCCATGAGATGCATCACCACACTGCAAAAACCATTGCAATATCTTGATCTAGGGGGTGGTTTCCCATCCAAAAACCCTTTAAAAGGATCTGTATCGGGTACAGATCACATCCCATCAATTGAAGAATTTGCAGACACCATTACCAATACCATTTTGGGATCTGGCTTTAAAACAGCAGAACTGCCATTGCTTATATTAGAAAGTGGACGGGCACTGATAGATGATGCTGGTTATTTGCTGGGCAGCGTAATTGCCAATAAAAGATTGAGTGACGGAAGAAGGGCCACCATTGTTGATTTCGGAATTAATCTGTTATTCACCGCAAACTGGTATGAACACAAAATAAGCCCTGCTCAGGAATATAGCCAATACTTAGAAGATACGGTATTATTTGGGCCGCTTTGTATGAACATCGACATTGTAAGAAATCACATCGAACTTCCACTACTAGATCCTGGTGATCACTTGGTGGTACACAAAGTTGGTGCATATAACATGACACAATGGATGCAGTTTATCAACATGAGACCAGCTGTAGTATTGATCGATATGGAGGGAGAGGCGCATCAAATTAGAAAAGCCGAGACCTTAGCATATTTAGAAACGGCCGAAGACTTACCAAATCATTTAAAATAGATGCCGGAGAAGCAAATTACATATTACAAAAACGCTGTATTAAATAGCTATGCCATTCTGTTTTTTTCGCAAAACAAAATATTTGGGATACTGCTATTGCTGGCATCTATGTTAAATGTTACCGCGGGTATAACAGGGCTATGCTGTACCTTATTTGCATTGTTGATAGTTAACCTATTAGGTTTCAATAAGGAAACAGCGTTAACAGGTTTATATAGTTTTAACTCCCTATTGCTTGGCATAGGTTTTGGCACCTTCTTCACTTTTAATCCATCATTTTGGCTCTGGCTTTCAGTAGCATGCATCCTTTGTATTATACTTAGCATCAATTTAACTGCGTATTTAGGCAAATATGGATTGCCAATCTTGTCTATTCCATTTGTAATTGTTTTTTGGTTGGTCTTGATTGCTACAAATGGTTATGACGGCATGGGTATGATGTTAAAAGATAGCTATATGATCTTTGAACTCTACACGGGCAGCGCAGCGCATTTTAATCAGTTCAATGAATTTCTACAGTTCAATATTCCACCGTTTCTAGGTTTGTTTTTTAGGTCACTCAGTGCGGTAATTTTTCAGAACAATATCATTGCAGGCTTATTGATCACTATCGGATTGCTCATCCATTCGCGAATTGCCTTAAGCCTGTTAATCTTGGGATTTATCGTTTCCTATCTGCTTAATGATTTAACCGGTACCTATCCAGAAGGCATCAGCAACTATCATTTGGGCGCAAACTTTATGATGATCGGATTAGCCATTGGAGGTTTTTTCTTTATTCCATCCATCAGGTCCTATGTATGGGCAATAATCGCCATTGGCCTCATTTTTCTGGTCGTAAACGGAATGTCACGTATATTGGACATTTATCATCTGCCAGTTTTTTCCATGCCATTTTCATTATTGACATTAGCTTTGCTGTACTTTTTTATGTTGCGAACCAATATAGGAAAACTGCAGCTCACACCAATCCAAAACTATTCGCCAGAAACCAATTTATACCAGTTAGTTAACAGTCAACATCGCTTAAAGAATTTCAATTACTTGCCAATAAATCTCCCGTTCATGGGGGGGTGGCGAATTTCACAGGGCTATAATGGCAATATTACACATACAGGCGATTGGGCTCATGCTCTTGATTTTGTAATTACTGATTTAGATCAAAAAACCTTTGATTTCCCCGGACAACAGGTAAGTAATTACTACTGTTTCAATAAACCAGTTTTGGCATGTGCCGATGGGATTGTAATTGAAGTCATCCAAAACATCGAAGACAATGAAATTGGACAGGTGAACCTAAGCCAGAACTGGGGAAATACGATTATCATCAAACATCTGGATGGGCTATACTCAAAAGTATCCCACCTTAAAAAAGATTCGGCAAAAGTGAAACCGGGCGATCAGGTAAAACAGGGCGACATTATTGCGCTTTGCGGAAATTCGGGCCGATCTCCAGAACCCCATTTACATTTTCAAATCCAAACCACACCCTACATTGGCGCTAAAACACTGCCCTATCCTTTTGCATCCTATCAAAAAGTTGGTGGAAGAGGCGAAAGTGAATTATGCGCTTTCGCCATTCCTGCAATCGGCGATCAAATTCAAAGAACAGCAATTAATCTATCCCTGAAAAATGCATTTAACTTTGAACCTGGATACTTAACCAACGTTATTTCCAATCAGGGACAAATAGAAACTTGGGAAGTTTTCACAGATCCTTATCATCAAAGCTATCTCTATTGTAAAGAAACTCATGCTGTAGCCTACTTCACTAAAAATGCTAATGCATTTTACTTTATTAGATTTTACGGGGATAAAAATTCATTGCTTGGACTCTTCTTTCAGGCTGCCTATCAAATTAACTTTTCAGGACATCCTGTTAATGATGTTTATGCACTAGATTCAGGATCATTTAAGCCCAATCTCTGGTTACAGGATCTTATCTCCCCATTTTATATCTTTTTAAGGGATAGTTATCAAAATACCTTGATTGAAAATGAAGGGCAGGTCATCAACTCGGTATCAGCACATGCTGGTTTAGGTAAAAGTGAGCTCAGTATGACCGCTAAAATTATCATTTCACAAGGTAAGCTCACAAGTTTTGAAATCAACAACATCAACTCAAAGCAGCAATTAAAATGCGAAATCAGACCTGTTTAACAGCTATTTTATTGCTTGTTTTTGTGCAATTTGCAAATGCACAAGCCGATTTTCAAAAAACGGACAGTATTTCGAATGCCTTATATAATGAGGCAAAATGGACCGAATTGATCAGCTTCGGAAAAACATCAATTGCTACTGGAGATGATTTCCCTAATTTAAGGCTTCGAATGGCCTTTGCCGCCTTTGAACTTGAAAACTATAGCCTTGCCCTACTCCATTACCAACAAGTCCTAACAACCGATAGATACAATCAAACAGCGCTCTATTATGCCTATCTATGTAACAGATATCTGAACAGGCCCAGAGAAGCGAGTTATTTCACCAAAAATCTCGATGAAAAACCAAAAGAAGGTCTTTCCATCGGCAAAACCTCCTTAACAAATGCCGGCTTCGAAACTGCTGTGAAAAGCACCAATTATTTCAATAGAGGAGATGCCTTTTACAACCGGATCTTCTTACAGCTTAAAACCAGTTCCAATTTTTTCATCGACTATTCGATCATATTTTATAATCAGAAATTTAATTTAGACCGATTGGCTCAAGCCGGAAACCACCTTAAATTGAGCTATATGCCAATTAAAAATTTAAGCCTAATCGGAGCTTGGAACTACGCCAACTCAACTTATCGAAAGGTTAACTATGAGTTTAATGCTTTATCATTCGGGTTAAAGTATGCTAAACCTTACTATCAGCTTCAACTTGATGGCAGCCTCACCAAAAATGGCGATGAGAACATTACACAAAATAATCTTCAGCTCTTAACCTACTTAACTGGCAACTTGGATCTTTATCTCAACAATAGAATTTCTTATCTTCGTACCTCAAATAGCAGCACCAACTTAACATCGTTCGTTTACAGCACAACTGTTGGTGTAAAACCTTATCCAAATATTTGGACAGAATTTTCGGGCACATTCGGTAAACAATATAATTATGCAGAGGCTGATGGTCTTTACCAGTACAATGGATTTGACCCCACTAAATTCAAATTTGCTACTAATGTATATTATCTTTTAAAAAAACATTTACTTTTAGGCTTAGGTTATACTTTAGAGAAGAAAACTGATGGCATTATAAAATTTGATTATTCACAAAACGCAATTAACGCCAGTATCACATGGAACTTTTAAAAAGGCTCGGTTTATTAGTTATGATTGGTTGTTGCACAGCAGTTGCAAAAGCTCAGATCAGTGCAGCAATGCAAAGGGCATTTCAGAGCAGTTATACCCACGAGGGCAAAAAACAATATACAGAAGCAGTAAGTGATATCATGCCCTTTTACAATGAACGCAATTACGAAATCAACCTTCGCTTGGGATGGCTATACTACCTCTCCAAAAACTATACTTCATCCCAACTTTATTATGGAAGAGCAGTAGCCATCAAACCCAATTCAATCGAAGCAAAATTCGGCCTGATCCAACCACTATCGCTGTTGGCCAGTTGGGACAAAGTATTAACCCAATACAATAGTATCATCAAAATGGATCCACAAAATACACAGGCAAATTACTGGACCGGTGTAATTCTGTACAATAGAAAACAATACGCAACCGCAGCAAAGTATTTCGCCAAAGTGGTCAATCTATACCCCTTTGATTATGATAGCAACCACATGTTAGGCTGGTCCAATTTATTTTTAGGAAAGAAAGAAGAGGCAAAAAGCTGCTTCGAAACCGCACTCCTCATTAAACCCGGAGACTCATCAAGTACCGATGGCCTAAATAGAAGTAAATAATGGATGAGATGTGAAATGCTAAATGAGACCTTACTCAAGAGATAGAAGACATACGTAATCCAGACCATTAGCTATCAGCCATGGACTATTAACAAATAACTTTGAACTTTCTTCATACCTCTTCCATTTACCTATGCCAAAGGCATTCCTTTGGAACACTTTACCTACACTACTCATTTCCCACCTTCAACTTTCAAACCTTCTCCCAAAAGGATGCCTACGGCACACCCTTCCAAAATCGACCAATGAACCAATTCCTAGTGAATTAATCGACACATTACGCCCATCTACCGATACCCCTTTAGATAAGATTTAAAAGAAATACATCTTTGGCTAATAAAATCAAAGAGCTATGGAAAGAAAGAATTTTTTAAGGAGTTTGGTAATTGGAGCAGTTTCAACTCCCATGTTCATTGAAGCTTGTAAAAAGGACTCAACTAGCGAAGTCGGTACCACTACAACACCCACTGGCGGATCATCAACATCATCATGTTCAGTTGCACCTACTGAAACCGAAGGCCCATTCCCTACCCATTCTCCAGCATCTTACGTCCGTAGCGATATCACCGACGGCAAAAGCGGATATAAACTAACCGCAAAAATCATAATAGGCAACAGCAATAATAATTGCAATGCCTTGGCGAATGCCATTGTAGATATCTGGCATTGCGATGCTGATGGCAATTATTCAGAATATGGTGGAAGTGGCATGCAGTCTACCAACTATCAATCCTTACATTTTTTGCGTGGCCGTCAAACCACTGATGCCAATGGTTTGGTAACCTTTACATCTATCTTTCCGGGATGGTACAGTGGAAGGGCGACACACATTCACGTACACGTTTACAATGCAGCTGGCAATTCATTAAAAGTAACCCAAATTGCTTTTCCAGAAGGAAGTTCTTCATCTGTAGCCTTGGTAAATGGTTATAGCAAAGGCATGACAGGCTACACCTATAATAAAAATGACAATGTTTTTAGTGATGATTCTACTGGGATCGAAATCGCTACAGTAACAGGATCCTTAACCGCAGGATTTGTATTGAACATGCAAATCAGCGTTCCCGCCTAATTGATATTAACCCCAAATAAATTGCAACCATGAGACAATTAGCCAGTGCCATACTTACAGTTTTTATCATCATGGTTGCATTTATTTTCAGCATGAAAGAAAAGGACAATAAGCTGAAATCTTAATTAATGGTTAAAATGGAAAAAAGAATCATCACCCTATGCTACCGAAAAGTTATTGACATCAATAATACCAAACCTTGGGATAAATTAGTGTTCGAAGATTCATATAAAGAGTTTAAAATGCAGGCACAATTGTTCAACCAACATAAAAAATACAGTACTTTTTCAGCCCTCATCTACAATGTGAAAGGTGCAGAACAGTTGCATTTTTTGGTCAGCGGATCCATTATTAATTACCTCAAACAACTAAATGACGTTATTCCAGATATTGTAAATAACATAGGTCGCCAATTCTTAACCTTTAAACAGTTTAAGTTCGAAATCGTCAATTCAGATCTGAACGACATTGGTAAACACGTTATAGCTATCAATTTCTATTCAGCACCCCTAATCTGGCATGAAACCATTGCCCAATTCCTGCTTACCTCGCCCAGCAACTTACCAAAAGGCGAAGTGCCGACAGATCTTTTTACTATCCAACCATTTTTAACTATACACTCAATCCAATCATGAAATCGATGTCACAGGCCAAGATTTTCCTTGCAGATCAGCGTGGACTAAAAGAAACCATGCGATTAAAAAGATTCAGCACCTTTAATTTTGAACAGTTCACCAATCCCAATAAAACTGCATTAGACCACCTTTACATGGTTAACGATGATATGCTTGCTGGTCACCAAAAGACATGCTTTGAGATCGACAGAGATAGCTACATCATTATACTGCCCATTACTGGTGCAATAAACTACCTCGACGATAGCGAGAACGAAACAGATGTTGATGTTGAAGAAGCAATTATTGTGTACGTAGAAAGAGGTGCCAACATTACCCTTAGCAATCCGTATGAGAAAGAAGTTGTCAATTATCTGTGCATAGGCATTACCGCCGAAGAACCTATGCCCAACAACCCACAATTCTGCAATTTTGACTTAAGCCTGCAAAATAGGTTAATCAAAATCAATCAGGGTTCTTTACCATTTGTACTGAATATAGGAAGATTTGAAGGTAGAAAAGAAGCCAATTATCAACTCCATGAGTCGGCTAAGTTATATGCACTTGTAATTGCGGGTGCCTTCGAAATTGATGGTAGGCTATTACATGAAAAAGATGGATTAGCACTATGGAATACTGATAAAATTGAATTGGAAGCCCTAAGCAGTCAAGCGGTAGTTTTAATCATAGAACTGCTTTAGGCTAATTAAGGAAATAAGGCTATCAATTCCCCATCATTTATCCGCTCATCCCTAGGTCGAATATTTAATGCTAAAATATCCCGCTTATAATTTGAAACCAATATCTTTGCAGGATGACAATTTTACTACTAGGTTCTGGCGGAAGAGAATGTGCTTTTGCTTGGAAAATAAGCCAATCTGCTCATTGCAGTAAACTATTCATTGCTCCAGGAAATGCTGGAACAGGTGCTTACGGAAAAAACATAAACCTGAACCCGAACGACTTCGAAGCCATCAAAACCTTTGTACTAAAAGAAAATGTTGAGCTTCTGGTTGTTGGACCTGAAGAACCTTTGGTAAACGGAATTCATGATTTCTTCAGTAACGATGAATCATTAGCACATATCCCGGTAATCGGACCAAAAAAAGAAGGTGCAATTTTAGAGGGAAGCAAAGATTTTTCTAAGCAATTTATGGAACGTCATGGCATCCCTACAGCCAAATCCCGTTCTTTCAACAATGAAAATCTGAACGAAGGACTAACATATCTTCAAAACCACGCACTTCCGATAGTGCTGAAAGCCGATGGTTTAGCCGCTGGAAAAGGTGTGCTGATTATCGATAACATCGAAGAAGCGCAGGAAGAACTAAAATTAATGCTGGGTGGTAAATTCGGAAACGCAGGATCAACCGTAGTAATCGAAGAGTTTTTAACCGGCATAGAACTTTCCGTTTTTGTACTGAGCGATGGGAAGAACTATGTAACCCTACCAGAAGCAAAAGACTATAAAAGAATTGGTCAAGGCGATACAGGGTTAAATACTGGAGGCATGGGCTCAGTATCTCCAGTTCCTTTTGCTGACGAGGCTTTTTTAGCCAAAATTCAAACAAGGATCATCCAGCCTACCATAGATGGCCTGCTAAAAGACAATATAGATTATACAGGTTTTATTTTCTTCGGCCTGATTAAAGTAGGCGATGAACCTTATGTGATCGAATACAACTGCCGAATGGGAGATCCCGAAACAGAAAGCGTAATCCCTAGAATTGAAAACGACCTAGTTGAACTTTTTATCGCCTGTGCAGAAAAGAAATTGGATACTTATCAACTAGTCATCAGTAAGAAAAGCGCAGCTACAGTAATGATCGTTGCTGGTGGTTACCCCGGAGAATATGAAAAAGGTAAAGCCATTTCTGGCATTGAAAACCTTCGTGATTCTTTTGCCTTCCATGCGGGCACAAACCTAGAAGGCGGACTGGTAAAAACAAATGGAGGAAGAGTTTTAGCCATTACAAGCGTTCAGGATACCCAATTTAATGCCCTACAGTCAGCAACCGCTGATGCCGCAAGAATTTATTTCGATGGCAAATACTTTAGAGAAGATATCGGCTTTGATTTAATGTAAGTATCGCTCATGGTTCTTTAGCCATTATCCCATGAACTGAAGCTTATACATACAACACTTTAAGCTTTGGCCTTTAAGCTAAACAAAAATGGACTTTCTGATCGAAAGTCCATTTTTGTTTAGAAATTATTTAGCCAACGGCTTCTTTTTATTAGCGAAGATCTCCGCAAGTTTATTTTGTAATGCTTCACCTGTGATATTTCTCGCAATAATTTTCCCGGTAGGATCAATCAAGAAGTTAAAAGGAATTGCTTGCACACCAAAGCTTTTTGAAACCGCGTTATCCCAAAATTTAAGGTCACTTACATGGGTCCAGGCTAAACCATCATCCTTGATCGCCTTTAACCAAGCATCTTTTTTACCTGGCTGATCTAATGACACACCAAGTACCGTAAACCCATCATGTCTGTATTTGTTGAATGCAGCCACTACATTTGGATTTTCAGCCCTGCAAGGACCACACCATGATGCCCAGAAATCAACTAATACATAAGACCCTCTAAAATCAGTAAGACTTACTGGTCTGTCATGTCTATCGTTCTGGGTGAAATTCGCAACTAGTGTCCCAACCTGGGTCTTTTTAGCACCGTCAATTGCCGTTTGTATATCTTTACCATATTTGGTAGCTCTAACTGCTGGAGAGAACTTCAAGAAATCAGGCTCAACAACTTTCGGATCAATATCATAACCCATGGCAGATCTGAAAGCTATCAATCCTATGTACGAATCACGGTTTTCTTCCGCAAATTTTTTGTTCAACGGATTTCTATCCTTATTTGCGGCGTTATATTTTTCCATGAAAGGTTTCATGAAAGTGGTATCCTTTTTTTGCTCAGTTGTATAACCGTTGTATTCTTTCATTAAAACGGCAACCTGATCATCTAAAGGTTTCATCAATGCCTTTAGTTTTGCATTGTCATCATTAACTTTAGATCCCGTTATTTTAGCGTACTTGATTGAATCCGCTGCCGAAACATTAATGGTTGCACTTTCTAGATATAAAGCCAGTACATCAGCAGGCACACGTTTTTTAGGATCAACTGGGGCAGCATCATGTTTTACTCTAATAGATGCCGACGTAGGCGACTCTAAAGTTCCGGTAAATTGAAAAGCACCATTTACGATGGTAGCAGAATCAGTAATACTTGTGCTTCCCACACGATAAACAAGGAATGCTTTTGCAGGTACATTCAAAGCACCAACTTTACCCTTAACGGTAAAGGTTTGCTGCGCCATTAAACCTATTGGCAATAGGCAAAGCGTAGATAAAATTAGTTTTTTCATTGTATTAAATATAGGTTTAGGGGCTATGGCTCAAATATAACCATCGAAACGTGCTTTGAGCGCAATTTATTTGTAAAAATAACCTTGCTAAACCTTAATCTACAGCAAAAAAAATAAATTCCCTTAATCAAAAACAGAATTAAGTGAGTTTTTGATAGGTTCTCCACCATAAATCCGGCATTTCTCCATTCACGGCAGTATTATAATCCTCATAACGACAAGGAACCAGATGATATCTTTCATTTTTAGAAATTCCTGATGGATAAGGAACCTGCATCCACCAACGATCAGAACGTTTGCTTTTCACAAAGTTCATTTCGCCCGATCCATCTTTTAAGCTAGCCCTATAAATGATATACTGAGATTTGGGGGTCAGTGGAAAATCCTGTTTCCTATTGTAAAATCCATCAATAAAATACCAAACCATCTGGGCCAATAACATCGCTGTCTGTCCGTTACGGTCAAAAGCCGGATTAAACTCGTAAAAACCAATAGATGTTAACTTATCGTTCATCCCAGCGTAACGGGTAATTCGGCAAGCATCCTCACCGTAAAAACCGTTAGGTCCAGTATTGATATTGGCACACGCATCCGCAGATCGGATTGCACCCATGTCAAAACTGATCATATTCGCATTTCTGATTACAGGTTCCGTCAGCGTCATATCTGGCAAAAATTCGCCCAAACGATGCGCATCGAAATATAACTTTTCCATTACTTTCAAGCTCTCCTGATTAACAAAATACGTCTGATAACCAATGTTGCTAAAGTTAAAAAGGTAATTAGGCTGATGCAGAAAAATCTTACTCAGGTAAGAATTTGATGTAGTGGCAACACCGGCTTCGGTATCTTCATCCAGGTCAAATTTCGAATCAACTACCACAAGATCAACCTTCTGTTCCAAACTTTCGTAAGCCATGTATTGTGCATAGGTAATGTCTTGACCACCACCCATAATAATTGGCAAAATATTCAACTTGATTAGCTCAGCAACAGCCGTTTTAACAGCAAAATAGGTGTCGGAAATTTGCTCTCCGGCGATAATATTTCCTAGATCAATAATCTTACTCGTAAATGCACCCTCATTCAGTGCATAAAACTGTTCCCTAAAATGATCCGCCCCTAAAGAACATCCACTATTATTTATCGCTCCCCTGTCATCTTTAACCCCAAAAATGGCAATATCGTACATCTTATCCTCCAGTTCGGGAAAACGATCAGTATAAAAAGTAGCCTTTAATCCGAGTTGACTGGTTAAAAAACCTTGCTTTGGACTAAATTTTTCTGGGTTAATAGGGGAGAAAAAATCTGACAACGACATAAAAACGATATAAATGTTTGGGCTCAAATATCTATTTTTGGGCGCATATATTTCAGAAAACTGTTTAAAATTTGTAAACCCATCCTAAAAAACACAAAATGATATTGGTAACAGGGGCAACCGGATTTCTAGGTGCAGAGCTGATTCATCAGCTAACTGCTCAACAATTAGAAGTGAGAGCGCTCAAAAGAAATGGGTCAACAATTCCTGATCTGCTCCAAAACAATTCCCTGGTCAAGTGGTATACTGCAGATATTAATGATCCTGAAACCTTAGCAGATGCCTTTGAAAACATCACCCAAGTTTATCATTGCGCAGCTTTCATTTCTTTCGACCCAAAAGATAAGGCAAAGCTACTACATGTAAATATTGAAGGCACTTCCAACATCGTAAACTTATGTACAGATCTTCAAATTAGATTAGTGCACGTGAGTTCCATCGCCGCTTTGGGCAATGCAAAAAAAGGAGAACAGATTACAGAAAAAGACTTTTGGGAATACGACCCCAAGGTACATGCTTACGCCATTTCTAAATATGAAGGAGAAATGGAAGTTTGGCGCGGCATAGCCGAAGGATTAGATGCGGTAATCGTAAACCCTGCAGTCATTATTGGAAAAAACGCAGGTTTTGAAGGCAGTGGTGCAATCTTTAAATTGGTAAAAGAAGGACTAAAGTTTTATACCGATGGTGCAACTGGTATTGTTGATGTTACCGATGTAGCTAAAAGTATGATTGCTTTAATGAAAAGTAACATCAGTGGAGAACGTTTTACACTTTCTGCCGACAATCTTAACTATAAAGATTTTTTTGCGGAAATAGCCAAAGGATTTGGAATTAAAGCACCCTCAACTGAAGCAAAACCTTGGATGTTGGGCTTAGCTTGGAGAGCAGCAAAATTAGCCTCTATTTTTTCTGGAAAAGCACCAGCATTAACCAGAGATGCCGCAAGGAGCAGTTTTAACCTAAGCTATTACAGCAATCAAAAAATCAAATCAGCAATTGGTATCGAATTTAAACCACTGAAAGAAAGTATAAAAGAAGTTTGTGAAAGCTTGGCCAATCGATAATATCCCATTGATCTTATAATTATTCTTGGGCAGCACACCAAACAAACAAGTTTATAAGATGGACAGCTATTAAGCTTCGTATTATTATCTTTGCAACTAAACCTCTATACTTTCACCACAAAAACTTAAAGTCCAATATCTTTTATTTATTCCATTAAAAATGTCAAAAAAAGCTTACTACATTATCGATTTTGATAGCACATTTACACAAGTTGAAGCCTTAGATGAATTAGCTAGAATTTCGTTAAGTAAACATCCGGATAAAGAAGCTATTTTTAAGAAGATTGAAGATTACACAAATCTAGCCATGGAAGGAAAACTATCCTTCTCAGAAAGTTTAGCGCAACGCGTAAAATTGTTAGAGGCTAATGAAGACCACCTAAAACAACTCATCACCAGATTAAAGAAGAAAGTTTCAGCTTCATTTTCAAGAAACGGCGCCTTTTTTAAGAAACATGCCGATGAAGTTTTAATCGTCTCTGGTGGATTTAAAGAATTTATTACTCCTGTAGTAAGTCAATATCATATCAAAAAAGAAAATATATACGCCAATACTTTTGTTACCACAGGTGATGGCAAAATCATAGATTACGACCATGCCAATCCACTAAGTGAAGAAGGTGGAAAAGTAAAACTGATGCGTTTGATGAACCTCGAAGGTGATTTATATGGCATTGGAGATGGCTACTCCGATTTTCAACTTCGAGAAAGCGGATTGATTAAAAAGTTCTTTGCTTTTACAGAAAACATAGCTCGTGAAAGTATAGTCTCAAAGGCAGATCACGTTACGCCTAGTTTCGATGAATTCCTATACGTCAACAATTTGCCTAGAGCGATATCGTATCCAAAAAATAGGATCCTTTGTTTAGTAGTAGGTAATGTTCCAACCGAAAGCATCGAACTACTTAAAAAAGACGGTTTCTCTATCCGACATAAATCCTCATTTGAAGAAAAGTATGTGGCTGATGTTGGAATGATTTTATTGGCTGATGGAGAAAAAATTGATCAGGATAAACTACAACGGGCAGTTAAATTAAAAACGATCGGCTATTTGGGCAGCGCCAGAAATAAATTTTCTCTGCAAACCTGCA
>Ga0247808_10000365_pt1 | contig 22411 bp, 29 predicted proteins | sample UWRJL089202R1_FD_179914 | JGI IMG/M metagenome (GOLD analysis project Ga0247808, IMG submission 179914) | Plant litter microbial communities from Arlington Agricultural Research Station in Wisconsin, United States - UWRJ-L089-202R-1 | ecosystem: Environmental > Terrestrial > Plant litter >... | reverse complement strand
ATCAATTCGCCAGGAGGTTATCTTCGCGACCTGACCCGGCGCGCCGAAAGAGGCGAGTTTTCGCTCGGCCCGGTGTTAATGGCGCTGATCCGAGCGAATGGAACAGGTGCTCAGAAAACTGGCTAATGCGCATGCGGAAATGTGCTTAATCTTCTGGTCTAGACCGGTGCGGCAGATAACAATTTTCTACAAGTCGGGGTCTGTCTGTCCGAGGAGATTTAACCGAGGTCGATTGATCCGCAACCAGCGACATCGATCCACCTGAAATTTGCATACGTGCTGCAACCGTAAAATCCCGTACATTACGTATAAAGGAGTTTTATCATGACATCTCCAGTTTCAGCTGCGACTTTTTCCAAAGACGTTGGAGCCTAGAGTATTCCGCCGTGCGAGAGCCAGATGATCACCATGAACGGTCGTCCTCGGGCTGTTCGATGGCATATGAGGACTATCTGCGACTCGCAAGACGTGATCGCCGGGTGGAGCTATTTGCCATGCTTGGCAACGATGAATTGGCCGTCACTGAATTATGTTCCTCCATCTCGGGATTTCGTAGAAGATCATCGTCATGCATCTCCTACCAAACCCGCTCATTCAGAATTGCGTCGAACGCGAGATCCGTCGAGACGAACGTACAATGCTCGAGCCGCGCCTGTGCGGCAAGCATGCGGTCCCACGGATCGCGGTGATCCCAGTCGAACGCTGCGGCCAGCTCGGCATGCAGGTCCGAGATGGCAAGAGTTTGGAGTCCGCTGGCTGTCACGGCTGCGCGCAGTTCCTGCGGCTTGAGGTCGAGCTTGTTCAAGCGCATTTTATTGTCCAGCTCATAGAAGGAGACTGCGCTGACAAGGATAACGTTGGCCTTGTCCTCAATCAGTATTCGCGCTTTTGTGGAAAGCCGATCGCTGCCAATAGTCCACCAATATATGGCATGGCTGTCGAGCAGGATCTTCATTGAGCGTTGTCACTGGTTTTGCCTTGCCATACGCCGGCATCATCATTCCAATCGCCGGCGTCGATCGCAGCCTGCTCAGCGTCGACTGCATCGAAAAGGTTGTCGGGCAAGCCACGATGGCGAAGCAGTCCGAAGGGGCGCTTGCCACCATCGGACGCGGGACCAATGCGAGCATAAACTTCGTTGCCGCGCATAATGACGATTTCTTCGCCCCGGTTGGCGCGTTCGAGGACTTGTGCGAAATTCTTGCGGGCCTCGCTGATCTTATATCTGGTCTGGGGCATCGGGATCTCAAAAATTGTCGCGAAAGCCAACCTACCATGGCTCCAGGATGCGTACAAGTAAGACGTACATGTGTGCCGCTGCAGAGAGGGAGGATCAAGATCGTCGCGGACGTTGCGAGAAAAAAGGTCTATTTCTCAGCCATCGTCGAGTGGACGCGGGCATATTCCTGAAGAAAGCTGGTTAAGGTCAGCAGACGTGCCGCCCTCCCGCTTCGCCGTGTGGCGTTGTTGAATAGCTGGATGCCTGCTGGACCGATCAGTGGTGACTGCTCAAGGGTCTCAGGAAGGGGAATAAGGGGGTTGGCTGCCTCTAAGATACCCCGATCGCAGTCCATGCGCCGAAAACTCACCACTCTCCAACCCGGCCATCACCGCCCGCTGCTCGTGAATGGCATTGACCGACTGCGGATCGACCGCCCGCTTCGACACCGTCCCCCAACGCCCGATCCCCCGAAACACGCTGCCCTTGTCGATCTTGGCCGCCGCCAGCCAGGCATTGAGGGCCTCAACGGGCCGGCCGGTGACATAGACAATTTCGTCCTCCTCGCCTGTTGCGGTTTTCGTGCGGCCGAGATGGATGGCAAGCGAGGGAGGGGAGGGCCGTCGGCCACCTCGATCGGAGGCTCGATGGTCAGCTGCTAGACACGCAGGCTGGAAATTTCGCTGCGCCGGAGGCAAAGGCAACCATCAGGATCGCCCTGTCGCGCAGATCCCGCAGGCTGTCGGTGGCGCAGGTCGCCAATAGTTTGGCCAAGACATCGCCGGTAATCCTTTCGCGCTTTTCTGCGGCGCGTCCGCGGCACGGCGCGCACCGCGAGGCGAAGGGCCGATTTGAGGCAGGGGAGGCGAAGACGCCAGAAAAACCGCGCCATTTTGTCAGCGTCGACCAGTTGGCCAGTCGCCGGCGCACGGTGGCCGGCGCATCCGGGCCGACCGTTTTCAAAAACTTTTGGCTGCGAAGCTTTTCATCGACGTCGGCCGGCATGCCATAGCCGGCATCGGTTTCACGATGCTGTGGATCCCAAAGGTGATGGGCAACAAACTTTAACAACAGCGCCTCGGGCGCCGGCCAGGGCAGGGATTTTAGCGTGGCAGCCAGTCTCCAGGCTTCGAGATAGGCGAGGTCGGAGGTAAGCGCCCGCAGCGTATTGCCGCCCATGCCTTGGTTGACCAGATGGCGCAGTGTCTCGACGTCCTGGTAGGTTAACAACTCGGCCAATTCGTCGCGTCGATCGATCGGCAGCACCGATGCGATGGTGTCGAGCTCGACAGCTCGCCGCTCCACACCAGGGGAGCTGGCAATTTTTGAACAGGAGCCATCAGGCCGTCATAGTCTGCGGGCGCCGGCGTGCAATGATCTGCTCGATTTCGCTGCGATAGTCATGGGGATAGTGAAGGTCATCTTCGCGTGCCAACCAGGTGAGGATTGTGGCCATGTCTGCGGCGACCTCGCGATCGACATTGGCCAGGTCGGTCAGGTCGAAGCCGCCATGCACACATGGGCATTCCACCAGGCGAGGATGGAGTTCGAAACGCGCCGGCCCTGGCCGGTATCCTGGTGGGCGATGTTGAGCAGCTTTTCCAGCGCAAAGCGGACACGGTCTTCCATGATCTGCCTTCTTTCAACGCGATGAAGACGAGTGGAGTTTCAGATCGGTCCGAGAAAAATCCTGGCCTTTGAACAAGAGCCGTATAGCGCGGCGACAGCGTAAGAATAACAATCACCCATGTTGAGGCTTGCCAGGTGGCGCCCTTTGCCAAATCGGGCAAATGCCTTTTCTGCCGCATAATAGTGCCGTTCGCCAAAGGCGACCGTGGTCACATTCGGTAGCTCTATAAGCTGTTTGACAATTGCTGCCACGTTCGGAAAGTTTTTGCCCGCCAGCACCATCCGGGTCTCGAGAATGGTTGGCCAGCCGATCACGACCTCTTCTCGAGCGAGGATTGAGTGAAAGGGTTCAGCTTCCGGCTCGTTCAACTACATTGCCAAGATAACTGAGGTATCGACGGCGATCATATCGGCAGCCGTGTTCGTCATAGAGGTCGTCATGGGCAGAGGTGGTGCCTGTCGGGACAGAGCCACGTCCATCGGCCATTAGTGCCACAGAGTATCGGCGGGGGTCTAAAAGGCTCGTCCGCCACAGCTTGTCCACGGGGAATGTCGCTCATCTCACACTTCCCATGGATTGATCACGGCTGCGCCTGTGTCCTCAAAGTCCTTGACGTTGCGAGTGACGAGGATCAGGTCATGGACAATTGCAGTGGCTGCGATCAGCCCGTCGATGTCGCCGCGCGGACGGATCGCGGCGATGCGGCCCCATTCGACTGCGATCTCGTCGGTCACCGTGAGGATGCGGTCAGCATGATCGTGGCGCAGCTTGCGCAGCCATTCGACAAGATGTGCCGCAGCCTTGGGATCTGATTTTTGTTTCAAGGCGATGCCGCGCATGATCTCACCAAGCGTCAGCGCACTCAAGTGGACGCTGAGTGGATCAACCGAGCGCAGCCACGACACTGCCTGTGGAGTGCCCCGCCTTGCCTCCGAAACGATGTTCGTATCTACCAGATACATCAAAAGGCCACGTCGCGGCTTGAGACTTCGGCCCGGGCATCGACCGTGTCGGCAAAGGCATCGTCCCAAGCGGGCCCGGCTAGCAGATCATCGACCAAAGTCGGTCGTCCTGCGCGTAAGGCGTCATAGTCTTTGGCGGACAAGACAACGGCCGCGCGCTCTCCACGCACGGTGATTTCCTGCGGGCCTTCAAAGCGGGCCTTTTGCACCACTTTCGAAAACTGGTTCTTCGCGTCCTGCAACTGCCAATCCATAAATCCGCTCCAATCTAGCTAGGCTGTCTAGCTATCAATATCATCGTTTCCGATGGTCTGGAAGCAGCCAAGTGAACGTTTGGGAATGGAATTTCCAAATTTTAAGGCGCTTTTCCGATCTACCTATGACGTCCGATAATGCAACATTATCGGACGCGCAGCTAATTGTGGCTAGAGCAGCCGAGCCGCTCTTCCACTTCGCCGTGTTGCGTTATTGTAATAACTCGACGCCTGCTGCACCGACCGATGCCGTGACTGCTCCATCGCTTCGGGAAGCGGAATTCCGCGATTTGCTGCCTCCGTCAGATATCCGGACCGAAGCCCGTGCGCCGAAAACTCCCTACTCTCCAACCCCGCCATCTCCGCCCGCTGCTTGAGAATGGCATTGACCGACTGCGGATCGATCGCCCGCTTCGACACCGTCCCCCAGCGCCCGATCCCGCGAAACACGCTGCCCTTGTCGATCTTGGCGGCCGCCAGCCAGGCGTTCAGCGCCTCGACCGGCGGGCCGGTCAGATAGACGATCTCGTCCTCTTCGCCTGTGGTGGTTTTGGTGCGGCCGAGATGGATGGCAAGCGAGGGGAGGGGAGGGCCGTCGGCCACCTCGATCGGAGGCTCGATCGTCAGCTGTTCGACACGCAGGCTGGAAATCTCGCTGCGCCGGCGGCCGCCGGAGGCAAAGGCGACCATCAGGATCGCCCGGTCGCGCAGATCGCGAAAACTGTCGGTGGCGCATGTCGCCAGCAGCTTTGCCAAAATATCGCCGGTGATCGCCTTGGCGCTTTTTCTGCCGCGCTTGCGGGGGACGGCACGCACCGCGAGGCGAAGGGCCGATTTGAGGGCAGGGGAGGCAAACGCGCCGGCAAAACCGCGCCATTTTGTCAGCGTCGACCAGTTGGCCAGTCGCCGGCGCACGGTGGCCGGCGCATGCGGGCCGACCGACTTCAAAAACTTTTGGCTCCGAAGCTTTTCATCGACGTCGGCCGGCATGCCGTGGTCGGCATTGGTGGCGCGCTTTTCCGGATCCCAGAGGTGATGGGCGACAAACTTTAACAAAAGCGCTTCGGGCGCCGGCCAGGGCAGGGATTTTTGCGTGGCAGCCAGGCCCCAGGCTTCGAGATAGGCGAGATCGGAGGTCAGCGCCCGTAGCGTGTTGACGCCCATGCCCTGGTTGACGAGATGGCGCAGTGTCTCGACGTCCTCGTCGGTCAACAGTTCGGCAAGTTCGTCGCGCCGCTGCATCGGCAAGACGGCGGCGATCGTGTCGAGCGTCTCGGCACGGCGATCGACAGTGTTGCCAGGCGGCCGATCAGTCGCCATGGGCAAATGGCCCAAGAACCGACACGCCTTCCTTGCGAGCTGCTGCAGCCAATTTCCGATCAAGTGTGGCGAGTGGACCGCTACGATTGAGGGCGAGCGCCAGATAGGCCGCGTCATAGGCACTCATGCTATGTTTGGCGGCCAGAAGGAGAACGAGGCTATCGCCGCCAATTCCCGCATCGTCGAGCGGAAGGCGACGCACCCGCTCCATACCGACCAAAGCGCCGCCAGCATGAATGCGGCCGCGGCGCTCGGACATCGCCAGAATGTTGCGGAGCTCGAAGAAAAACAACGACGGTATCGGACATGGGGCATCGATCGTTGCAATCACCGCCTCGGCTGCGTCAGAGAATTCTTCCGGCAACAGCCACGCGGCCGCCATCGACGCATCGAGGACAAAGACCATCAGCGACGACCTTCATCGCGCCAGGACAGTATTTCGTCATGAGTGGCCGTGGCAGCCTTGAGCCGCGCCGCTCGGACTTCCAAGAGCAATAGCTGCAAATCGCTTTGCTTGCGCAAGCGGGTCACGTGGGCGATGGGATCATTGCCGCGGGCGATCACGAAATCTTCACCCGCCTCCACACGCGCCAACAGGTCGGAAAGGTGGGTTTTGGCTTCAGAAATTTTCACAACCGTCGTCATAGCGTACCTCACAATCCTGTTTTCCGGCAATTTAGATGCATTCCAAAGGCTGGTCAACGCGGTTGGTTTGATAACCATCGATAAGAGGTAATTATCGATGGTTATAACCTCAACTGACATTCATACCATGTAGCGAACTGCAATTTTCTTATAGCGTTCCCTTAGGAAATCGTTTACCATAAAATCAATGACTTACGATATTTCGAAAATCAGCATGACAGCCCTGATCCGGTAAGCGGGGCAGATTTGGCAATGCCTGGGCGACAGCCAGTGGTGCCGCCTTGCACGGCTGTTGGCATGGTGGAGTTCATCGGGATTAGGAAGGAAGGGCGGAGCGCATGCGGCAGATCGATATCGACGGCTTGGACGAGGCAACCCTGATCGCACTCAACGCCCGCATCGTCGAGCGTCTGCAGCTTTTGCATCACCAGAGAACCGCGGCAGCCCTGCAGGATATTAGGGTCGGAAGCGGCGTGACGTTCGAAGGTCCTGGCGGAGTTCCGGTCCGTGGAGTCGTCATCCGGCGAAACAAGAAGACGGTGACGGTGCATGCCGAGGATGACCGGCAATGGAATGTATCGCCGACGCTGTTGAAGCTCACCGGCACCCACGTGCTCGATACCGCCGGCCAGATCCAGTCCGACAACGCCAACAAGGTCGTTGCCTTCCCCAAACCTGGTCGCCGTTGATGTGCTCAGGTTCTGGTGACGATCATCGTGGCCAGCGGAGGAATGGATGGGTGCGATGTGGTGATCCCCAGCCGATCGCCAAGATAGTGCCAGAACGACAGGCCGAGCTTTTGGCAAGTTTTCATCAGACCGAGCATGCTGTCGCGCGCCTGCCGACCATCGCGACTGATCGTGCCACCGGAGATCTTCCGCTTGATGACAAATCCGCGCAGATCTCGCTCCGACCCATTGGTATGAAGTGGGATTTCTGGCCGCTCCAGTACCCGCAGCAGTTCCGCCTTGCGGCGCCTCAGTCGAGCCAACAGTTTGTCAAGATCGACATACCCGGATCGAATGGAGAAAATTCGATCGAACCGGACCTCAAGGCCTTGGGCTGCACGTCGACCCGGACTTCGCGAAAAATCTTTCAGAGCCTTGTAGAAGAGCCAGATGAGTTCGCGCAGGGTCTCGACATGTTTCACTTGCCCAGGCGTCGCCGGCATCAGCTTTTGCAGCAGCCGTTCGGCGTGGACCCAGCACAGCGCATGGGTGCCGACGCGGAATTGTCCGGCATCGTCGGACACGATCACTGCATTGCCGATCAGGCCATGATGGCGGATGGCACCCCAGATGCCGGCCTCGGCAAATGGGCGGATGATGTGCCGGTCGAAGATATCGATGCCATTCTCAGTCAGATAGCCAAGAAACGGAACCTGATTGGAAAACCGCAGCGGTTCGCTTCTCTTCAGCCGCGCCAGAAGGGTGGGGTCCACCTGTCGGTCTTCCAAAAAGGTGAGGCAGCATCGTTGAGGACATAGTCCTGGTAGTTGCCGCGCAGCAGAGCCAGAAAGTTCAGCCGCGACTTGGATGGCGCCGTGCGAAAGACGGTGAAATGCTCGCCTCCGATATGTGTTGTATGAAAATTGCGGTTGGCATGGCGGGCGCCGGTGTCATCGACCGTTACAAAGGGCGCCGAGACCAGGCCAGCATGCAGCACGGCGGCGTCCTCGGCATGAAAGCCGTCCAGCTCCTCCGTCAAAAACCGGATGACCTGGCGTTTGGAAATCTCGACACCGACATCGTTGAGCAGGGTCGTCAGTCGCTGCGTCGTGACCTGCCCATGGGCGTGAAGCATCAGGCAGAAGCGCCGCAGGTTGGGTCCAAAGCCACCTTGGATTCCGGCTGGCAGCGGCGCGACAATCGTTCTGCCATCCGGCGTCACCCAGCATTCGCGGCGATAGCGAACCACGTCGGCCCGCACGACCAGATCCCGCACCAAGCAATCCCTGTAGCCCTTGAAGCGCGATCCAGGTGGAACGCTGGCAGGCAGCACCTCTTCGCGGGTGACCTTGCCCGTGTCGCCTTTCGGCCCGCGGCGCCGTGCAGGCTCGTCGCTGCCGGCAACCTTCTTGTCACTCATCGCCTGTTCCATGCCCGACGGCCGGAACGGCGGGCGTGGCGGCAGGTTTTTCAGCCGGGCAATCTCGTCACGCAGAAGCTGGTTGTCGACCTTCAGCCGGGTGTTCTCGATCCTGAGCTGGTCGTTCTCAGCACAAAGCTTTTGGTTTTCAGCATCCAGCTTTTCAATGCGGATATCCGCCAGATAAGCCCGCTGAACAAGACCAGTCACGAGCGCTCGCAACGCCTTCAGCGACAGCGTGTCGGCATGCTCGACCATGGGAAGGCGGCGCTTCGTCATAAAAGGAGTGAATCATGATTTACAGAAAACAGGAATCCCTCCTGCCACCAAATTTGCTCCAGGTACTGATCCGGCCCGCTTTTGACGCCGGTGTCGCTCTGACCCGTCTCGACGAGCGCATTGCGCGCTCGCCGGTCGGCGCCGGCTTTCTCGAGCGCCAAAATTTTGCCGACGCCTGCGCTTCGCTCTGGATCGACGGGGAACTCGTCCATCTCGAAGACCTCGTTCTCCATGACGACACTCGCGATATCCGCACCCCCACCCACGAATTGTCGATCGCTCGCGACATCTTGAAAACCCGCCGTCGCATCGCTGCGCATCCCTCCGGCTGGGCCTTGTCCCCAAACGGTCTTCGCAGCCTGCTCGGACAGACTGCGTCTGCGGCGGTCGATCATCGGTCTGCCTCCGGAAGCGCCGTCGAGGTGGACGCCCGAGAGCCGGACATGCCACAGGCCGGAGCAGGGGAGGGGGTGGATGCCGATGACGACAACGGCATGTTGGATGCCGACTTCGCCGCCATCGATGCGTTGCTCGCCCGTTCGGACGCCGCCATCGAGGACGCAAAACGGCCCGGCCGTGGTGGGGCAGCGGACAAGGACTCGCTGGTCTATGATCTCGACTGGGACGAAGACGCGCGACTGGAGGAATGGCAGGCAGTGGTGCGGCAGGCAAACAATTTGCCGGCCTTACTGCAGGTCATCGTGGCCCTCGATGCCTGGAACCAGCTTTCCGTCCTCCAACACGCACCCTGGCTCGGCAGGCTGCTGTGCGCCGCCATCCTTCAGCAGAACGGCGTGACCACCGCGCATCTGACTGCGATCAATCTGGGCCTGAAAACAATTCCGGTCGATCGGCGTCGGCATCGTGATCACGAAACGCGGCTCCTCGCCATCGCCGACGGGCTGTTGGCGGCCGCCGAGATTGGGCTGAAAGAGCACGACCGGTTGGTGTTGGCGCGAAAAATGATGGAGCGGAAGTTGGAGGGGCGTCGGACATCTTCAAAGCTGCCGGAACTGGTCGAGCTGGTGATGGCAAAACCGTTGGTGTCGGCAGGGATGGTGGCCAAGACGCTGGAGGTCACGCCGCAGGCGGCGCGCAGAATTGTTTTGGATCTGGGGTTGCGGGAGATGACCGGGAGGGGGAGGTTTCGGGCGTGGGGGGTTTTATAACCACGCTGCATTTTACCGCCCACCTATTCTTAGGCGGAGATCCAGCTTCTCCTGAAAATGGCTCTCGCGGACATCTCGGCGTTGGATAACTGCGGCGTCGCGGCCATGTCTCGCTCAGGCAGACCTGTACCTGCAATCGACTTTACGGCGCTGATGATTGCGGATGGCCAACGAATTACCAACGCTCATGCCTCTGGCAACTACCCAGTGAGAGCATGTGCGGATGATCGGAAATCGTATGCCAATGAAGAACCTTAAGATTCGCCAAGATACGATTGACGCTTTCTATGCTATTGCAGATTCAAAGGCATGGTAATGGGTGAGGCTTTCGAAAAAGCCGTGGATTTGCTCGAGAAAGAGTATCAGTAGGCGAGGGCTAGGTCCTTATTGAGTGGGCCAGTCCGAGGGGATGTCCATGCCACGTGGCAACACGCGCAGAATCTCGACGGTCATTCCCGTGACCACAAACGCGATCGACGCGCTACGCTCAAAACCGATCACCCGCAGTCCGGCATGGATATGCGCCCACGGTCCCTCGTTCCGGGAATGTTGCCAACGACAAGCAGGCGGCCTCAATACGGTCAATGTAGGCGCCGGCGCGCTCGCGCCCGGCTTGCTCGGCAATGGAATGGTAGATCTGCTCGAGGTCGGCGATGGCTGCCGGCCGGAACTCAAGGTTATGCGCCACGCTTGTCGGCTTTCACCTGCTCGGCATGCATCGCTCTCAGGTCAGCAAACACCTTCGCGGCCGGCACACTGGGACGGGGATCGTCGATCGCCTCGCGGATCTTCGCGCGCATGATCTCGTCGAGCGCTTCTTTTTCGCGCTCAAGGGCGCGGAGTGCGGCGCGGACGGCCTCGCTGGCAGAGTCGTAATCGCCGGATGCCACGAAGGAATCGAGCACCTGCTGCTGTTTGCCGAGGGTGAGGGTGATGGATTTACTGGTGCGCATGATCGGATGTCCTTTGCATCCTTATATCACATGACACGACACTGTCGTGCATAATTTCTGACATCGCTTTGCCAGCGGCTACGTTCGCTGGTCGGATACCGGTTTTATGTAGTGCTTTTGGAAGGCCTCTGTGAGACCTTCGCCTTAGTGGCTTTGCACTCAGATAGTATCTGTGGCGCAAATTTCAGATCAATGTTGTAGCGGTTGGGTTGATTGTAGCTTTCGCCGTTTCAAACATGGCGATGGCCCCAGCCGACAATGCGCCCGTCGCCCGAATTCAAATCGGTATGTGAGTTTTGGTATTCTGGATGTTGATTGCCACTGAGAACTGACCCCCTCAACAGATGACGGGGGTTTGCCGATCTTCGATCCATACAACTTCGACCGACCCCGCGCCTGACATCTGTTGACGCAGGTTTCCAGCTGGCAGGAAAAGCCATGCCTCAGCGTCAATCGCGCAATGTCTCATTAACCCTCTTCGAGACGATCCGGGAACTATGTGCGAAAGGCTTGCGAGTTGGCCGTGCCGTTCGACCGTGCTAAGGCATCTCTCGGGACCCAGCGTCGGTCATAGCAAACGGGGTGAGAAGTTCGACGGGGTTGGGATGTAGCAATAAATTTCGCAGAGGGCGCTAGTTAGGTCACCGATGTCGGCGGATTAGCGGCGGGAGGCAGGACTTTGGATCTTTTTACGTCGATGCGCTATTACATCCGCGTCTACGACACAAACTCGTTCAGCGCTGCGGCAAAGTCTCTCAAGGTTGGACAATCCACCGTATCCAAAACGATTGCTCATCTTGAACAGGAACTTGGCGTTTCGCTGTTTCTGCGATCGACCCGGCAGCTCACGTCGACAGATCCAGGTCGGGTTTTCTACGAACATGCTGTCAAGGTTGTGGAGGACGCCGAAGCCGCGGTTTCATCCGTCGGATCCAAATCGCAGAATTTCTCAGGGGAAATCAAGATCAGCGGTACACTGACTTTCATGTGCCGGTACATTATTCCCAAGCTGCCGCTGTTTCTCGAAGCCCATCCAGACATCGAGATCTCAGTTCATCTGGATGACAGGAATGTAGGACTGATCGAACAGGGCATTGATGTTGCACTCCGGATGGGTCACCTCGACGATTCTGGTCTCGTCGCCAAACGGATCGGACGCTGCAGGCGCATTGTCGTTGGCTCCGCATCCTATCTTGTCAGCCATCCGGCACCGTTGACGCCTGACGGTCTGATCAATCACGCGGCCGTGGCTTTTGCCCAGGGCGAAGGCGGTGAACAGTTCACATTCAAGGGGCCTCATGGGAGTAAGACGATATCGGTTAGGCCGAGGTTGCGGATCAATGCGACGGAAGGTGTTCGATCTGCTGTTGTCGCGGGTGCTGGGCTTTCTGTCGCCACGGAATGGATGTTCGAAGCCGAATTGAACAGCGGCGCCGTCCAGGAGGTCCTCAAAGAGTGGACTCTCCCGGATCTTGATCTCTGGGCCGTCATGCCTGCGGGGCGACGGACGAGTTCGAAGGTTCGGGCGTTCGTCGAGTTCATTGAAACACAGGTCAACGCCACCCGTTTCGGCATCACGCAAAATTCCTAGAGGGAATAAATGTTATTCGTTCGTCCTGCCTAATGGGATGATCGAGATTGAAATACCTAATGACCACGCCGCCAACGGGATGGCGAACGATTTAGGAGAAAACCATGTCACTCAAAATCTACGGCGACCTAGGCTCAGGCAGCCTGCGCCGTGTCGTCACCGCAGCCAAGATCATGGGCGTCGACTACGAACGCGTGAACGTCGATCTTTTCAAGGGTGAAAGTCATACGCCTGAGTTTTTGAAACTTAACCCCCATGGACTGACACCTGTCCTGCAGGATGGCGACACGATCATTTGGGAAGCATCGGCGATCAATCTCTATCTCGCAGACAAAATTAACTCGCCGCTCCGGGGCAAGACCGCCAGCCAACGGTTTGAGGTCTTGCAGTGGATGTTCTGGTCCGGCGAGCAGTGGCGGGTCTTTGCAACACTTCTGTTTAACGAGCGTGTCGCCGGCCGAGCGAGGGGGCAGGTCGAGGACACCTCAATTGTCAATCTCATACTCAAGAATATCCGGGCCGCCGCGTCGGTGCTTGACGCTCATCTTGCAAACCGGCAGTTCATCGTCGGCGAGGCGCTGACGCTGGCTGACATCGATATTGCTGCGCCATTTTCTCAGGTCTACCGGACCAAGGTGCCCTTTGCCGAATACCCAAATCTTTGGGCTTGGCAACAGAGGCTTCTGGATACGGTTCCCGCATGGGCAGAAACCAGGCGCGATCTCGATGACCGCATGGACACGTTCATGAACGCCATAGGGATAACCTTCTGATCCAGACGCCGTGGCGAGGCTTTTCCACGCGCCTCGCTACGGGCAACGCTACATCTCTCGCGCTGTCGTCCTGATGTCAGCCGCCTTCCCACACACAGGTTTTGGCAGCACCTTCCAGAACGGAGCTTGCGCAATGTCGGTTAAATGCGCCAACCTGTCTCGAACCCCCAGTTCACCGGTACCGACGACCGGATACGGAGAGCGCCTGCTGTGATCCGATGGTGACGATGATTTCGCCCGAGCCCGCGAAAATGCTCCGGCGCGGAAGCACCTGCGCCCGCAACTGTTCGACCAGATCCGGATCGTCGTCGTCGATCATGTCGCCGGCCCAGCCCTGGATCTCCTTCGCGCTTGATGCGGCCCGTACGGCCTCGCGCCAGTTGTTAGAATATCCCGTAGATTATGCGGCCCATGCGGCAGCAAGCCCTTGATCGCGCCGCGGCCGGTATAAGGGTTATAGATCCCGTATCGTTGCATCACCGTCCGCCAGGCCTCATAGAACGTGACAGAGTTGTAAGCCGCATCGAGGCTGGTCGTTTTCACCGTCTTGACAAACAGCGTACCGGAATCCTTGGCGCTGCCGAGCAACACGCCGCGGTGTTTATCTATATAGGCCTCAAGGTATTTGTAGAGATCCAGCAGGTCTGGAAGGATCAACCTAAACGGCTTTTGGCCAAAAAACGATGAGCCGGAATTCTTGAAGGCGACAGACGGGATCAGCACTTCCCAGCCACCTTCACGATCACTCCAGCGCAACTCGCCGCATTTCAGGTCTTCCAGCCGGCGCTCCGATGTCGGGAAGTGTCCGCGTGGACAGACGCGAAGCTGACGCAGGTTCTTTTGCCGGAGCCCCAGATGGAGGCCTAGACGAAGCAGCAGAAAGGACCGGACGGCTTCCGCGGCTGGGCGCGGGTAGCGATCCTCATCCGGCATGCGCTTGAGGATCTCGTCGGTGATCTTGCGATATTCCGCAAGCGGGCTGTCGGCCTCGAGAATGCACATGATCGGTTCGAACGGATCACGATGGACGCGAATAACCCGCTGGATTTCCTTGGAGCGGTTGGCCGCATGCCGGTGAAACGCATCACAAGCGCCATTCCAGTCGCGTGCCGCACACTCGATTTCCTGCGGGGCAATCAGCCCTTCAATAGGCCTTACATTTTCAAGAGCTCAGGGTGCTGACGTATCCAGCCTACCTCTGCCCGAGTGAGAGCCTGCGCGACCATCAGCATGTCGTCTTCCCACTTGGTATAGAAGCCGCGCCGCTGTTCGCGCCATTGGAGATACCAGTCCCAGACACCCGGAAAGACAAGCAAACCAAAGCTCAGCTGGCTGAGAGGAACACCGCGACCTTTGACGATGCCGGAAGGGGAAGCAGCCAGCGATCCAAACATCAAGCCGAGGTGTTCGATTTTCTGGGAAGCAGTTTTTTCACCCCAGACACCGTTGCGCTGAAAGCCAATGGCCGTCAGCGTGGAGGTCTTGAAACGAATGAGATCGGCCATTTCCATGGCGAGCCGCGGCGGTGCATCGACCACGCCAGAGAGCAGGTCGGGATCGTCGAGTTCTTCCGCGAAATTCTGGTTGGTCGTTATTGTTAGAGACCGAGACTAAAGTGAACCACCACCATAGGTGACACCTGGAAAGCGGATTGCATAACGCTGCTTGCTGGCGGCGGCCTGGTAACGACGATATTCCGTCGAACCGGAAATAATCACCCGGCGTACCCAATCGAGGATCTCCTCCCGCTCGGCAAAGGGCAGGCTGCTGAAATCATCCGGCAGGTGCACTGAAATCCGCCGCCTCTCTGCAGGACTGATATCGCCGAGTTCATGACCGTAGAGAGCGCGAGCCTGGTGCGGCAGCTTCGCCTTGAAATATCCCTCCGGCAACCGATAACGCTGCTCGATTCGGCACAGGACGTCGAAGCTCGCAACCGACCGCGGCACGCGCTCACGCTGTATCCACGACAGCAGTGTCTTGCTGTCAAACGTCTCGTTCAAGCGGACGATGGCGCGATGAAGCTGCCAATAACTGTCGCCAAACCGGCGCATATGATAAACGAGCGCATCTTGAAAACTTGCCGGGTCGTCGGTCGCATCGAACAACGGCTCCGGAAACGGACTGATCGGCTTCGGTGCAGGTCCGCGTGGCGTAGACGCAGACTGGGTAAACGACCCGTCGGCGGCAGCCCGTTGCGGCTTTCGGGTAGCAGAAGTGGAAGCCGCCTTTCGCACCGGTTCTGCTTTGCCCGTTCGGGCGGTCGGTTTTGCAGGTCGAGCCTCGTCGGCTACAGCTGGCGCTGTGAGCCAACGAATAATCGCGTCGATCCCAGGCCGGAGCTGCCTTTTCAGTTCTGCCGTCAACTCGTCTTCGATACCGCAAGCTTGCCCGATCATTGTCCAGTCGATACGGCCATTCACAATCGGTGGCGGTTTTCGGTAAATGATCGGGCTGATCAATAAGGCCTGACATTCTCCAGCACCCGCTTTGATGCTGCGGATCCGATACGCATCTCGCAGAACTCCGAGATTTTACGCTGAAAATGACGTGATGAAAGATCGTGATTGGGCATGCTCATTCCATTTCTCTCAGGCACCAGTGCCAAGGGCGAGCGGAAATAAATGGGCAGTTTTAAGAAAGCGTTGACCGGGAGACCGCCGGCTGTTGCCAAATCCACCGACATCGAATTCTATGGAGTCGATCCGGATTGGCGATTCCGCTTAGCCAGGGTCCGTGGTGTCCCTTATTTAACTTTGCTTACCTAAGTTCAGAGCTTAATTAAATGAAACGCTACTTGCTTAAATAGCCCGCGGAATTCATACTGACGTAATGTCTGATTCCAAACCCAATTTGCGCCTCGGCCTTGTTACTGAGACAACGATAGCAGGCGAAACAGTGCGGGCGTTCGTGCCTCCACCATTGCCGCCAGAGCCTCCAATCGATGTGCTTTCGCTGTTAGAGCGTCTTAGTTTGGCGGAACGTGCGCTCGGACGTCTGGATGGCATCACGATGCTGCTCCCGCGCGAAGAGCTCTTTCTCTACATGTATGTAAGGAAGGAAGCTGTTCTTTCATCGCAGATCGAGGGGACACAGTCGACGTTATCCGATCTTTTGCGATTTGAGACTGAGGCCCAGGCGGGGCAACCGCTCGATGATATCCGAGAGGTTTCCAATTACGTTGATGCGATGATGTACGGTTTGGAGCGCCTGGAAACATTACCCATGTCATTGCGCCTGATCCGTGAGATGCACGCGCGACTGCTGCAAAGCGGGCGAGGGGGGACCAAAGATCCGGGAGAGTTTCGGCGCTCGCAGAATTGGATTGGAGGCACACGACCGGGTAACGCGCTTTTCGTGCCGCCGCCAGTACCGGAAATGGCGGGGTGCCTGGATGCGTTCGAGAGTTTCATGCATGACAATCAATCACGATTGCCGGCACTGATCAAAGCTGGTTTGCTGCATGTCCAGTTCGAAACAATCCACCCATTTCTCGATGGCAATGGCCGTATTGGGCGTCTGCTTGTTACCCTGTACCTTTGCATGAACGGCGTTCTGCGCAAGCCTTTGCTCTACCTCAGTCTCTATCTCAAAACCCACCGAAGAGAGTACTATCGGTTGCTGCAAGAGGTTCGCGAACACGGAAATTGGGAGGCATGGCTGGACTTCTTCCTAGCCGGTGTGGCCGACACCGCCAATCAGGCGTTTGGAGCTGCCACTCGGATCATTGATCTTTTCAAGGAGGACCGGGAGAAGATCACGATCAAGAGCGACAGGGCCGGATCGGCCCTTCGTATCCATGAGCTTTTTCAGCAGAACCCCTTTCATACCGCAAATCAGATTGTTCAGATGACCGGTCTTTCTGCTCCCACTGTGAACGCCGCCCTCGCCGATTTGGAGCGCTTGGACATTGTCGAGGAGGTGACTGGTCGCAAGCGCGGACGTGTTTTCAGCTACCGTAGATATCTTGCAATCCTAAGCGAAGGCACTGATCCACTGCCGACTACGTGACAAATAAATAAGCCGATAGTTTGAATCCCATCAAGCCGTTCAAGGCATGGAAGCGGAAATAATTTCCGCTTCCGACGGGGTGCCAGAGGTTCGCATCCCGCCGAAGCGCTACACGTACCACAAATTTTCCGGTTCGAAACACCACTCAAGATTGAGAAGATAAATTTCGCCGTCCGGGGGATTGGTTATGCCGCGTGAATTGAGTTCAGCGTTTCAATGGTACCATCGGCCCACCGCGTAAGAGTGCGCGCTCGAACGCCGGCTCTTGCTTCAGTCGCGTCAAATAGGCCGTGACTGTCGGGTATTCCACCATTTGGTCACGGGGCGAGGTCTTGCTAAATTTTTGCATGCGAAACAACGGTGGCTTCGAAGGCAACGGCCATACGCCACGCATACTCTATCGCGCGCGCCGCATCCACGGCTTTTCAATCAAGTGCCAGCTCAGCCAACCCGCCAAATAGGAAAAGGCGAGAGCCAACACGGCGACACCCGTGGAAGAGAGGTTATGAACGTTGTCGATCAACAATTTCGTCACCGGCCAGCCATACAGGTAGACACCGTAAGATATGTCATTTCTGTTGTTGATCTTAGCCAGCAGGTTTTCGGTGTTGCCCATTGCAATAGCGAAAACCAAGTAAGCACCGAAAATGCCTGTCGCGAGGTTGGCTAGCGGATCGAAGAACAGACACATGGACAGGCACACAGCTGCGCCAATGACAAATGACAGGCGAAATCTCACTAAGTCGCGGAACAGATAGAAGCACGTCCCGGATAAATACATTCCCGTTAATCTGACCCATCCTCTCTTGTTACCAAGCACGAGCGTCTGCCACTCTGCGCCGTTAAACACGTTGGGAATCGGGCGTTCAGTGGGGGTCATATCGAAAGGATAGTGATCGAGTTGAATAAAGAGATTTGCCAAAAGAACGATAATTGTCACGCCCAGCAACCACCGTCGGCGTCCCAGGACGCCCAACCACCACAACAAGAGCGTGAGAAGATAGCACTTGAACTCAATTGAAATCGTCCACATCGGAGTGTTGAGAAAGGGAAAGGGCGACCCAGCGAAGACTGTGCCGAGGTTTGGCGGCTGGAGCAGGAGTGCTCGCATCAGAACGGAGAAAAATTCTCCCGGATTTCCGGGCATTGTTGCTCCGCCCAGCGGCGCCACAATGCCAACGCATATTAGGTAAGCGCACAAAAAGCCTGGATATATCCGGGCGAGACGCTTTTTCAGATAGGCCCAGTTCGTCGGACTACCCACAACACTTGCGGTTATAAGATATCCGCTGATGATGAAAAATCCATCGACTGCAATGTCGCCGAGCGACACCGTCCCAAAGATTGCGTTAATGGCCTCAAAATCGCGACTGCCGTAGTAGAGCTCCGGCACGTGCGATATGATCACAAAGGATGCAAGTAGTAACCTCAAGGAACCGAAAGCATTCGAATGGCTGAAACGGTATACGGTCGAAAGCTCGGAAACAGGATTTCCAACTGCCATTTCAATCTCTCTCGCTTTGGCTCGAACTCTTGAGTGGGGAAAATTTGGAAGCCCGCAGCTGACGACGCGCACTTGTCTTTTTTCGTTTGGCTTCAACCCGGGCCACGAGCTTGATGGTGCGATCTATGGTTGTTGAAACAAGCCGGGGTACGATGTGGCCTCTTGATCTGGCAATTGAGCCCATGTACCAACTGGACGCAGAGGCCCGCGATCGCCTGCTAAACAGATGATACAGCAAGTCCATGCTGGTCACCGGCCGCGCAAGTTCCTGATGTTTTATATGGTTGACGTCGGTCTGGTGGGCCATTCCGCCATAGGCCTCGGCTTCGGCAACGGTCGGCGATAAGCGAAAATGGCGATAGGCGCTCAAAGCGGCGCTTGCAAGTGCGTCGTAGACCTCGCCTGCGCTGTGAAACTCCGGTTCGATCGCGGCGGTCACATAGTCGACAAATCGCATTGCGACCTCCTGCTGTTGCCTGGCACCCCAGTCAATCAATATGGAATCGTCCCGGATGGCAGGCAGGCAAACCGGTGCGCCATCCGGGGAAAAGCCGAAACCTTTGACGCTCGTATGGTCAGCGGCAGCCATTACCTCCAACAGACCTGTCTTCAACGGCACCGTCGTTGTCCAGACCTTGGTCTTGTCTTTTGGCGTAAGCACCGAGTTTGTCAGCCCCATGTAATAGCCAACCAGCTGCACACGATCACCCACCACCCGTTGCATCCGCTGTTGCGTTGTCCCGCGCCAACCCAGGTCGACGATATAGGCCTCCGGCGCGGAAAACATTCCTTCGGATTCAAGATAGGCCGTGGTTGCCGCCTTGGCCACACGAGCCCGCGCCCGCATCGGATCCAGGATATCCTTCGCCAAAAGTGCCGTTTGTAGAGCGGATTTCTGGGCTTCGGAAAGGGCGCTGACCGTCAGCGTGAGGTCGATATCAGCACGGAGCGCCACTTTTTCGATCTCAGCCGCTGAATATTTCAGCGAAATCAGGGCCTCCGCCAAGCTTATCTGCCCGTAATGGGCCATGGTTAGAGCCTGATCGATCATTGCCTCGTCATGCTCGGGCAGCGCCGGCAACAGGAACGCCTGACGCGAAGCGAAGGTATAACGGGCATCGATGTTGACCCCCAGCCAACGGGCAAGCTGCTCGCAGATCTTCGCCAGAATCTGACCGTCACGCGCGAGAAAATGGATAGTGCACCCACCTCGGGCCAGCACATCGAGCAAAACCCACAGTACAAAGGCGGTAAACAGTGGTCCGACCGTACTTGCAGCGGCAGTGAGAATCCCTTCCCTCACAGGCGCTTCTTGCCCCAGCCGAGCGGCTCTCGCCGCACCGGCGATGGCCGAAGACAGGTAGTCACCGGTACCCGACGCAAAAAGCACCCGTTCGCGCGTGGTCCAATGGGACTGGGTAAAATGCTCTGCGCTCCATCCGTGGACGCGTGCATTGCGCACGTCGCTGGCGTAATTGTCTCCCAGGTGCCGGAAGCAGGACCCATTCAGCCCTTCCCGGTCCGCCAGATGGTTGAATAAAGTCCCGCGGATTTTGCTCTTTCTCTCTTCGCAGGATGCTACGACCTGCAGGGGGCCACGGTAACCTGCCTGGACAAGCAGCTTCTCGACCTGAGCGGATGTGAAATATGTATCGCTGACGAAGAGTGGGAGAGACTTGGTCTCCCGCAAGGCGTGAACCCGCTCACGGATCGCGGCAATCGGGCGAATAAGACGCAATTCCTCGTCGAGTTCGGCTTCCAATGCGATGCGCGCATGCTCAGGGCGCAAATTCAGAATTTTGCCGAGATGCCGATAGATGTCCTCGAGCGTCACTTCCCGGTGATCGACGGTCAGGCGCTGCTGAAATTCCGCGTCGGCGCGCAGGCACAACCATTCGAGGTCACTCAGTGCGACAAGCCCTTGGCGCCGGAGCTTGCGCCCGACGATAAGATGAATGTGCTCCGGCAGATGGACAAGGCGGCATAGGCAGGTATCGAACACATCGAAGCTGTATCGCAAGTTGTCGTCGGCCGTCGAGAGCTTTTCGTTCGGCATCGCTTCCTCATTGCCTCAGCTAAAAACGGTAACAGTGCGGGCTTTCTCACGATCTTGTCGCCGCGCCCAACGCCGCCGACACAACTAGATCCGATCGAGACGCTCAGCCACCGGGTCTGGATCGAGACCCAACAATGGGAAAAACAAGATCGCCGGTAAATACACACCAATGCAAACGGCGCAGCCAATACAGTCCGACAAATAAGAAAAAAATGAGATCGCATACAATTTACATTTGGAGATCATAGATCTATCTCCGCAGATTATTACGGACAAAGACTATTAAATATTGAAGGTTCTATCAATATGCATATTTCATTTTTATATATATTTTTTTAAAGTACTGCGTTAGTATTAATTCTGTAATCATATAAATTCCGGGAGGGTTGGGTTGCTTTTAAACTTAGCCAGGCGCGAAGGTCCCGAGCCGTGTCCTTCCACAGCGGTAGGCAGCGCTTCTTACGGCCCTTGCCCTGAACCATCACGGTAGCCCCGTGTCGAAGTGACAGGTTTTCTGTGAAAACGCCGACAAGTTCAGAGACCTGCAAGCCTGCCCGGAACCAAAGTGAATCATCGCCCGGTCGCGCACGCCAAAGCGTGTCGCAAGATTGGGAGCGGTGAGGATTGCCCGCATTTCTTCCATTGTCAGGTGATGGATCAGCTTCTGGTCGTGGCGCTTAAGCGCGAACTCGGACTGCCGCCTGCTAGGCCGTTGGCGGATCGTCGAGGCCGATCTGTGGGATCGGGAATATCTCGACATCTGCGAGCCCGCCGCGATCATCATCGGGGCCAACGGGCATGGTGAAATCGCCTTCGGGGCAATGAACGCCTTACTCGATCTAGGCTATAGCCAGTCCATCGGAGATTGCCTTCTCCTACCAAAATGGCGACGAGGCGATACTCAAGGCCAAGCCAGAGACTTCTTCAACAGCCTGCTAGAGCTGCCGTCACCCGAATGCTAGACTGCAAACCCGAAGCGATGAAGACGAAATGAGATAGCGTGCCCCACTGGCGTGTTCGATTTGGTGGCCGGAGCGCCTTTCAGCGGCCCACCCAGCACGGCATTATGGGCCGCTCAAAGCCGAACGCCGGAGGTGGCAGACACAGCGAGGCGGCTTGAAAACGAACGCGTTGGCATGAACGCGGATCACAGAAAAAAGATGGCAATGGTCTCAAATGCGTATCGGCAGCCAAAATACGTCGACTAGCACCTCTCGGCTGCCGTGTTAAAGTAACCTATACGATTCAAAAAGGGATTATTGTTTTTTCTGATCTTCATCCGCAATAATAAGTGATTCTATTTCCGATTTGTACTCTCACACTATTTTTTTGGAGGAAATAATGAGTGCATTTAGAAACGCAGCGTGGAACACAAGCAGAATTATCGCGCAAAATTGTGGATCTCTTTCAGAAGCACTTTACCGAGTCGCAAATATATATAGAAAAACTTACAATAATTTAAATTATGACATGAAAACAAATGGAGAATACTTCCTGTTGGATAAACTATCGAAAACGTCTGTAAGAACGGTCATCGATGTTGGCGCAAATAAAGGTGAATATACTGAAGCTTGCTTAAGGAAATTTTCCAGTGCGACAATACATTCTTTTGAAATAGCACCCCCGACATATCAGAAACTAAAATCCAACGTTTCGTCGGAACGCGTAAAACTAAATAATTTTGGTTTGTCGAATGTCAAAGGATCCTTTTCGTTTAACTATAATCCTAAAGATGATGGATCGTCTTCTCTGATAGATGCGGATAATATTGGTCATGGAGATTGGCATAAAATACAAGTAGATGTAATTACAGGTAATGAATACTGCAATAGAAATCAAATAAAAACTATAGATTTACTGAAAGTAGATGTCGAGGGAGCAGAGCATTTAGTATTTAGTGGATTTAAAAATAGCTTTGAGGGTGGAATAATATCGTCCGTTCAGTTCGAGTTTGGGA
>Ga0247808_10000364_pt1 | contig 22600 bp, 25 predicted proteins | sample UWRJL089202R1_FD_179914 | JGI IMG/M metagenome (GOLD analysis project Ga0247808, IMG submission 179914) | Plant litter microbial communities from Arlington Agricultural Research Station in Wisconsin, United States - UWRJ-L089-202R-1 | ecosystem: Environmental > Terrestrial > Plant litter >... | reverse complement strand
GGGCGCTGGCGGTCTACAAGGCCGTGGCGCGGGCGCCGCTGGACGGCATCGCCACCCCGGCCAAGCTGGGCGTCATCAAGCTGGAGCTGGCCAAGGGGGCAATGAAGCCGGACGACGCAGCGGGCCAGCTGGAGCAGTTGAAGTGGCGCTGGCGCGGCGACGCGACCGAGCTGGCCGTTATCCGCACGTTGGGCGGACTGTACCTGTCGCAGGGCCGCTATCGCGAGGCGCTGGACGCCCTGCGTGGCGCGGGCAAGCGGATGGGCAATCTGCCCGGCGCGGCCGAACTGCAGTCCGATCTGGGCAACGCGTTCCGGGCCATGTTCCTGGACGGGGCCGCCGACGGGCTGCAGCCGGTTCAGGCCCTGGCCCTGTTCTATGATTTCCGCGAACTGACGCCCGTCGGGGCGGACGGCGACGAGATGGTGCGCCGGCTGTCGCGGCGGCTGGTCGACGTCGACCTGCTGGACCAGGCGGCCGAGTTGCTGAAGCATCAGGTCGACGAGCGGCTGGACGGAGTGGCCAAGGCCCAGGTCGCGACCGATCTGGCCACCGTCTATCTGATGGATCGCCAGCCCGAGAAGGCGCTGCAGGCCATCTGGGGGTCGCGCACCACCCTGCTGCCGACGCCGCTGAACGCCGAGCGCCGGGCGCTGGAGGCCCGCGCCCTGATGGGGCTGAGCCGGTTCGATCATGCGCTGGAGGTTCTGGACGGCGACAATACGCCGGCGGCCCAGGACGTGCGCGCCGAGATCTTCTGGAAACAGCAGAACTGGGCCGGGGCGGCCAAGCTGTACGAACAGCGACTGGGCGAGCGGTTCCGCGATACGGCTACGGCCTTGTCGGCGGACGAGGAGAGCCGGGTGATCCGTGCGGGCGTCGGTTATTCGCTGGCCCGGGATGCCGCATCGCTGGCGCGGCTGTCTCGGAACTATTCGCCGTTCGTCGAGCGGGCGCGGGCCAAGGCCTCGTTGCGAATCGCGCTGGATGGTCTGGACGGGATGGACGGCGTCGCCAACGCCGGGAATTTCGCCGGTCTGACGGCCGGGGCCGACACCTTCGCCGGCTGGGTCGGCGCCATGAAGGCGGACTTCCGTAAGGAAACGGGCGGAAACAGCGCTGCCGCCGCTCCCGCCCGTCCTCAACCTGCGGCCGCCGCGAGATCCGCGGGCGGCTGATCGGTCGGTCTTACTTGTTGACCGCGTCCTTCAGGGGCTTGGAGACCCGGAAGCGGACGGCCTTGGAGGCGGCGATCTTGATGGTCGCGCCCGTCGCCGGGTTGCGGCCTTCGCGCTCGGCGCGGGCAGCGGTGTCGAAAACACCCAGGTTCGAGATGCGGACGTCGCCGCCGCCGATCAGCGACGAATGGATGTTCTTGACGATGGCTTCCAGAACGCGGCCGGCGTCGGCCTGCGAAACACCGGCGTCCTTGGCGACGGAGGCGATCAGTTCGGCTTGAGTGGTCATGTGGTCGTTTCCAATAACTCGCCCGATTCAGAGCGATGACGAGGGGATCAACACGCTTTTCGATAGGCTTGGCAAGCGTGGAAAACGCGCAAACGCCCTGACAGCGGGCGTTTATCCCCCGCCGGAGGCCCTCTGGAAGCTCTCGACCAGGCTTCCGGCGACCAGTCTCCACCCATCCACGAGCACGAAAAAGATCAACTTGAACGGGAGGGAAATGACCACCGGAGGCAGCATCATCATGCCCATGGACATCAGCACGCTGGAGACCACCAGATCGATCACAAGGAACGGAACGAAAAGGAGAAATCCGATTTCGAACGCCTTCTTCAGTTCGCTGATCATGAAGGCCGGAGTGACCACTCGCAGGGGCAGGTCGGCGGCTTCGGTCGGGGCCTCGATCTGGCTCAATCTGGTGAACAGGGCGAGGTCCCCGCGGTCCACCTGGGCCAGCATGAAAGTTTTCACAGGTTCCGACGCCGCATCAAAGGCCTGGGGCAGCTCCATCTGCTGATCCAGCAGGGGGCGGATGCCCGAATCATAGGCGTCCTGCCAGGTCGGGGCCATGACGATTGCGCTCAGGAACAGGGCCAGGGAGACCAGAACGGCGTTGGGCGGGGACTGCTGCATGCCCAGGGCGGTGCGCAGCAGCGACAGCACGACGATGATTCGCACGAAGCTGGTCGTCATGATCACGATCGACGGCGCCAGCGACAGGACGGTCATCAGACCGACCAACTGGACGACCCGCTGGGTCAGCCCCGCGCCCGTGCCAAGATCCACATTGATGGAGGATCCGGTCTGGGCGGCCTCCTGCGCGAGGGCCGCGAGAGGCCAGACGAGGCAGAGCAGGGTGGTCAGCAGCGACAGCCAGGCCGCCCGCTTCAGCTCGGCGCGCGTCGGCATGACGAAGATGGACGTCGCCAGTTTCACTTGGGCGCCCCGCTCTGGCGCGGCTCGATCAGTTCGCGGCCCTCGCCCAGCAGGATCAGCCGCTCCTCGTCGTCGACCCTGACCAGCACCAGTCGGCGGGCCGGGTCGAGGACCAGGGTCTCGACGACCTGAAGCCGGCGTTCGCCGCGGTGGGCCGACAACCTGGCCATCAACTGGGGGGCGTAACGGCGCGCGGCCCATGCGGCCAGGCCGATCAGGCCGAGGACGAAAGCCAGGCCAAAGATGGCGCGGGCGAAGTCGAGGAAGTTCATTCTGAAGGCCCCTCGACCGCTGGAACGCGCGGTCGGTCGGGCGCGATCCTTTAACCATCGTGGTTAACGAGCCGTTGAAATAACCTCGCATTAACCATGCGGGCGGCATTTTCTGCCGATCACCCGCTGAGGAAGACCCGATGGGCTTCACCGACCTGCCACTGCTGAGCCAGATCAAGGGCCGTATGTCCTGGCTGGACGAGCGTCAGCGGGTCGTCGCCCAGAACGTCGCCAACTCGGACACGCCGGGATATGTCGCCCGCGACCTGAAGGCGCCGACCGACTTCGCCGCGGCGATGCGCAACGGCCCCCTGCAGATGACGCGGACCAGCGCGGCCCATATCGCGCCGCAGGGGCCGGTCGCCCGTTTCACCTCGGACAAGACCCCGGATTCCGAGACGACGCTCGATGGCAACTCGGTCGTGGTCGAGGAGCAGATGCTGAAGATGGCCGAGAGCCGGATGGCCTATGACGCCGCCATCGGCCTGTACCAGAAATCCATGACCATGCTGCGCATGGCGGCCAAGCCGCCGGGTCGCTGAGGAGCCATAGATGCCCGATCCGGTCACGCCGAGAAACAACGCCATGGCCGTCGCGGCCAGCGCCCTGAAGGCCCAGCAATCGCGCATGCGCGTGATCGCCGAGAACATCGCCAACGCCGAATCGACCGCCCGTACGCCGGGCGGCACGCCCTATCGTCGGCAGATCCCGGTGTTCGAGGCGCGCAACGTCGACGGCGCCACCGGCGTCGTCCTGGCCGAGGTCCGGCCGGACCAGGGCGAATTCCGCATGGACTATGACCCGTCCCATCCGGCGGCCAACGCCGACGGCTATGTGATGCGGCCCAATGTCGACAGCCTGATCGAGGCCATGGACATGCGCGAGGCGCAGCGGGCCTACGAAGCCAATCTGAACGTCATCGAGACGGCGCGGTCGATGGAAAGCCGCACCCTCGACATCATCAAACGCTAGGAATTGACCGATGAACCCCTTGATGGCGGCGCGGGCCTATTCGGCGGTGCAGGGCGGCGGCATGCCCACGGGCGGGGCGGCCCCGGCGACGGCTCCCGGCTTTGGCGAGATGTTGCAGAACGTCATGGGCGAGATGACGAAGACCTCGAAGGTCGCCGAGACCCAGATGACCTCGGCCATCCAGGGTCAGGGAAACATGATCGATGTGGTCACCGCCGTTTCCAGCGCCGAGGCCTCGCTGGAAACCGTGATCGCCGTGCGCGACCAGGTGATCTCGGCCTATCAGGAAATCATGCGAATGCCGATCTAGGGGAACCTGATCGGCGATCATGACGCTGGCTTCCGAAACAGGGAGACCGTCATGTTTCGCGACAAGTCCTCATCCGCCATCGTCGCCGTTCGGAATCTGGATCGCGCGAAGGCCTTCTATGGCGAGGTTCTGGGTCTGGAGGCCACGTCAGGCCCGGACGACGACGTCGCCGTCTATCGCACTGGATCGACCTACGTCTGCGTCTATGTCTCGGAGTTCGCCGGGACCAACCATGCCAACGCCGTCGTCTGGGGCGTGGGCGAGGACATCGAGGCGATCGCCGCCGATCTGGCCGGCAAGGGCGTGACCTTCGAACGCTACGACATGCCCGACACGACCTTCGAGAGCGGCGTCCATCGCACGGGCGATTTCCGCATGGTCTGGTTCAAGGATCCGGACGGCAACATCCTGCATTTGAACAGCACCAACTGATCAGCCTTCCAGCGACACCACGGCCCCGGTCGTGGCCGGCGCGCGGCCCGTGCGGCGACGCTTCAGCCAGATCTTGATCCGGTTCTGGATCGGCTGGTCGATGGCGGTGTGGAAGCAGAAGGCGAACACGAAGGCCGCGCCGACGCCTCCAATCCACAACGCCCACTGCACCGGCGTCGACAGGCTGAACCGGGCGATGGCGACGTTGGCGAAGCCGAACCAGGCGATGCGGACAACCTCGTTGGTGATGAACATCGAGAAGGACATGACCGACAGCTTCTCGACCAGTTTCGACGGGCGGGTCACGGGGATGGCGCCGGCCGACAGAATGATCAGCGAGATCAGGGTCAGGGACACCAGGGCGTGCTTGTCGAAATACTGGACGAAGGCCAGCGCTAGGGCGGAGCCGACGCCGACCCAGGCCGCCAGACGCGGGGCGATCCAGACCCGCTCGGTGAAGGCCGCCAGACCCATGCCCAGAACGAACAGGGGCAGGGCGCGGATGAAGCCGTACTTCATCGGCATCTGATAGACGGGGAAGCCCAGCAGGCTGTGCGTCAGCTGGTTGGCCAGCAGATACAGGCCGACGGCCAGGGCCAGTGTCTTCCACGGACCCAGACGGGCCAGACCCCGCAGGATCCAGGGGAAGGCCAGATAGCAGCCGATCAGGGCCGAGACCGACCAGCTGGGCGCGTTCCAGCCCAGGCCGCCGTGGACGCCGAACGCCTGGGTCAGGGTCAGCTGGGCGGGCAGCTGGTCCCAGCGGAACCATTCGGGATTGCGCGGGGCGACGCCGGCCAGGGTGCTGGCGATCACAAGGCCGGCCAGGGCCAGCCCCATGATCAGATGGGCCGGATAGACCCGCAGGAAACGTTTGACGAAGAAGTCGCCGGGCGACATCGCGCCCCTGTTCACCGCCCCGCCATAGACCCGCATCAGGACGTAGCCCGAATCGATCAGGAAGAAGTTGGTCAGCAGGAAGCCGCCGCGCTCGAACACCGGATTGATCAGCTCGGCCAGCGGCGCAGGGCCCGAGGCCTGGAAGTGGTGCAGGATGATCAGACTGGCCACAATGAAACGCAGGGCGTCCAGCCAGCCGCCCCGACTGATCGGGGGTGTCTCGTTTCGGGTCGAAATCGCAGTCCAGGCCATCGAAAGGGCTCCTTCGAGCCTCCCGTCGCAAGGGTCGGACCGTTCGCTACAGCCGCTGTTGCGAAAGCGTGGCCTTAGGGGTCAGCGCGCCAGCCGCAGGAACTCCTCGCGGGTGCGGGGGTCGTCGCGGACGACGCCCAGCAGGCTGGAGGTGGTCAGGCGAGCGCCGGGGACGTTGACGCCGCGCAGGGTCATGCAGCTGTGCTCGGCCTCGATGACCACGCCCACGCCCTGCGGTCGCAGGACCTCTTCGATGGCGGTGGCGATCTCGGCCGTCATCTTCTCCTGGATCTGCAGGCGCTTGGCGTAGCCGCGCACGACCCGCGCCAGTTTGGAGATGCCGACGACGCGATCAGTCGGCAGGTAGCCGACGTGGGCGACGCCCACGACCGGCAGCATGTGGTGTTCGCAGAAGCTGACGAAGCGGATGTCCTTCAGCACGACCAACTGGTTGTAGCCGCCGACCTCCTCGAAGGTGCGCTCGAGGTATTCGCGGGGATCCGACTCATAGCCTTCGAACAGTTCCTTGTAGCTGCGCGCGACGCGGGCCGGGGTGTCCAGCAGGCCCTCGCGATCCGGATCGTCGCCGGCCCATTTGATCAGGGTGCGAACGGCGGCTTCGGCTTCGGCGGCGGAGATCGGGGTGTCGGTCATGGGATGCATATAGCGGCCGTAGATGCGGAGGGGGAGGGAGATTTGGTTGTGCTAACCCGCCGTTAACCACGCTCCCGGCATTTTCTGCCCAGTAACGCAGAGAGTGATTTCGATGAACGGCGCTGAAGTTCTGGACGTGGGTCGGGACGCCATCTGGCTGACGGTGCAGCTGTGCGCGCCGATCCTGATCGTGGGTCTGATCGTCGGCGTCGGTATCGGTCTGTTCCAGGCCCTGACGCAGATCCAGGAACAGACCCTGATCTATGCGCCCAAGATCATCGCCATCTTCGTCTCCCTGCTGCTGTTCCTGCCGCTGATGGGGGGCCTGTTGGGCGCCTTCATGAGGACGATCGCCGCCCGCATCGCCGGGATGTAGCGACCCGGATGGAGCGCCTCTCTTAATGGAGCCTTGGGCCACCGCCGATCAGGTCTGGGCCGGCGGGCTGATCTTCGCCCGGGTTGGGGCATTGCTGCTGACCTTGCCGGGGATCGGCGAATCCTATGTGCCGCCGCGCATTCGGCTGTCGCTGGCCCTGCTGATCTCGCTGGTGCTGTGGCCGGTGGTGGCGGGATCGCTGCCGGGCCTGCCCGCGACGATCGGAGGCATGGCGGGATGGGTGCTGCGCGAGGTGGCGACCGGTTTGATGATCGGCACCATGTTGCGGATCTTCACCTCGGCCCTGTCGACGGCGGGGGAGATCGTCTCGCTGCAGACGACGCTGAGCTTCGCCCAGACAGCCAATCCGCTGTCGGGCCAGCAGAACACGACCATCGCATCCTTCCTGATGCTGTTCGGCACGGTGCTGGTCTTCGCCACCGACACCCATCACCTGTTCATCGCCGGGCTGGTCGGATCGTACGAGATCATCGCCCCGGCCAAGCCCCTGATCATGACGGACTTCGCCGCGATGGCGGTCAAGACGGTGGGAGACAGTTTCCTGCTGGGGGTGCAGCTGGCGGCGCCGGTCATCGTCTTCGCCCTGATCTTCAACCTGGCGTCGGGACTGGTGGCGCGCGTCATGCCCGCGTTCCAGATCTTCTTCGCCGCGGCGCCGCTGAGCGTCATTCTGGGCCTGTCCATCTTCGCCCTGTCGCTGGGCGTGATGGGCACGGTCTTCATCGACCGGTTCCGCGCCCTGGCGCGCGTGTTCGCGGCGGGAGCGGGAGGGATCGCCGGTGGCTGACGATACCGATCCCGACTCCAAGACAGAAGACGCAACACCCCGAAAACTCGAGGAGGCTCGTCGCAAGGGCGACGTCGCCAAATCCGCCGATGTCGGTCAGGCGCTGAGCCTGATGGGCGCGGTCTCGGTGATCGTGTTCGGCGGCGGCTATTTCTCGACCCAGATGGCCGAGGACCTGCTGCCCTTCATCGCCTCGCCCCACGCCATGATCGGCGGGCTGGAAGCCGGCGCCGGCGTCGAGATCGGGATGAAGGCGCTGTGGGCGGTGGCGCCTTTCCTCGGGGCCATCATGCTGGCCACCATCATCGGCGGGGTGGGCGGCAATGTCGGCCAGGTCGGCGGCCTGATCTTCAGCCCCGAAAAACTGGCGCCCAAGTGGGACAAGGTGAACCCCTTGGCCGGGTTCAAACGCATCTATGGCCCCGACGGTCTGATGCATTTCGCCCAGACCCTGGTGAAGCTGACGGCCGTGGGTGTCATCTGCTGGATGGTGCTTAAGCCGCATATGCGCGAGTTCGAGACCATGGCGGCGATGAGCCCGATGGCCATCCTGCCCTTGGCGCGAGACATGATGATCGCGCTGATGGCCTCGATCCTGGTCTTCCTGGGGTTCACCGCCGGCGGCGATTTCATCTGGCAGAAGCTGCGCTTCGCCAAGCGGATGCGGATGTCCAAGGAAGAGCTGAAGGAAGACTACAAGCAGTCGGAAGGCGACCCGCATGTGAAGGCCAAGCTGAAGCAGATCCGCATGCAGAAGAGCCGCCAGCGGATGATGGCCAATGTCCCTAAGGCCACCGTGATCGTGACCAACCCGACCCACTATTCGGTGGCGCTGCGCTACGAAGCCGGAGACGCCGCGCCCGTGTGCGTCGCCAAGGGCGTCGACGCCATCGCCCTGCGCATCCGGGAGGTGGCGAAGGAGCACAAGGTGCCGATCGTCGAGAACGTGCCGCTGGCTCGCGCTCTGTACGCCGCCGTCGAGGTCGACGAGATCATTCCGCGCGAACATTTCGAGGCCGCCGCCCGGGTGATCGGCTTCGTCATGCAGAAGCGAAAGCGCCGCTGAACGGTCGGACTCGGTTCTTCGCCTGTCAGGCGTATGCTCAGCACACTGATTCGTCGTGAGACCCGATGACCGCAACCCCCGTCGCCCCGTCCGCCAGCCCGTCCCGCAAGCCGTTCGATCCGCTGATGATCGTGATGGCGGCCGGCTTCGCCCTGGCCGTTGGCGCCCTGGCCTGGCCGGCGTTCCGCGCTGGACCGACCACGACGCCGGGCATGATCCTGTTGATCACGGTGGCGGCGGTGTCGCTGATCGGCCTGTTCGCTTTCAGCCGTTCCGACGCCAAGGCGCCGGTCGGCGACGTCTGGGTCGAGATGCTGGACGCCATGGCCGAGCCGGCCGCCTTGGTCTGGGCCGGCGGTCAGGTGCTGGCCTTCAACGCCGCATGGGCGTCGCAGAACGGGGCCACGGTCTCCCTGCCCAAGGGCAAGTCTGCGCAGGCGCTGTACATGGCCTTCGCCCAGGCCCGGAAGGGCGAACAGGGCCGCGCCATCGTCCTGATCGGCGACCGTGAGATCGAGGTCCTGATCGGCCGTGTCGGCGAGGGGGCGGGCAATGGCCGCTTTCTGGTGCGCGAGGCGCCGGAGTCGGCCCTGACCACTCCGCCCGCCGCTGTCGCCGCCCGCGCCTATGCGCCCGCGTCGGGCGAGGGCAGGGCCATGGCCGCCGGGGCCCCGTTCGGTTCGGCCGTGATCACGGGCGAGGACATCTTCGCCGGTCGGGCCGAGGACGCAAATCCAGCCCTGGCGATCCTGACCGGCCCCAACGCCGCGCGCGACGCCGCCTTCGGCCATCTGTTCGATCCGGCGGGGGTGATCGAGGCGCGCGCCCGGATGAGCGCGGGATCCAGCGGACCGATCGAACTGGTCGCCCGCGCCCACCCCGACAAGATGCTGCACCTGTATGTGGCCCCCGAGGGTGACAAGCGGCGGGTCTGGCTGTTCGACGTCTCCGCCCAGAAGTCGACCGAACTGCAGCTGTCGCAGGCCCAGAAGATGCAGGCCGTGGGCCAGCTGGCGGGCGGGGTGGCGCACGACTTCAACAACCTGCTGACCGCGATCCAGCTGCAGCTGTCCGGCCTGCTGGAAAAGCACCCGGTCGGCGATCCGTCCTACGAGGGGCTCAACGAGATCCGCCAGACGGCGATCCGCGCCGCTGATCTGGTGCGCAAGCTGCTGGCCTTCTCGCGCAAGTCGACCGTGCGGCGCGAGCGGCTGGATCTGGGCGAACTGGTCAGCGAGTTCACCGTCCTGCTGCGCCGGTTGCTGCGCGAGGACGTGCGGCTGGAGACCGACTACGGCCGCGACATGCCGGTCGTTCTGGCCGACAAGAGCCAACTGGAGACGGCGGTCATGAACCTGGCCGTCAACGCCCGCGACGCCATGCGCGGCGTGGTCGAGCCGGGCGCGGGCGTCGTCACGATCCGCACCCAGAGACTGACAGCCGATGAGGCGCGCGAGCTGGGCTGGCGGGAGGCCCCTGACGGCGAAGTGGCGCTGATCGAAGTGTCGGACACCGGCCCCGGCGTGCCGCCCGAACTGCTGGACAAGATCTTCGAGCCCTTCTTCACCACCAAGGCGGTCAATGAGGGCACCGGCATGGGGCTGGCCACCGTCTATGGCATCGTCCAGCAGGCGGGCGGCCATATCGGCGTGACCAATCTGGATCATGCAGGCGCGGCCTTCCGCATCTTCCTGCCCGCCGCCACGGCCGAGGAACTGGTCGAGGCCGCGCCAGTGGTGGTCAAGGCCAAGGCGGCGCCGCGCGACCTGTCGGGCGCCGGCCGCATCCTGTTCGTCGAGGACGAGGCCGCCGTGCGCGGCATCGCCGCCCGCCTGTTGCGCCAGCGCGGCTATGAGGTCATCGAGGCCGCCGACGGCGAGGAGGCTCTTGCCCTTGCCGAGGAATGGGCGGGGCAGATCGACATGATGATCTCGGACGTCATCATGCCCGGTCTGGACGGACCCAGCCTGCTGAAGAAGGCGCGCCAGTATCTGGGCGACGCCCCGGTCATGTTCATCTCAGGCTATGCCGAGAGCGACTTCTCGGACCTGCTGCAGGATGAGACCGGCGTGTCCTTCCTGCCCAAGCCGCTGGACATCAAGACCCTGGCCGAACGGGTCAAGCAGGAGCTTCACGCCGCCTGAGGCGGACGAAGCGTCGCCGGTGCAGATTCCACTTGCGGGACCGAAGCGGGACCGCTCCAGTGCGCGTCTTCATCTCCGGAGAGTCCCATGCTCGATCGTCGCCGCCTGCTTCTGTCCGCCGCCGCGGGCGCCGCCTTGTCGGGCATGGCCAGTGGGGCCTTGGCCCGGGCGCAGACCGCGCCTTCCGCCTCGGATCCCGCAGAGGTCGCCAAGCTGACGGCGGTGATGGACGCGGCTTTCGCCGAGGTCCTGGCCTCCTCGGCCTTCCTCGCCACCTACCTCGGTCTGGACAAGGGCGATCTGGCCTCGGCCAAGTCGAAGCTGGACATGCAGTCGCCCGAGGACATCGCGGAGCGCGAGGCGATGTACCGTCGCTTCGCCGCCGGCCTGGCCACCGTCAACGCCTCGAAGCTGGCCGGGATGGACGCGGTCAACCACGCGACCCTGGCCTATGACGTCGAAACCACCCTGACGGGGCTGGACCGGTTCCGTCGTTTCGCCGGCGGGTCGGCCAATCCGTACCGGATCAGCCAGCTGGGCGGCGCCTATCGCGAGATCCCCGACTTCCTGGACAGCATGCACGGGATCGAGACGACCGCCGACGCCGAGGCCTATCTGTCGCGCCTGTCGATGTTCCCGACCCTTCTGGATCAGGAGACGGCTTTGGTGACGGCGGACTTCGCCTCGGGCGTCACGCCGCCGGACTTCGTCATCACCCGCACCCTGGAGCAGATGAAGGCCGGCATCGCCGCCGCTCCCGCCGAGAACGGTCTGGTCACCTCGCTGACGCGCCGCGCGGGCGAGAAGAGCCTGGAGGGAGATTGGGGGCCGCGCGCCACGGCCATCGTCGCCGATCAGGTCTATCCCGCCATCCGCCGCCAGATCGCCCTGTTCGAGGGGGCGCAGCCCGGCGCCCGCCACGATGCGGGCTGCTGGGCCCTGCCGGATTCGGCCGGCTACTACGACTTCGGCATCCGCTCCTTCACCACGACCAGCCTGAGCGGCGACGAGGTCCACGCTCTGGGACTGGCGCAGGTCGCGGCCATCAGCGCCCAGGCCGACGCCATCCTGAAGGCGGAAGGCATGAACGAGGGCACGGTCGGGGCTCGCCTCGGCCAGATGGCCAAGGATCCGCGCTTCATCTATCCGAACACCGACGCCGGGAAGCAGGAACTGCTGGACGAGCTGAACGCCCAGGTCCGGGCCATGCAGGCGCGTCTGCCCGAGTATTTCGGCATCCTGCCCAAGGCCACAGTCGACATCCGTCGCGTGCCGCCGACGATCGAGGCCGGCGCGCCGGGCGGCTATTACAACGGACCGTCGCTGGATGGGTCGCGGCCGGGCGCCTACTACATCAATCTGCGGGACACGGCGGAATGGCCGAAATGGACCCTGCCGACCCTGACCTATCACGAGGCGATTCCGGGCCACCATCTGCAGATCACCCTGTCGACCGAGGCGCAGGGTATTCCGATGATCCGCAAACTGATCGGCTTCTCCGCCTATTCGGAAGGCTGGGGTCTGTACGCCGAACAACTGGCCGACGAGATGGGCGTCTATGCCGAGGATCCGTGGGGCAAGCTGGGCTATCTGCAGAGCCTGCTGTTCCGGGCGACCCGGCTGGTCGTCGACTCCGGTCTGCACCACAAGAAGTGGAGTCGCGAACAGGGCATCCGCTACATGGTCGACACGCTGGGTGATCAGGAATCCAGCGTCACGACCGAGGTCGAACGCTACGCCGTCTGGCCGGGTCAGGCCTCCAGCTACAAGGTGGGTCACACCGAGTGGGTGCGGTTGCGCGAGGAGGCGAAGACCGAACTGGGCGACCGGTTCGATATCAAGAGCTTCCACGACACGGCCCTGGCCTCGGGCGGCATGCCGCTGGACGTGCTGAAGACCGTGGTCGAGACCTGGGTCGCCGGCCGCAAGGCCTGACGGATCAGGCGCGCGCCGCGAACCGGGGCGCGCCGACCGCTTCCCGCAGACGCGAATGCAGGGCGACGACCGGCCCCCCGTGGTCGGTCGCCGGTGTATCTGCGCCTGTGCGGAACCGGCCGACCAGGGCGGCCAGTGCGTTGGCCTCTGACTTCAGCCCAGCGGCCGCCGCCGTCGCTTGCTCGACCATGGCGGCGTTCTGCTGGGTGACCTGATCCATCTGGTTCACCGCCGAGTTCACCTGGTTGAGGCCGGTGGCCTGTTCCTGCGACGAGCGGGCGATGTCAGAGATCAGACCATCGATCTCGGCGACCTTGCCGACGATGTCGTCCAGCGCGGCCCCGGTGTCGCCGACCAGTTTCACGCCGCGCTGGACCTGGGCGCTGCTGCTCGCGATCAGGGTCTTGATCTCCTTGGCCGCCTCGGCCGAGCGCTGGGCGAGGGCCCGGACTTCGGAGGCGACGACGGCGAAGCCTCGCCCAGCGTCGCCCGCCCGGGCGGCCTCGACCCCGGCGTTGAGGGCCAGAAGATTGGTCTGGAAGGCGATCTCGTCGATGACGCCGATGATCTGGGTTATCTGCACAGAGCTTTGCTCGATTTCGCCCATGGCGGCGACGGCGTCGCGCATCACCACGCCGGAGCGGGCGGCGTCCTCACGTGCGCCTGAGGCGGCGGCGGCGGCGCGGCGGGCGTTGTCGGCGCTCTGGGCGATGGTGGCGGTGACTTCGTCCAGGGCGGCGGCGGTCTCTTCCAGCGATGCGGCCTGCTGTTCGGTGCGACGGGACAGGTCGTCCGAGGCGTTGGCGATCTCGTCAGACCCGCCGCGCAGGGAGCCTGTCGCCTCGGAGATGGCGGTCAGGGTCTCGGCCAAGCTGTCGACCGCGCGGTTGTAGTCGTCCTTGATGCGGCCGTGGGCGCCGTCGAGGTCCTCGCTGATGCGGGCGCTGAGGTCGCCGAGCGCCAGTCCCGACAACTGACCGGCGAGGATGCGGACCAGATCGGCCTGCGCCACTTCGGACGCGACGCGCTCGGCTTCGGCCTGACGTTCGGCCGTGACCGTGGCGGTGATGTCGACGGCGATCTTGATCACCTTGCAGGGTGCGCCCGCCGCATCCATCACCGGGTTGTAGGAGGCCTGAAGCCAGAGTTCGCGGGCGCCCTTGGCCAGCCGGCCGAAGCGACCGGCGACGAACCGGCCCTGGTTCAGGTCGCGCCAGAAGTCGGCATAGGCCTGACCCTCGGCCTCGACGGGGTCCATGAACAGGCTGTGGTGGCGGCCGACGACCTCGTCGCGGTCATAGCCCATGGCCTGACAGAAGTTGTCGTTGGCGTCGATGACCACGCCGTCCATCCGGAACTCGATGACGGCCTGGGAGCGCGAGATGGCGGCCATCTTCGCCTCGAGGTCCTGACGGATGCGGTCGCCCGCCTCATCCTTGCGCCTGAACATGCCCATGGTGGTCGCTCCCTGTATGACAGCAACTTGTGGTCGCATGTTGAAAGGGTGGTTAACGGCGACCTCCGGGAATCTACCCGTTTTCAAGGAATTGTGCAGTGGAGCTGATGAAGTCGCTCGCGATGCGTGTGAATCTCAGATGGCGAGCTGGCTTTCGACGGCTGCGATGGCCGGATCCTTGGCGGCCGCCTCCAGCAGCCAGTCGCGGAAACGAACGATCCGGGAGGCGCGCCGCCGGTCGTGCGGCCAGACGATCCAGTAGCCGGCGCTGAGCTCCACGAACTGCGGGAAGGGCTGAACCAGCAGGCCAGCCGCCAGTTCGCGGGCGAAGAGGATGGGCGAGCCCAGCGCGACCCCCTGATCACCCATGGCCGCCGCCACCTCCAGCGCCTGATAGTCCGCCGTCAGTCGCGCGGTGGGGGCCTCGTTCGCGGCGACGTCGACCTTTGCGAACCACGCCGCCCATTCCTTCTCGACGCCGATGCGCGGCGCCTGCAGCAGGTCGCAGGGGTTCGTCAGGTTCAGGCGGTCGCGCATCGCAGGGGTGCACAGCGGGGTGAAGACCGAAGGCATAAGCCGCGCGCTCTCCAGCCCCGGCCACTGGCCGCTGCCGGAGCGCAGGCCGATGTCGAGGTTGTCGCGCGCCAGATCGACCAGCAGGGAACTTGTGTCGACCCGAACGGCCAGGCCGGGGTTGGCCAGCTGGAAACCGCCCAGGATAGGCGCCAGCCATTGGGTCGCCAGGGTGGCCAGGGTCGTGATCGACAGGATCGCCTGTTCGCTGTCAGTCAGGTCCGAGACGGCGCGTCGCAGCAGCAACATGGCCTCGGTCGCGGCGCGAGCCAGCCGTTCGCCGGGCTCCGTCAGGGCGACCTCTCGCGGCAGGCGGCGGAACAGGCTGAGCGCCAGTCGGGTCTCCAGCGACTTTATTTGCCAGCTGACGGCGGCCTGGGTCATGCCCAGTTCCTCGGCGGCGCGGGTGAAGCTGCCCAGACGGGCGGCCGCCTCGAACACGCGGATCGAGGCGAGCGGGATTCCGGCGAGCGGGTCTGGCATAAAGGCACCTTATCCTGATCGCGCCAGTTCTGGTTTGTCGCTGGCCCCTGTCAAGTCGATTGTGTCCGCATCGGCAACGACCAGCACAGGAGGCTGTCATGGAAGAGATGCATCACACTCATAAGGAAGTCGCGTGGGGCTGGGTCGGGGCCCTGATGGATATCGCGAGGACGCGCGAGGCTCGAAAGGTTGCGCCTCAAACGACCGGCCGGCCCGTCGCCACGCAAGGACTGAAACCGCGCAGTTGCTAGGCGTCGTTCAGACGGTCCGGCCGTCCGCTTCGCGCAGAGCGTTGTGGATGGCCGTGGCGGCCACGGCGGCCTCGGCTGCGGCGACCGCGATCTGGTTCAAACCGCGCACGACGTCGCCGGCGGCATAGAGGCCGGGGACGCTGGTTAGTTGATGATCGTCCACGATCATCCGGCCATCGTCACCGGTGCGGGCATTCAGATTTTCAGCCAGCGACGCATTCGGCGAGGTGCCCAGCGCCGAATAGACGAGATCGAACGCCGCCTTGCGTCCGCCCCAGCACAGGGCGGTGACACGGTCGCCCTCCAGTTCGACATTGTCGATGGGTGTTTCCACCAAGGTGACGCCCAGCCGGGTCAGGGCTTCGCGTTCGGTCAGGTCGCCCGGTGGACCGACGTGGATCAGGGTGACGCGGTCGGAGTAGGTGCGCAGGAAGGCGGCCTCGCGCACGCCCATGTCGTCCCGACCAATGATAGCCACGGCCTTGCCCTGCGCCTCATAGCCGTCGCAGATCGGACAGATGCGGACGAGGGCGCGCTGGATGGCGCGCTCGACGCCGGGCAGGTCCGGGTGGTGATCGACCACACCGGTGGCGAGGAGCACGGCCCGGACCTTCAGGTCCCGGCCGTTCAGCGAGGCGATGAAGCCGCCGTCGACGAGGCTCAACTTATCGACGGAGCCGGCCTCGATAACCGCACCGTACTCTTCGGCCTGTTCGCGCAGGCGTTTGACGATGTGAGTTCCGCTGATACCGGCGGGAAAACCGGGCATGTTGTGGCTGAGCGGGATCCAGTCGGCGCGCGTCTCTCCGCCGTCGGCGACAACGACGCGACGCAGGAAGCGGCCGAGATAGGTCGCCGCCGTCAGACCGGCGGGACCGGCGCCGATGATCAGGACTTCCGGTTCGTGCGGGTTATTCGTCACTGAGCGTCCGCCATGTCGTGGGCCACAGGTCCGAAGGGACGCCCCAGCACTGGCCCATCCGGGATTCCATCTTCAGCACGAAGTCGCGGCCGGTCCAGACCCAGGTCGAGGCGACGCCGCAGTCACCGATGCCGCGCCCCTTTGCGAACTGGCTGAGGGTCCGGTCTGTCGGGTCGTAACCGGCGTTGGTCAGGGTGTCGTTCGGCTGGTCCGTGCCCTGGAAGGTGATCATGCGCGGACGCGAGCCGCCGGGACCGGTCAGGAAATAGCGCATGCCGGTGTTGTAGGCTCCAATGAAGCAGGGGACGCCCCACAGCTCGGTCGACGGGCCTAGGCGGGCGGACTGGACCTCGGCCTGTATGGCGGGGCTGAACTCCGTATCGGCGCGGCATTCTTTCGCCTCGGCGATCTTTTCGATCGCGGCGGGCAGGGTCTGGCCGCTGTCGCCGAACCCGGTCTGATCCGCTTCGGGGGCCGGGACGACGCGAGGCAGGGCGGGCTCGGGCGGCACCGATGTGGCGGCGCGCGATCCCTTGCGGACAAGAGCCGTCGTCGTGTCCAGACGACCCTGACGTTCGTCGATCCAGAGCAGGGCGGCCGCGGCGCCTGTCGGCGACAGGGCGACGTTCTCGCCACCGGCCTCCAGCGCGATCGACCGGCTGCTGGCCAGGGCGGCGATGGCGCCGGGCGCGTCCTTCACGAACTGGCCCGTTCCCTGTTCCATCGACTGGTCGGTGATGAAGGTCGCGCCATCGATCCGGACAGTGATCGGGCCGGCGACGTCGGAGCCGCTGTCGGGCCAGAAGCCGACGGCCACGCTGCGCAACGAATCGCCTCCCGCGTTGACGCCGACCTGGATCCAGCCGGTTCCCGTGCTGGCCGGGCCGGTCGCCACGCAGTTGTTTCCGTTGTCGCAGGTCGCGGTCCAGTCGCGGAACATGCGGGTCTCGCTGGCGACGGCTGGCCCTGCGACGGGCGCGGCCTCATCCTTTTCTGATCTCGCCGGATCGCCACCGGTTTTGGCGGCGGAACGGTCAGCCCCGCAGGCGGCCAGAACGAGCGCGGCCGCGCCCCAGATGATGGATCGCATGATCACCGCCCCACGGCCGGACCGGTCCGGCGAACCCACAGCGGCATCACGCCTTGCGCAGTTCGGAAGGCTTATGCGCCGCCCGGGCGCCCGTCTTGCCGCTTTCGACGATGTACTCCGGATTGTCGACGGACGCCGCGACCTTGTGAGTCTTGATGGTTGTGGGGCTGGTCACCTTGCGGACGACCTTGCCCGTGGTCGTTCCCTGGCTGTGGTCCCATTTGACCGTATCGCCGGCCTTGAAGGTCTTTGTCTCCGTCATGTCTCGGTCTCCGTGCAGGGGCGTGGTCCCAGTTCAGCGAGCACCCGCATCATCAGTTCCGGATCGGCGACCGACGGCGGTTCACCGAAGACCTCGATCCACACGCGCGTTAGGCATTCGACGTCCATGCTCATGGATCCCCTCGTGAGCTTGACCGCCCTTCCGCCAGAGAGAAGCCTTCGCAGTCCCCGGGGTTCAGGTTCTGACGCGCGACTTTTTTGGGGCAGGGTTAACGGTGAGGCGGGGGCATCAGGCTTTGCGCAGCCGGCTCCGCCTCGCTATACCGCCGCCAACCTTCTCCCCAATCACAAAGACAGAGGCTCAGCATGGCCAAGATCAAGGTCGCCAACCCCATCGTGGACATCGACGGCGACGAGATGACCCGGATCATCTGGCAGTGGATCAAGGACAAGCTGGTCTTCCCGTTCGTCGACGTCGAGCTGGACTACTACGACCTGGGCATGGAGCACCGCGACGCCACCGACGACCAGGTGACGATCGACGCCGCCCACGCCATCCAGAAGCACGGCGTAGGCGTGAAGTGCGCCACCATCACCCCCGATGAGGCGCGCGTCGCCGAGTTCGGCCTGAAGAAGATGTGGAAGTCGCCGAACGGCACGATACGCAACATTCTGGGCGGCGTGGTCTTCCGCGAGCCGATCATCTGCCAGAATGTGCCCCGCCTCGTTCCCGGTTGGACCCAGCCGATCGTCGTCGGCCGTCACGCCTTCGGCGACCAGTACAAGGCCACCGACTTCCTGTTCCCCGGCAAGGGCACCCTGTCGATCAAGTTCGTCGGCGAAGACGGCGCCGTGATCGAGCATGAGGTCTATCAGTCGCCCGGCGCCGGCGTGGCCATGGGCATGTACAACCTCGACGCCTCGATCCGCGACTTCGCCCATGCGTCGTTCAGCTACGGCCTGAACCGCAACTATCCGGTCTATCTGTCGACCAAGAACACGATCCTGAAAGCCTATGACGGCCGCTTCAAGGACATCTTCCAGGAAGTGTTCGACGCCGAGTACGCCGACAAGTTCAAGGCCGCCGGCCTGACCTATGAGCATCGTTTGATCGACGACATGGTCGCGGCCGCGATCAAGTGGTCGGGCGGATTCGTCTGGGCGTGCAAGAACTACGACGGCGACGTCCAGTCCGACGTCGTGGCGCAGGGCTTCGGCTCGCTGGGCCTGATGACCTCGGTCCTGATGACGCCGGACGGCAAGGTGATGGAGACCGAGGCCGCCCACGGCACCGTGACCCGCCACTATCGCCAGCACCAGAAGGGCGAGGCCACCTCGACCAACTCGATCGCCTCGATCTTCGCCTGGACGGCCGGCTTCAAGCACCGCGCCAAGCTGGACGACAACGCCGAGCTGCTGACCTTCGCCGAGACCCTGGAAAAGGTCGTCGTCGACACCGTCGAGGCCGGCTACATGACCAAGGACCTCGCGCTTCTGGTCGGCGACCAGCAGGGCTGGCTGACCACCGAGGGCTTCCTGGACAAGGTCGCCGAGAACCTGACCAAGGCGCTGCCCGAACTGGCGTAAAGCCCGAACGGTCCACGTTGTTTTGAAGGGCCCGCCAGCGATGGCGGGCCTTTCTTGTTTCGGGGCGACCCGTCCGCGTGATCGACAGATCGATCAAGATCGCGATACGGTGGCCTGCATGACCGACCCCGCCAGCGATCCGATCGAATACCGCCCGGTCTGGGCCCGGGAAGCGGGGCGCAAGGCCGCGGCGTCGCGCGAGCCGTCGTTCAAGCGGTTGATCCTCAATCTGATCGCCATCGGCGTGGTCGCCGCGGTGGTCGCCTTCTTCGCGGCTCCGGCGGTGGCCTTCTTCGGCATTCGCGCGGCGGCGGAAGCCGGGGATGTGGCGGGCCTGAGCCGGCTGATCGACTTCGACGCCGTGCGGGCCTCGCTGCGGCCGCAGATTTCCCGCCGTCCCGAAATCCTGACCCCGCCGCCGTCCTTCATGCAGGATCCGATCGGCGCCGTGCGTCGTCAGTTCGAGCAGACGGTGGCGCCCGTGGTCCCGGGGGCGCCGCCGGTGGACGCGTATCTGACGCCATCGGCCCTGCTGGTGCTGACCTCGGGCGAAGGCCGGTCGGATGCGCCGCCGACGGCGGAGGCGACGGCCGTCGCCCTGCAGGGCGCGCCTTGGCCCCGTCCCACGTTCTGGAGCGTCAACCGCGCCCGGCTTGCCGTGCCGTCACAGGACGGATCGCGGACGATCTTCACCTTCGAACGTCGCGCCGCCTTCGGGTGGAAGCTGGTGCACGTCGGCCTGCCGGACGAGGGCGTCGCCGCTCCGGCGGCGATGTCGCGATGACTACGGCAACCGGAACCGCAGACCGGCGTTCGTGACGGCATGAACCGCAAAGCTGTCGGACGTCTGGCCATCGCCGTCGTCGCCCTGTTTCTGGTCGCGTATTTCGCCTCGCCGTTGCTGACTGTGCGGGGGCTGATCGATGCGGCCGAGCGGGGGGACGAGGCGAAGCTGGATCGGCTGGTCGACTTTCCCGCCTTTCGGCAAAGTCTGAAGGACGAGATGAACGCGCGGCTGATCGCCGAGATGCGGTCGGACCTCGGCGGACGTGACAGCGCCCTGAGAGGTCTGGGCATGATGTTGGCCCCGACCCTGCTGAGCGGAGCCGTTGACGCGCTGGTCACGCCGCAGGCGGTCGCGGCGATGGTGCGGACCGCCGAGGCGCCGGACGCAAAGGATGTGGCCCGAAACCGGATCGATCCGACGCCCGAGCCGGCGGCCGAAACGGACCGCAAGGAAAGCCAGGTGCGCCGTCGCTACAGCTATCGCGGCCTGAACAGTTTCGCCGTCAGCCTGACCCGTCGCGATCGGCCCGAGGAGCGGCTGGACCTGCTGCTGGAGCGGCGCGGGGTGTTCAGCTGGAAGCTGGCGGGCGTCGATCTTCCGGACACGCCCGCCGGCTGATCCTCACTGTCCTTTCTGACTTTCGATCCAGGCGTCCATGCGCTGGTCCAGCAGGTCCAGGGGCAGGGGGCCGTCGACCAGCAGGGCGTCGTGGAAATCGCGGACGTTGAACCGGTCGCCGAGCGCGGTCTCGGCCCGGGCGCGGATGGCGCGAAGGCGGATTTCACCGATCTTGTAACCCAGCGCCTGACCGGGCCAGCCGATATAGCGCTGAAGCTCGGTCTCTATGTTGTGCGGGGCCAGGGCCGAGTTCTCGGCGAAGCATCGCCGGGCCTGTTCGATGTTCCAGCCCATGGCGTGCATTCCGGTGTCAGCGACCAGACGGCAGGCGCGCCACATCTCGTAGGACAGGCGGCCGAACCGCTCTTCCGGCGTACGGTAAAAGCCCATCTCCTCGCCGAGGAATTCCGAATACAGGCCCCAGCCCTCGGTGAAGGCGGTGACGTCGACGCCGCGGCGGAAATAGGGTCCGGCGGCGGCTTCCTGTTGCAGGGCGATCTGTATGTGGTGGCCGGGCACGGCCTCGTGCAGGGTCAGGGCCGGCAGTTCGTAGAGCGGGCGCTGGTCCAGCTTGCCCGTGTTGACGATGTAGCCGCCGGGCAGACCCTCGGCGAGGGAGCCGGTGAAGTAGCGGCCGGTCGTATAGGTGTCCTCGATGTCCAGTGGCACCGGGCGGACGTCGTAGGTCAGGCGCGGCAGGGTGCGGAACAGGGCGGGCAGGCCGCCGTCAGCCCGCTTGGCCATCTCCGACGCCTTCTCGATCATGTCCTCGCGCGAGGTCGCATAGAAGCGGGGGTCGGTGCGCAGGTGGTTGAGGAAGCCGGCGAAGTCGCCGGTCCAGCCAGCGGCCTTCATCTCGATGTCCATCCGGGCCCGGATGCGGGCGACCTCGTCCACGCCGATCTGGTGAATCTGCGCCGGGGTCAGGTCGGTTGTCGTGTAGCTGCGGGCCTGGAAGGCGTAGTAGTCGGCGCCGCCGGGGCGCGAGCCGATGCCGACGACGGGCGAGGCGGCGGGCCGGTATTCGTCGCGTACGAAGGCCAGCCAGGCGGCGCGGCGAGGGGCGATCCGGTCAGCGATGAGGGCGGCGGCGCGCGCCTTCAGGGCGGTCTGGTCGGCGGCCGGGATCGTCGCGGGCAGGCTGGCGAAGGGTTTGAGCAGGGGCTCGGTCTCGGGGGTGTAGGCGGTCTCGTTGACGAGCGTGACCAGCATGCTGTCGACGACCGAGGTGGGTTGGGTGAAGCCCGTCGCCAGACCACGGCGCGCATTGGTCAGGCTGTCGCCATAGACCCGGGGGAGGCCCTCGAGCCGGGCGATCCAGGCGTCGGCGTCGGCGCGGCTGGTGATCCGGGTCGAGGTCGCGAGGTAGGCGGCCAACTGGCCGACGCCGCCTTCGGAATCGAAGGCGAGACGGCCGCTGTCAAAGGCGATGGCCCGGATCGACCGGTCCAGAACCCAGATCAGGAAGTCGCGGTTGAGCCGGTCGGCCGACGACAGGCCGCCGGTCGGGATCGCTTCCGCGCGGGCCTTGAAGGCCTCGAGAGGGGCCTTGTTGGCGAGTTCGTGTTCGCGCGTCAGGTCGGGCAGTCTCGACTTGGCCGCCTGATCACCCTCAAGCCCCGCGCTGATCGGATCATTGGCCTTGAGGAAGGCTTCGTAGTCGGTGAGCAGGGTGGCGAGGACGGGGTCGGCGGCCTCGGCGGCCGGGGGCGTCGTGGCGGCCTGGGCCAGGACGGGCGCCGCGGCGCTGGAAAGCAGAAGCGCGGCGAAGCCGGCGGCGACCAGATGTTTCATGTGAGCCCCATTTTGCGGGTGCATGGGGACGGAGGCGACCGCGTTCGTCAATGGGGATCAGTGTGAGACCTCTCGCGGTCCGGCACGGGGCGGGGTGGAGTCGTGCGTCATCGCCCCGCCGCGATGCGCGGCGGGTGAAAAGGGAGGCGAGGCGGAGCGCCGGGTCTTCGCCCGGAGAAGAGAGTTGATTACCGTTTCGACGAAGTCGTCGCTCCGCACGAAGGGTTCGACGCAGCGTCCGGTAGGCGCGGCTGTTCGCCGGTAGCCGGTTGAAGCCACGCCACGGGCGGGCCGGTCCT
>Ga0247808_10000363_pt1 | contig 22825 bp, 30 predicted proteins | sample UWRJL089202R1_FD_179914 | JGI IMG/M metagenome (GOLD analysis project Ga0247808, IMG submission 179914) | Plant litter microbial communities from Arlington Agricultural Research Station in Wisconsin, United States - UWRJ-L089-202R-1 | ecosystem: Environmental > Terrestrial > Plant litter >... | reverse complement strand
TTGTTCCAGTAAAAGTGTTTAGTTTTTTACAGTTGGTAGCATTCAAAACCATTGGCTTTATTATTTCGCCATTAGGAAAATGTGTGTCAACAAAATTGGCTATTACTTTAACCTCTTTTTTCGCCAACTGTACCTCTTTAACTTCAACTGTTTTTATGGTTAGCGTAACATTGCTATCCAAATCCCATGAGGCTAAAAAGTCAGATTTAAATGCTGTTCTCCAATTTGCCATGATCTAATATATTTGGGTTAATAATTCTGTTTTCGTCTATTTGTTGCATTTGTTCGTCGTAAAATTCATCTTCAACTCCCGGTATAAGCCAATTGTAACCGTTCCATTCTATAACCTCCCAAACATTTTGCCATTTAGCCCAGTAAAAGCCATTAGCTCTTTTTCTCTTAATTGATGGGTCTGTGATTTGTTTTAGTTGTTCTTTGTCCATTATTTAGGTTTTTATTTTGATACTCCAAATCCGATTAATATTTTCTCATCGAAAACCTCAAAAGAGTAACTTCGGGTTTTACGTGCATGTTCCGCTGCCTTTGAACGTTCAGGGAAAAATAAAGTAGTTCCTGCGTTTATGGCACTTGTAATGTTTTTCCCAAACTCGTTAAAATATTGGGGTGTTAACTTTGATTGTTTTGCTATTGGCGACATAATCTAAACCTCCCTTACTACTTCTTTAAAAGTTAAACCTGTTGAATTGCAGAAAGCCATAATGAAATCCAGGGGCTTATCCTTGAAATCATTGTTTGCTCTTATTTTTTTCAATATATCCGGAAACTCTCGTTTGCTTTCTTTTATGCAATACTGCATACATACAACCGTTTCAGGAGCTTGTTTTTGCCAAAGGTTAATAGTTGGTGCTGTTACCTTAAATTGCTCTACAACCATGCTTTGATTGTATTTTATCCCCCGGCTCTTAAGTATCTCAAAAGCCTTTATTAAATCTATAATTGTTCTCTTTGCCATTTACTCGTAATAAAAAATTATTGATGTGTGTTTACTCGATATGGTATCAAAAAATGTACTACCAAAAAGCACTGTGTAATTTCTCTGTATAAATAAATAAACATCTCTTTGTATTGCTAAATTAGCATCCGATTTGGTATCATACTGATTGATTAATTGCTTCATTTCTTTGGGCTTATTCGCGTTGATAAAATCGCTAACCTCGCTGGTAAAATAGTACTTACCCATACCATCGACTTCAACTCTTTTACCGAATATAAAGGCCTGGAAATCTTCCCACGTTAGGCCGTATAAGACTATCTCTTTTCTTACTTCTGCTTCTCTCATAACTCACGTTGTTTAATCATTGCATCGGCCAATAAATAAGCTTCTTTAGCACAAGTTATATGACTATTAACCACATCATACTCTCGTGGGGATGTAGCAAATGCCTGCATAGCTTTTGCCGCAAAATAATCTCTTAATGTCATGCCGTTTTCGGTAATCACAGATGCGTTATGTGAACTATCCCATGTCGTTGGGAATGCTGGCGGGTTCTCCGGTTTCTGTTCCGTGAAATCCTTGTTGTTTAAGTCGCTCATATTCTTCAATTGTTAAGTTAAATAATTCGTCGTTTGGATCTGGCATTACATTTTATGCTTTTAAAAATATTTCAAATTCCTCAATCCAATCTAAAGTTAATTTCATTGTTTTTGAATTTTCAGGATTTTGACCCTCTTTAAATTGTAAAAACCATTGCTCAGAAGGCTCGCTTGTAGATTTAGTTATATTAGGGAGTAAATCTATTTCACAACCCTTTACATTGGCAATAGTCCCTTTTAGGCACGCACATTCTCCTGAATACACAGACCCGTTAATTCGACCACATATGATTGCATTTTTTAATCCACTTACTTCTGTTTTATACATAAGTAAAACTCTCCATAAATCAGACTTAAACATTAAAAGGTCAGCATCGGTCAGGTTAGCACGGGTCAGGTTAGCATCGGTCAGGTTAGCATCGGTCAGGTTAGCACGGGTCAGGTTAGCATCGGTCAGGTTAGCACGGGTCAGGTTAGCATCGGTCAGGTTAGCATCGGTCAGGTCAGCATCGGTCAGGTTAGCATCGGTCAGGTCAGCACGGAATTTAGTTTTAAGTTCTTGCTTTATATAAGCGTCTATTGTTTTTTTAATTGTGTTATTTTCAGTTTCAAATTCAAAAATAATTTTACCGGTAAATCTGTTTTTAATTTCTAATCTTGTTTTCATAAAATACTATTATTTAGTTTTAATTACACCCCAAAACTATAAAATAAATTTTAATAAAAAAACTTTTTACAATAAAACTTTAAAATTTATTTTAAATAAAAAAGCCCTGCCAAATTAATGACAGGGCAAAACAAACAAAACAAATTCCCAACTATCGCAAGTTAGTCCTTATTTAATTTTTACCGTTGGGCTTTTAGATTGATTAATATTTAGTGTTATAGGTACAGCAACGTAAGTACCCCCTATTGGCGTTGTACCTGCCTGTATAGCGGTTAACTGTGCATTTATTTGGCTTACCATATCTGCTAAATTAGTATTCAATGGCTCGTATCTAACAACCGAATATTGATTGCCGTTTATTTCAGTTATCCCGTTAGTATGACACCATACATAACTCGATACGCTGCTTTTTTCGGGGTCTACAGAATATATCCTAACTTCCCCATCTGCTGCTTCTTGAAACGAATTTGAATAACCTATAACAGCGCGTTCCGATGCATTTGAAGTGTAAGCCATTAATGCGGCTGTGCCTTTTATAGGGTTTCCGTCATAACCCCACGGCATTGCTTCTTTAGCAGTAACAGCCGAACCCCCAACACCTTTAAGCTTAAACACGCGTTTACCTGTGTTGCTTATTAATTCTACAAATTTTGTATAAATGTTCATTATATATTGTGTAAATGGGTTTTATAAAAAAACAATATATCTTTAGGTATTTCGCCTGTGTACGTTTCGGGCAATACCAAATCTAACTCGGTTATATCTTCTTTTTCACTAAATGTAAAATTAATCGATGAAACCATGTATCTACTATATGCGAATGAGTATGTTGCGTGGTCGTGAATATTCACAATATCCCCTGGCTTTATGTCATCAAAGCATCCAAGTAGTTTAACCTTACGCCCGATGTTTTTTAATTCTGCTGCAAGTTCGTTATTTGCCGCGTTTGCCGTGTCAGTATCTTCGCCACTACTTAAAACCTTTGTCGATGGCCTGTATAATTTAATCAATGGGTTAGTTATGCTATCCGCAACCCCTGAACCCTCATTACCTTCGCTCGGTTGTCTTACAACTTGTATATGGCTATGCATACCCTGACCGTTATAACTACTGCTCATGCTTAATGAATTTGTACTATTAAAATAATACTTCGCTTTCATTTCGCCATTGGGCTTAAACATTACCACATTCCCTTTTGCATCGTGGCTCAATACAATATTCTTTTGGCTGGTTAGTTTTGACAGGTAGGTTTTAATTGTATCGGTTGGGCTTGCTTCTGTAGTTGCAAAAACCTGTCCTGCTAAATTTGAAACTGAACTATCAATTACTAAACCTATGCCAAATAACCCGCATAAACGGCTTGCAATGTCTTTTAAAGAACGATTAAGGCTTTCTAAAGGGTATGCGCTTACAGGTACGCAAACATCCTCCAAAATGCCGCATTTTGAATATCCGGATATTGCCACTAAATTAACATCTTTATTGCTTTCAAAAGCATGGTTTAAAATCGTGCCTGTAAGCATCAATTTATCGTCTGAACTATATATCTTGCATGTTTGGTAAGATAGTGGCTTAAACAATTCTTTGTGGTCGTCATTTTCAGGGTTAAACCGTGTTCTAAATGAGAATGTAGATGCAATGCTATCAAGCGATAAATCTATTTTTATATCGCTTAAGAACTCTATCTTTTTACCGCTTATCTCTATTTTACCTGTAAATCTTCTTGGCATAACTTATATGTAAAAAATGATTTTTCGCCCCTTACGGATATTAAACAACTCGTTTAATTTAATCCCGTTTATCTCCCTGAATTTATCAATGTTTTCATCCAGTACGTCAAGCCCTAAATAACGATGCACGAGCAAAATAATATTTGTGTCGTTATCCGTGTAAACTATACGCTCCTGTTGTGCGTTAAAAGCCAGTTGTTGCAGGTTTGCGATAGTGTACATAACGATGCCGTATATTTCACTTTGTACGCTTGCATCAGCTTGGTAAGTGTCTGACGTGTCGTATATGCTAACTGCCGCCTCATCTAAAGTAGCTACATAATCGGTGTACATTTGCATTAGATCGGTTGCCGCCTGTTGCACTTGTGGCATGGTAGTATAATCTGTATCAATAGGATTTACGGCCGCATCACAATAATTTGCTATTATAGCCCCTCCATTACTTTCAAAGCCTAACTTATCCGCAATAGTAGTAAGTGTTGTTTTTATGTTACCATAAGCCCTTTTATACCCATCTAAACGAACTGTTACCGATGTTTCTATTCTCGCTGGCAAACCCAATAAATCCTGCACCGATTTGATATATCCGTTTGAATTTGAAAGCAGGTTATCGACTGCTTTTAAAGCTACCGAGGCGTAATATTGGTATTCTGTATATAAAGCATCATCTAATCCTATCCCTGATGTAACTACAGGCTCTATAGTAGATGCAAATTGTTTAACGGTATCTTTACTCTTTACGATGTCTGAACTCTCAAATACGGGCTTGCTTGAAAAACTATCAGCGCAATTTTCTAATACATCGGTTTTCTTTGCAAACGTGTTATCCTTTACGCTGTAATTTGCATTTGGATAATCTACATCTATGCTCTCCCAAAAGTCTACATTTATCTCTACAAAGTTTAATGTGTCTACCCTGCCTATAGATACCGGTTGTCCCTTAATCGTTCCGTAAAATGGATGTAACACCGTCCATATGCGTTTATCTTTTGCAGCCGTTTCAAATGCTTCTGCTTTATCCAAACAATCAGCACCATCAAAAAAGAATTGTAAAGGGAACGCGCTCCCCCTGTTTTCTTTTCGCTCATACAAAGTGCCTGGAACATTAATAAAGTCAAATCCTGTAGTATTAAATTCTGTGTTTTTTGAAGCATTACGCCAAAGGGGATAAAATACTTTTCCATCCCCTGTGGTTATCGTAAATATTACGTTGTCTATTTTATCCTGCCATGTTGCCATTTTTATCTTAGGTATTTTGCAAATTGTTTTTCTGCATTTTTTCGGTAAAACTCATCCATTTCCTGCGCGGCCTTTAATGCACTTGGTTCTATAAATGGCTTTTTTCTTAAGTTTACATTTGGGTTTGAACGGTAAACATAAATAGGTTTTATTCCCCTGCCTGTATTTTCAAAAACAGTACCCTTATTTCCTTTTTTAAGCAGGAAAAACTTAGTACCGCTAATTCTGTTTTCCCTTGTGCCTACCCTTATATTTGAAAATCTGTTTTTAGCCTTAAGTTTCTTACTGTGCATTCCCGACACACGCCCCATATCATTAGGTATTAATTTACGCCCTTTCAAAGTCCCGCCTTTTTCCTGCGTTGCCAAACCCTTAACCAATTTATCAGCCCCCGGCTTATCTGTTAAACCCACTTCTGACTTCATGGTGTTAAGGTTAAAACCAGTTGCTTTATTTACTCCTGAAAAGTTTTTAAACAGGTTCTTTTGCCTAATAGTGAACTCGCTATCCGCTTCTTGTGGTATTAATGCTTTGGATTTGAATGCAGCATCATTTAATGTGCTTCTAACAGCGACAGGGAATGCCGAACGGTGCAACTGTGTTAACCGTGTCGTTAGATTAATACACTCCCTTGTATTTATGTTTAAATGCATATCAAAACCATTTTCTTGCTATTTCCCCCGATCCAAAATATACATTATCCCTAAAACTGAATAACTGCCCAACAACGCTATCATACGTTCCTAAGTCAATAACCGAACCTGTGTTAACGTCAAATCGTGATAATTTACCATCAACAAAAGTATATAGTTTTTTTTCTTTTAAAGCCCCGTTTGTAGTCTTAACAAATGAAGTGTCTAAAGTTACAATTGAAGAATATGTAAGCGAATGTGCGCCTATTGTAGCAAGCGTTACCCTGTTATCGTTTACCGTTGTGCCGTTGTCGTTTGTGATATATATATACTGGTCGTCAGCATAAAAATACGGTGTAAAATCTGTACCTACTGGTATTGTAAAACCTGATATAGACATCAATGTAGGCACGTTTAAGTTTGAAAGGCTAAAATCATAAAATTTATATGTAATTTCAGTAGGAAAATAAACAACACATATCAGCTTATTTTGCGTAATAAACATATCCGTTACAATAACACCAGTATCAGCTACAAAAGCCCTTATTGTTGACTGTACGTTAGACACACTCGGAATGTCAGTCATTAGCGTTCCGTTGCTTTGATACCTTAAAACCACATCGTTATTATATTGCAATGGCATCCCCATTATTGTAGTTATGGTGTCAACAATGCCTCCGCCCCCCGAAACACCTGTTAACGAATATGCCCTTACCCCTGAATTGTCTTTTATAATCAGCACCTCATCCCCAGCATTAAACCCGGCACTTGTAAACGAATAATTTGGCGTTGTATTAAAACCTTTAAATGTTCCTGAAACATAGGCATCAGTTGCACGGGCAATAAAAATGTATTTATTTGGCACAAATGCAAGGTCTACCGGTATGCTCCATACACCACTTGAAAGCGATAAACTATGCTCTACACCATTAAGTAGGTTTGGTAGTTTTTGCAGGGCTTCTACAAGTTGGTAATTACCCTCCCTATCTTCGTCGCCATCAGCAACCACACCAGTAATGTCAAGCACTCTATAAAGATTTACAAGCGGGTCGTTATATATTTCCCTAACAACGGGTGTTCCGTCATTAGTGTCTGTTTCGTTTATTATTGCACCGTTAGGAAAATCAGCATCAACTTGCTTCACTACCGGTAATTGGCTTATTTTTCTCATTGGTTATAGTTTTACAGTTTCAATGTGTATTTTCAAATTTTGTGTAGACCCTGCGGATTCCCTGATTGATATTCTGAAAACAGTTGCCGAAATAGGCTTAAAAACAGGTGTTTCTATTGATGTATCTGTATTTATGTCAACGGATAAAGATTGAACGCTCATGCGCACAAAATAATCTAAATCAGTAAGCGTATTAGCAACAGTTACCGTTATTGCCGTATGACCACTACCAGCATCAAAAACCACCGCGCTAACCACGTCCCCACCTACAGTATAAGAACCGCTTGAACCTGGATTTATACCGCTTATAAAGCCTGTGTTTTTAACGCTGCTTTCAAAATCTATTAATTTCTTAATAAGCTCTGCGGATATAAGCCCGTTTCTTTCATCCACATCGCCTGTTGGTTTAGCTAAATAATCATCGCTATCAGTACCGTTTACCCTTTTTGTAAAGGTTACTTTGTCAACTAAAGGCGTTAAAGCAACCAAATCACTTGTACCTGCATCACTTTGGGTTTGATTGGCTTTTTTTAGATAACCATTTTCCCCCGCCACCAAATCAGCATTTACAGAATCTACAAGCCGAACAAGGGTAATTGCATTTGATGCTGTTTTAATCAATCTAACATACTCATTAGTTTTAAAGTTGCCAATATACGTTATGGTAGATAAAGCCCCATCAGTGCCTTGTATTTGTGTTTGGGTGGATTTATCTAACCCAGCTTTGCAAACAATTTGCTCCCCAACTATCATATACCCTAATTTAACGGGTACATTCAAAATACCCGCATTGTCGCTTATGGTTAAAATGAAGTCGTTTTTTGAAGCTAAGGCAATAATACCGTCAAGCATTTGAAAGCCGTTTGTTTCATTGTCCGGCAAATCATTCTCAACAATTCCGTATAGCCTTTTGGCTTTTAAAAATGTTTGGTGTATATCCCCTTTCGTAAACTCATTTACAGGCGTTCCATTGCCAGCCCCTGTATTGTCTTTTATCCTGCCATCGGGATAATCAGCAGGATTTGAATTATCAACGTTCCCGGCATCTAATAATTTTCTCATTTTCTTATTTTGTTATGCATACGCCACAAAGGTAAAAACTACCGTATGCGCTGGTTTTAATTTCAAAACTAATTCCCTAAACTCTATTTGCCTGCTTTCGGGTACAATAGCGGCATCCCCTAAAACTTCTCCTCCTATAAAAAACGTTGCCCATAGGCTTTCATCATCTACCGAAAAACTCTCGTTTGGTCGCGCTTGGTTGGCAATTACATCAAAGCCGGTAAAACCGTGTTGAGTGCCTCCACCGTGCTGTGTGTCGCCCCCGTGCTGTGTTACTGTAATGCTTGTTTCTGTTATTTGAGCAGGTGTTTTATACACCCATTCGCCACCCTCAAAAAACTTATTTTCATGCACCCAAACATTAAAACCCGCTGCCTGTAATTGGCTTTGGATAAATAACGGGTGCTGCCTGGCTTTCACATTATTTGGATAAGCTATTTTTCGCCTTATCGCTTCACGCCTTACCGACACGCTTAACGTTTCATTGGTTATTAATCCAAGTCTATACTCCCAAAGGCGGCAATCGTTAATATCAAAATTGTCATTGTCAGGAAAAACACTATCTAATGTGTATCTGCCATCTTCAAGCAAGCGGATAAAACTGCGGTCAATTGCCTTGTGTATCCTGTCAAAAATACCGCCTTTTTTCATATACCATGCCCTGCCTGTAGGGTATAGTTTCCAATTCAAGTCCTCAAATAACTGCGTATAGTTTATGCCGGTCGCTGGGTAACGGTGCGGTGTTTTATAACCATGTGGTGTTTTAACCCCATGCTGTGTACTATTTTCGGTTACTTCATACATAATTATACCGGTGTTCCGTTAATAGATACGTTCCTTAAATATGGGATATTGCCTAAATCAAATAAATAAGATTGCACCGCATTACCATCTACATTCATTATAAAACCTGTGTAAAAATTGCCATTATCAAAAACATCTGTAATCACACTTTGAAGCCTTGCGGAATAAAGTGTATCATTCCTGTTTCTTAACAAATCCGCACCATCAATAAACGGCCTAACGGTATATAAATAGCTTTTAGCATTGTTTTTAATGGCATTTACTACGGTGGTGTTTACCGTGTTTAATCCTGTTATTGCAATATCTACCGGTATCGTTTCAATTGGCAAAGTGGTTACTATTGCCTGTATTGGTCTGCGCCCTCTTTCATTAATTGGTTTTGTATCGTCGGGGTCAAATTCAATAACATCAAAAACATTCTCTAAAATACCAGTTGCAGGCGTTCCATTTCCATCGGTGCTATCTAAAGGCGTTGCTTCAACATACACATCGACAAGCCCCGGGCTTCCATTTCTAACGTATGGGTAAACTTTACGTACCCCCTGTGCATCTGCCGCCCAAAGCCTGTAATCTGTTTTAGCCCCGCCCTGCGCTTCAAGTTGAATTGAATCCAAAATCAACTGCCTATAGACTTCTATATTTTCGGATTCGGTTGGTTGTGTTACGGTGTAATCAACACTAACGGTTTGGTTAATTCCCAATACTGGCTCCGTAATTGTAAGGTTGTCATCATTATCCAAAACAAACACCGCCCCGCCACCTAATGAACGCGCCTCTATAGTGTCATCAGTACCCGTTAAAATATACTCGGCATCAGTAACATATAATTGACCGGGGTTTTTGCTGTCATCGTTGGATTTGAATGTTAGCCCCGATCTGATTACTGCACCCGCGTTACCGGTTACGTTAAATACAAAAACACCGCTTGCAGCAGGATAAGGATTTCTACCTAAATATATACGCCCCTGCCTTTCTAAAGTACCGCCTACGCTTTCACTATCTGCCGTATCCGGAAAAACATTACTTTGAATATCTGCAAGGTAATAGTAAGCCAGTTTAAATTTGGCTGCAAATACTATAGTAAATGCCTTAAGCGTTTTTTTAAGCGTATCTATCGAAAGGTTAAGCCTACTTTTAAAGTCGTTGCTTAATCGCTCTTCTAACTCGTTTGTTGTAGGTATATCCCTCATATCGTTTGCTCTGTTATTAATTCTTTTTTGGCATTGTCGTACACCAAAATTAGCACTTTATTTTGTTGGTTTGTCTTAGGCGTAAAATTAACCGTTATACGCACCCTGTTTATACTTAGCAACTCTACACCTGCCGAATAGTCTAATAGTTCCGTTAAATAGCTTAAATCAGCATCTACAGCCCTAATAATATCCAAACGCCCCGCACTACTCAATGCCGTTGTACTCAAAACGCGCTCCGTATTGCTGTTAAATTGCGTGTTTGGTGTATCTGCCATTATAAGCGAGTTGCCCCACCAATCAAAGCGTTGCTCTGTTGGTAGGGTATTAGTTACTGTATTGGCTTCTATATTGCCACCAAACAACGCTAAATAAACCTGCATGTAAAGGGTTTCAGATAGTGCTAAATCATTGTTTTGTAATGATGCATCGCCACCGTCTCCCGTTTCATATAGTAAAATATCTTTTGTGTCCATAATTACTTTTTGTTAGCTACCAAACGCACCCTGTGTAGGTGTTACACGTGCCGGTATGCCGTTAAAACTACCTGTTGCGCTTTCAAGGTTGTTTCCTTTGTCTTTTACGTTAATATCCACAGCACCTTTTAGCCTGTTTTCCTGCATTACTTTAGCATTCGCCTCTTGTGGGCTATCCAGCCTTTTAACTTTGGCTTTGTCCTCCGCTACTTTGCTTTCACCTACAAGGCTAATACCTAAATTACCTGTCATATCGTTAATGCTGTCTAATGCTTTTTGAGACATATCCCCAACTTTACCAGGTAAATAAGATAGTAGTTTCAAAACACCCCTTAAAGGCAGCAACATCCAGTCTATAATGGCTTTGCCTATGTTTTTAAAGAACTCTTCAAAACTGAAATCCTTAAACCACGATACTAACTTATCCCATAAATCGCCTATCCAAGATGTAAATTTCTCCCATTGTTTAGAGAACCATGCACATATTTCATCCCAATAAAGGAAAATATAGACCACTGCTAACACGGCTGCAACAATAGCCAGTATGGGCCATGTGGCTGCTATTACTGCGGCAGCGGTTGCCCATAATGCTGTATTCATTAACCACGTTACACCGGTCATAATACCCGCTACAATGTTATAAGCCCCCAATGCTATGGCGTTACTACCTATTGCAATTGAAGCCGTACCGGTTGCAGCCCCCATAACGCCCATAGCTATACTATTAGCGATTGTCAAGGCGTTTGACACAATCAAAGCAACTTTAAGCCCCGCATAAAACAACAATAACCCAGCACCTATATTTATAACGGTTTGCATATTATCGGCTAAAAAACCAAAAACCTCTTTAGTGTAATTCAAACCTATATTTGATTTGTCATTCGTTACAATTAGGTTTATAAAGCTGGCTTTAAGCTCATTTATTTTGGTCGCAAATGTATCGGAGTTTATTTTAGCCTGCTCTTGTGCTTTGTTTGTTTTTCTAATCTCTTCCTCCCATTTCCCATAAGTGTCGATATTTTGAAATATAACATTTGCAGCCGTACTGTTTTCTTTACCAAAAACCTTTGTTATTGCAACGGCATCCTTTTGTATCTTGCTTAACTCGGTTAAACGAACCTGTAAAGATTTGCTTTTATCCATCAATAAAGATGTATTTACACCGTGCTTTTTAAGGGATTCGATAGCTTCTTTTGGTAATCCCTTTGCGCTACTCAAAACCCCTAATATATTACGCGCCCCTACTGCAATTTTATCGTGGCTCATTTGCTTACCTAACGTTTCAAGTAATGCAACCGATTCACTTAATTTCACATTGGCACTATATGCATTCGCTCCAAATTCCTGTAACCCTTGTGCTATTTTAGCAGTCGATACACTACCGACAATCTCCCCCGCAGTTAACTGGTTTATTACTTTATTAGCATCTTCTGCCCCAATTTTAAATTGGTTCATTACCGATGTAAGATTTTCAAGTGTTGGGGTTAATTCCTGCCTTGATGCCTTTGCAAGGGTTATACCTGCCTGCGTAATTTTAGCCAATGCATCGGGGTTATCTAAATATTGGGACATTGCCGAACCAATAACCTCAAAGCTACCCGCTACATCTATAGCAGAGACTTTATTCGCTTTGGCTAATGTTTCTATTTGCTTTACAAATTTTCCGCTTGACTGTCCTGTTACCGCCTCCAAGCTGTGTAAGGCTGTTTCATAATCTTTTACGCCATCTATAGCAGTACTTAGCAACATAGCTAAACTAATCCCTGCTAAGGCGGATTTTACCGTATCCGTCAAACCTATCATTTTATCAAATCGCTTGTTTACCTTACCTATTGATGCCGATGCATTTTTAGTGAAATTATCAACACCCCTGGTCATATTATTAACCACGTTGCTAAACCTGTCTACAGCAGTAAATACTGTAGGTATGCGCATTGTTGCTGCCATAATGCATTGTTTGTTTTAAAAGTAAAGCCTTTATAATTTTTCACAACTATAAAGGCTTATCTCATTTCGTTTTCGTTTTTTTCTGTATTAATTCGACTTCATTATTCCAGTACAAAATACCCTTATAATCATAATCATCGCTATACATTTTGTCTATCTCACTCGGTGGCCAATTGTAATTGTTGACTATGTTTTTAACTGCAACATCAACACTATCCCCTACAAGCCACCTTATGAAAAAACGGTAGTAACTTCCCTTAGCGTGTCATAGTCGAATTTATGTAGCTCCTCCAATTCTGCAACGGTGGCAAATCCCGTAATATACGCCACCAAAACTAAAGAGTACCTCACAGCATTAGTTTTAAAGTCAATGCCTTTTGCAAGATTAGCAGCAGTCCCTGGGCTTACCCTTGTTTTGAAGTTTATAACCGTTAATCCGGGAGCTGGGAATATTAGAGTATATTCCGGAACACCATCTTTAAAAAGTAAATTACCCTCAATTACTGATTGAAGCATGTTTGGGTATTCCTCCGCTACTTTTTCTATAGCAACTGGCTTTCTAATATACAACTTCAAAAAGTCGTGTATCTCGACCATTGCCATTTCCTCCGTCATTACTTGTTTTTGTTCTGTTTTGTCTGTTTTCATTTTTGCGATAGTTTTAAATATTAATTACCAAGGATGTTCAAAACGTATTCCTACGTCAATTACAATTCCAACAGCTTTAAACGCCTCAATTGCTTTTGTAAAGTTTTCGTAATGTTCAGGCGAAACAGTCCTGTTTTCAGAAAGGTCTTGCAACATATATACGAAATCATTTTCTCCAAACCTTTCAGGGTCTTGGGTGCATGTGGTGTATCCTGCCATTTTGTTTTGTATTAGATTTTCTCAAAGAACTCGGCAGCGATTTTAAGGGTAAATGTACCCGCGTTGCTGTCCTCCTGAATATCCCCAACGGGACGACCTTTGCCTTTTACCACTTTTCCATTTAAAAATGAAATTGTCCATGTGCCTAAATCAGGATGCCCCGATAGTTTAGCTACATCGGTAATCGCCTGGTTGTCGCTGTCATTTGCAGCAACCCCCTCAAAGCTTCCCCTAACGCGGTTTAACTGGCTCATAAGCTTGCCGCCTGTAGTTATTTGGTTAGCATCATCATTAGCCCTTATACCGCCCATATCGAGCGTATAACTCTCTCCCGATTTGCCCTGAAACCTGAAATCTCCCAATGTGTGCTGGCATACGATTTCGTCTATATCTCCAAAAGAATAATTTGCCATTTCTTTTTATTTTTTAAAATTAAAATCCTGCTTCTACATCGGTGCTTTCAATCCTTGCAATGCCGGTTCTTTTATACCTAAAGAAAGTTTCAAACCTGTTCGGGTTAGTAGTGCTTATTTGCACCGTTAAACTGTCTTTAGAGAATTGAGTATCGTTTATCAAAGCATTTTCTGCAAGCTCCTCAAATATGCCGAAAACAATACCTTTCCATTCGCGAGGCTTAACCGTTCCGCTTACCGTTACCGTTTGGTTATCCTGCACCAAAGTTTTATCCCTAAGATAAATCTTCTCTGACGTGGTGTAAAAGTCTTTAATATTCCAGTCAATAATAAGGTTACGGGCGTAAGAATATTGCAATGGAACTTCGTCATCAGGGTGGTAAGTTGTAACCAAATCCTGAATTGTGTATTTACCGTTTTCAAGCGTTACAGTAGAACTACCGTTTTTAACCAAAACATCACGATCATTGTAATTACCCATATCTCCTATGCTTCCATCGGCCGGTACTGGCATATCAGGATAGGACAATGCGTTTACATCGCGGTGTGGTGTATTTTGTGCCACAACAGCAAGCAATAAAACCACATTTGCAGCCGCTTCCCATGTAAAGCCTTTAGAGTTTGGTGCAGGGCAAAGGACATTTGTTACCTGGTTAACACGGGCATTTGCATCGGTTATTGCAACCAGTCCGGTACGTGTTGATAGTTTACTACCAAAGAACGCCATAAACGGCTTGAAAATAAGCCCTGAATACCTGCCTGTAGGTGCATCGGGGTCAGGATATCCATTAAATTGCTCAAAAGCATCTAATTGGGCTGTTCCATAAGGATTTGTAGCCATTGTGTACCATGTATCGCCAAATTGGCTAAACGTGGCAGCTAAATCTACACTACCTGCACCGTCTGTACTTGTGGTTTGCGAATAACTTAACCCGGCCGCGTTGTTTCCTGTATCAATTGTTACGTTAAATTCCGCACTTGTAAGCCCTTTCCACTTGGTAACGAATGTAACTACACCTACTGCGCTTGTTGCGGTGGCTGGTGCGCCTAAAACAGCCGTCATAGCATCACGCATTTTTCCTGCAATAATGGTAGGTGTATCGCCAATTACCACATTATAAGAATACTCTGTGAAATCTAAGCTTTTGCGCCCATTTACCACAAGGTAATGTGTTGTATTTGCCGTTGCCGTGCCTGTTACCGTCCACGCTCTGGTTGTTGCTGTTGCTGCACCATCGGTTAATTGAGGAAACACGATTACAGGAATACCACCTATGCCATCCCCACCGTTTGATGGGAACAATATGCGGGCTTGTTGGTGTATTGGGCTACCATAGCCATATAAATTCGCTGCTTCGGTGGCACTTGTTATCTGCCTGCCTATAACCGATAACCCTGTTTGGTTAGCTGTATTGGCTTCCCCAAACAGTGCCAGTATTTGCGGCAAATAAACAATGTCATTATTGAAATAGCCTTTTTTTAGCTTATAGCCGCTTACCCGGGAAATCCTGTCTAAGCCTACAGCCGTTGAAATTGTAGCCATATTTTTTAATTGTTAAAGATTAATTTAAAACCCTTTTCTGTATTTTCTATTTTTACTGTGGTATCGTTTCCAAATAAAGGAATACCCTCCCACATTGCCTGACTTTCATTTACCAATACCGTTACTGATAATTGACCGTATTTTATAAATGCTGCATCCATCCTGCCAGCATTTACCTCATTCTGAATGCTTGTTACTCGAACTGCTGTTACTGCTCCACCTGAAAATCCCAACGTTTTATATTTAGTGCTTGCAAGGATGTACCTTATCATTCCTAAATACTTGTTTCGTTTAAGCAAACTAACATCACTACCGCTTGACATTTCAGTTTCTTCGCCACGTACATAAACGTCTATTAAAAAAGTGCAATTACCTTGTTGCCCTGATTGTGTTTGCCCTCCTAAATCAATATTGCTTAATTGTACGTTTATTAAAACATCCTCGCTTTTATCATAAGGGGTCATTCGTTCCACATAAACTTCAACTTTTTCGTCTAAGCTTTGCAATGTAACCTGGTTGGTAATCTCTTCTAACAAAATAGCTCCGAGCGTATATTCTACTATCTCGAAGCCTTGGGTTGGTATAATTTCAGTTATTAATACTGCCATTTTTTACGGTTTGAAGTCGCCCAAAACGAGCATTATTGCGCCTAAAGTTTCATCAGGCCAAGATCCAGTAATTACGTAGTTTCGTGGTGTGCCTGTACTGTCTGCATAAGCGGCATAATGGTTAACCATTTTAACTTCTCCGTTTGCATTTCTCACAGGATAACCCAATGCAACTAAATCACTTTCAATTACGGTTACATGTACTGTTTTTGTATTGGCAGGCATTCCGTTTTGGTCAATACCTAAGTGATGTTTAGAAGCTAACCCAGTTAATGACACGGTAAGGCTTTTATCTTTCGTTGTTAGATGTATGGTATCACCCCACCCTAAACTTGTGATTATAGCCTTTGTATCACGTCTCATTAACTGAATTAAATCTCCTGTCATAGCTTATTTTTTAACGTTTTTCTTTGGTAAAACAATGCCGTTTACTTCCTGCTTTTCGTCAAGTTCAGCAGCATTGCCGTTTTCCTCGTCCTGATTCTCATCGTTTACATTTTCGTCATCCTCATTAAAAGGAATAATGAAATCCTGTGCAACAAGTTCAGCAGCATTGCCGTTTAACTGGCTTTCCGAAACAACATCACCGCTTTTGGCAATGATGTTGTTTTTTAATTGGTGTGCAATAACCAATACTTTATACTTATTTTCCATTATGCAAATACTTTCATAGTGAATATACGGTCAACAGTTATCGGCAATACAATCGGAGCAGATGACATTTTAATACCGCTCGATAGTGTTCTTTCGTCATAGAAAGGACGTATCAAAAATTCCGCTTCAACAGCAGTAGGTATTTTTGTACCCTCGCCGCCAATTGTGGCATCTTTCATACCCGGCAATGCACCAAATACTGTTTTACCTTGGAAATTTGCAGGCAATAAAACAACGTTACCAGCATCAAGATAGTATTGGTCTACACCATTTTCATCTTCGTATATTTCGTCATAAGACCATAGGTTTACCCTAAAATCCCCAGCAGCAATTTGCCCGTTAAAGGTAAAACCTGTAGAATCTGTAAATTGAGGGAAACCGATGTTCATCCTTTCAATCCAACGGTAATCTGCCTGTTTTGTTACCTGGTCTGTAGCCATTAAAGCTTGTATTGCACCGCTCCTACCTATAAGGTTAAGCTCGTTACCTGTAGCTGTGCCCTCGTTACGCAAAAACACAGCTCCTTTAGCGATATCTGTTAGCGGTGTGGCTGTTGTTGCGTTGTTCCAGTATGTGCTGCCACTGGTGGTAATATTAACGATTGATGCGGCTTTACGTCGGAAATCAATATTGTCTCCGTTTATAAGCGTTACAATGCCTGTTTGCAATACTTGTGCTTGCTGTAGGCGTATAGAACGCTCAATCATATTGCGTTGCTCTACGAGGTTGTCAAGTGCATTCTGCGCTATCATCCTGTTTGCCCCGGCAGAGTTAAGAGTACCAAACTCCAAAGCGCGCATGTATATCTCGTCGCGGTTAAAGTAGTACTCTAATTCGTAGTAAGGTGGCAGGTACTTGTTTTCTGTCATTTTAGACATTTTAGTAGCTTTACCCTCTGTAAAACGCTGTACGTCTACCGCTATTTTACGGCTTCCTCTCCTTACCCTTATATCAACGTAAAAAGATGGTGTGGTTTCGCGTGGAAACCATTGTGAAAATCCCTCGGCTACCGTGATAACCTCGTTAAAAGCCCCTACAACCTTTGAGGTCATTAACGGGGTGTGTTCAATAATGCTGATTGCCATGATTAATTTCCGTAGTTTGTTAGCTCGGTAACGTTTTTAAGAACGAAGCCCAAGCCGGTTAATATATCTTTTAAAGCCTTGTTACCTACAAGCGTGGTCAATGTTACACCTACCGGCAGAATAAGCAACGTTGTGTCAATATCTCCAAAAACACAGTAATTGCATGGTAATGTGGCGGCGTTAGCCATTGTATTAATACCCTCTATCCTAAGTATGCCAATAACATCGGCAAGGTTAGAAGCTGTTGCAGGCGAAAACCCATTTTGTGTACCGGCCGTGCCGCTTATTGTAGTTATGGTTGGGGCTGTTCCAGTACCGGTAGCGGCAAGGTTGGTAACGTTGCCTACAGTTGTTGCTGTAAACACAACGGTGTCATCTGACGGGTCATCCACAACTGCGCCCGTAGACCATCCTGCAAGTGTACCCGAATAAGTACCGGTGGCAGTTCCCGCGCCTGTTGTAGCACCTACAGCAAGGTTAGAAAATGCGATGGCAAGCTGTGCCGGGCTTGTTGCGCCTGTAGAAGTGTATGTAAGTCCTCCAAGTATCATTGTTTGCCCAGCCGTAAGAGCCGCCGTGAAGTTTACAGCGGCTGTTTCAAAAGTACCGGCATTCCTCACTACCAGTATTCCGCTTTCGGCTTCCAATGTTTCTCCTATGTTGTTAACCAAAACACCCTCTTGGTATCGGTTGCCATACAAAAATACATTTGTAGATAAATAGTCAACCGTACTTTGGTTACGGGTGGCATTTCTTTGTTTTGCGTATATAGCCATCGTTAATTATATTTTAAAGTCAAAAGCGGCTTTGGCTTCTGTGCTGGTTTCTTTTTCTTTACTTTCTACAACTTTAGATGCTGCTGTTTGTACCGCTGGCGCGCTATCATTTTGCAACGCTTCAAGCTGGTTAAACGACATCATTTTAAGCATCAACTCATGAGTTTGCGACGGGCTAATATCTTCGCCGCTTGCAATACCCTTAGCAACTGTTTCAGGGTCTCCTTTTTGGTACACCATCCATGATGCTACACGCTCTTTTTCAGCTTTCACACCCTCTGAACGTATCTCGTTGTACACGGTAGGGTGCGCGCTTTTAAATTCTTCTCTGTTCATTTTTACGCTTTTTTTTGGACTTAAGTCCGATTTAAAATTAATTTCGTTCATCAATAAATTAACGGTTTCGTCAAAGCTGGCTATACCATCAATAAAAGTACCTACTGCATCTTTGCTAAAAACAGTATGCCCGTTATCATAACTACTCATTGCTAATTGTGGGCGGTCGCTTAACATTCCCTGCAAAAAGTTTTCGTTAATCGGGTCTAACAACTCATTAGTAAGAAGCTCGTAATTATCGTTATTTAAAGCTTCCTCAAAAGCCTTATTTTTCATTGTCGATTTTGAAGCGTAAATCCTGATATGCTTTGTACCATCTTTTGAAACAGTATTAGCGGCCTTACCATCAAACTCAATCATAGTCCCTGCACTACCAACGATATTCATTGCGCTTTCAGAATATATTTTACGCGAGGCTGTTAGTATTCCGTATGCGGCTGATGCTGCCATGCCTCCCTTTTTAACAAGCCCGTAAACAGGTTTTGTTTTGTCTATGGCTCGGATAGTGTCTTTCATTGTGTCAACTGCCCCGCTCGCACCCCCGCCTGAATTTACGTTAACTAAAAAACCTTTTATCCTGTCATCAGATGCCATTTGGTACATCATTTGGCTAAGTTGCTCCATACCTACAGTTGAAGCCCCACCGCTTAACGTAATAGCCCCGTTTATGTTTATAAGTCCTATTCCATCAAATTTATCCTTGTTATCGAGTTGTCCTGGATTCCATTCATTACCAAATGGGCGGCTTATGATGCGTGTTTCACTATTGACTTCTAACACGCAAGGCATGTTGTATTTTATTTCAGGAATTTCTAATTGCGCCCCACTACTAAAAGCTTTTTGTATAGCCAGTAATCCAACTAACGAGCCGCTATCGACAAACCACGGCGTATACATTTCTCTTAATAGTGCGAAATTCATATTGTTTTGGATATTATATAAAAGCAAAAAAGCACCACCACGCAGTTATGCGCAATAGTGCTTAATATATACTTTCAATGTTTTTCATTTACCGATGTTATCACAACATTAGTTCTTAATTCACTACAAATATATGTTTTTTTATATTACAAAATAAAAAACAAAAAAAAGCGTACCATTTTACCGATACGCTTTTAACCCAATAATAACAAATCATCACTAAAAAAAACCAAACCTTATTACAAATATAGTTAAATATCTTTATGAAAATAATTTTGAGTAATAATTGAATTTAGCAACTACATCATCCAAGCCTATATAACCTCCATTAACAGCTTTACGGATTAGCTTTATATTATCGTAACTTTCATTTTTAATTTTAGACCAAAGATTATTTCTTTCAAAATAATATAATGCGCTTTGCCAAAAATAATCAGTTGCCACAATATCGGGGTTTGTGATTATATCAGGGCTATACTGCCAATTAGCGAAATCAGTATAATTGTTTTTACCGGTCAACTGTAAAGAACCACGCCCCCTGTACTTCCATCCATCCCCACTTGCAGGGTTGCCGTTACCCATACGATAAGCATAAACCTTGTTAGCTATCTTTTCGGGCTTGTTTGCGTACTCTCTGGCTTCTGCATCAGTAAAGTATTTAGGGAACGTTGCGCGTAATCCTTTTGCGCTATAGTTAAGGTTTTCTGTGTCTACTTTAAACCCGCCTGTCTCATGGTGTGTATTTGCCAGCATGTGTAGCAACTGAATACGATTAACACCCCAAACCTCACACATTTTTAGCATTGTATTTTTACCTATAATGCCATCGGGTTTTAATCCGTGCTTACTTTGAAAATCTATTACATGATTCATAATCAATAATGTTTTGTTTCAACAAATCTACAAATAAAAAAAGCAACCCGTTAAGATTGCTTTTAAGTCGATAACTAATAAATGTCCCTAAATACTTTGTTATGCTTTTACAAATATACCAAAAATAGTTTACCAAAATATTTTAAACGTTAACCACGATATTACAAACTCAATTGCAAATTCAATTATATTACTTTTCATATTATTGTTTTTTGATTTTATCCATAAACCATTGCCCTAAGCTTTCAAGCTTGTCATCAACCGTAAATTTATAAACAAAATAGGTTATTACCTTTTCTCCTGTAAGAACTATAAAAGCAATTACAGCTGGTTGAAAGGAAACCTTTATAAATTCTAACACCAGCGGATAAAAAATATAACTAACTCCCACCGCTGCCAGCCATGAGGTTATTGCATTAAATGCTGTTATCTTATTTTTCTTATTTTCCACGATTAGCTTTAGTATAGTTACTACCGTTGCTGGTATTAGCATTGGCATTAGTTTTGCTAATCCAGCCAATACCTGCTCTATAATAGTATTTGTATAATCCAAAGCTAATAAGGCTGAAAGTAAAAACCAATTCATTTAACTGTAGTTTTGTAGGATTAAAGAATAATTCATCTAATAGGCTATTTATTGTAAATCCGAAAAGGATAAAAGCCGTAAAACACTCTTTAAAGTTAACAAATATAAACAAACCTAAAAGAACATGTGTTATACTATTTGCCGTGTAGTAAAGATTTACGGGAAAACCGTAACGCTCCGAAAACCCCTTTTGACTAAAAAAAAGGCTTGCAACGGTATAAATTACCATTGCAAGCCATAAAAGATATTGCTTTTTAGCCCCTGTCATTTGGTCGCCCTCCTATGTATTCTCCATTTAAGTAAACACATACAGTCGAGAAAGCCGGTGTACCCGCCATAGCTATTATTCCGTTCTTTTGCGCTGCTGTTACCTCGCCATCTGTTGTAATGTCTAAATGTTTTACTGCTGCCATAATTATTGTTGTTTATTGATTACGTTATCTGCGATGTTAGTGCGTATTATTTTTTTACCCCGGCTGAATGCAGTTTGTAAAAAGTAAGAACCCAAAGCCCCCATACCTAAAAAGCTGCATCGGATATAAGTTTCTATTTTTGGATATACTTTTGAAACCTCACCAAATAAAAATATCCAAGCTAAAACGGCTAAAAATGATAAAGCTATACCGAGCCAATCTTTTTTAAGGTAGTCCTTAAAATCAAAGGTCATATTCGCGGCTGTTGCATCTTTTTGCAAGCTGTTAAACTTTATTGCGGAATGTATGCACACTCCCAAAAACCCCAAAAACAAACATATTAGTGTTTCCATTTTATTTAATTATTAGTTATTTATGGCGCAACCGGTGCGCTTGTCATTAGCCACACATCACTACTGCCAGCCTCGGTATATTTAACGTAAATAGCCCCGCCCAACGTAATAGAACCACAAATAACCCTATACCCTACAGGCACACTCGGATAAGTACTGTTTAGTGTAGCGGAAGATAATCCTGTAGTCGTTGTGTTTATTGAATAAGTACCCGTAAGCCCATCCACATAACCTTTGCTTGCTGCGTCAGTTGAAGCAGATGGTGTTGCGGGTATAGTTATATTGTTTACAAAAGACCACACACCCCCATTTGAAATTGTTGCGTTATTTGTATTTGCCGCATTTTTAAAAGCTATACCCCCGGTAGTCATCGCTTTTATTATATTCATCCAGGAATAATCGCCATAGATGTTAGCAGCAGGAGAAGCCTGCGTACCTATGTTATAGGTGTACCCGCTGCCAAACGTTAGGTTACCTGCTAAGGCACCGCCTGTAAGTGATAATTTCAAGTCTCCCAAGACTTTAACGAAAGCTGTTGAAGCTGCCAATGTAGTATTATCACCTGCAGTTTGGGTAGTAACGTTAAATCCTGTTTGTGTTCCTGTCCATGCATTACCCCCTGATAAATTAGCTTTCAGAGCCAAACCTGTATTAACGGCAGTTTTACTCGGGGCTACCGTTGTGCTTGTTGTAAGGTTGTCTTCTACTTTAGAATCAGCATAAGCATTACTTGTAGTGTTAGCGGCGTTATCCCCTGAATTTGTGCCAGTAGTATTGTTTAGCTTAACCTTATCACTTGCTATTAAAACACCCGCATTAGACGTAGTAGCCCCTGATATTACCGCACCTGTACCTGTACTACTGTTTATCGTGTAATCGGTTGATGACGGGGTGCTTGATAGGTTTGTTGCGCCTCCAACTCCAG
>Ga0247808_10000361_pt1 | contig 22849 bp, 20 predicted proteins | sample UWRJL089202R1_FD_179914 | JGI IMG/M metagenome (GOLD analysis project Ga0247808, IMG submission 179914) | Plant litter microbial communities from Arlington Agricultural Research Station in Wisconsin, United States - UWRJ-L089-202R-1 | ecosystem: Environmental > Terrestrial > Plant litter >... | reverse complement strand
CTGATGGAGACAGTTTGGTCTACACGTTGGTTGAACCTCAATCGGCCAAAAAAGTTCCTGTAGGAAATTATAAGTTCCCTGATCAATTTGGAGGAACTTCCACTTCAGGAGGCACTCCCTTCATAACAATTAATCCCATTTCTGGTGATATTGTATGGAATGCGCCGAGTGATTGGACCAACAGCGGCTCATTACCGCGTTACTACAACATCGCTATTAGAATAGATGAGTTTCGAGGCAATTCAAGAATTGGATATATTATTCGAGATATGCAAATAGAGATTGTGGATTCTCCCAATAAACCTCCTGTATTGAGAATGCCCTCGGATACCTGTATAGTAGCAGGAGCCATATTGAAAGATACCATAACCGCAAGTCATCCTCAACCCAATCATAATATTACATTGCAGCCGCCTTATACAGGGCTTATTCCTACATCTACTTTTACTTTTGTTAATGATGGTACGCCTTCTCCGATTGCTTATTTCAATTGGCAACCTACTTGTGCAGATATCCGTGAGCAACCTTATGATGTAGTAGTTAAGGCAAGTGATAACAATGCTAATATAAATCCTAAGTTAACAGATGTCCGGAGTTTTCTTATTTATGTAAAGGCTCCTAAACCACAAAACTTAGCCGTCACACCTTTAGGCAACAGCATTAAATTAACTTGGGACTCTTATAAAACCGGCACCTGTTCTAATGTAGACAAGATTAAAATTTATCGGAAGGAATGTTCTGCTGCAAATGTTAATCCTGAACCTTGCGACGATGGCATTCCGTTAGGCGTCGGTTATGTATTAATAAAAACAATAGACGGGAAAGATTCTGTATTTACAGATACTAACAATGGTGCGGGCCTTACACCAGGAGTAGGTTATTGCTATGCCATCATAGCAACATTCCCTTCACCCGGCTACGGAATTAGTTATCCGTCTGACGAAGCATGCGGGAATATAGCGATTGAAGTTCCGATGGAAGCTGTTGTCTCAGTGACGAATACAAGCCTGACTACAGGTACTATTCAATTGAATTGGTTCGAACCGTTGGATAATGTGACGGGACCTTTTACCTATGATGTTTACAGAGCTTCATCGGATGCACCTGCTACGTTTGCGCCTATAGCAACAGCTGTTGCAGATACTTTTTATACAGATGCAAGTGTAGGTTTGAATACATTACAGAAACAATATTTCTATAAGATCAAATTATCAAATGCAACGAATTTTTCTCCCGTTCAAACTTCCGTATTACTCACTGCTGATCCACGCAATGCTTCGGCTTTGTTAACCTGGAAAGTGACAGCTGCATTTAATCTGGATACGATTGAAGTATGGCGTTCCATTAATGGCAGTGCATTCAGTAATGTGAAAACATTGGTGAATCCGGTGAAGTCAGGCAATTATACAGATGCTCCCATTGCAAACTGTGATAACGTTAAATATTTCCTGAGAATCAAAGGACATTACTGTGATCCTAAATTACCAGGCGAATTGATTTCTGATTCTCCAATTCAGGATGTGATTCCGATGGATGACAATCCACCTCCTGCGCCGGTGCTGACGTTAAAGTCCTGTGCTGATCCTTATAATCTGAATGTAAATGATTTGACCTGGACAGATGTAAGACCGCCGGTTTGTAATACGATCAAGGGATACAATCTCTATTATGCACCGCATAGCGGGCAGAGTTTGTCTTTGTTAGCATCTGTCCTGACAGATACCAATTATGTGCATGTTAAAGTGGACTCCAGTTTGGCCGGTTGTTACGAAGTGAAAGCCGTCAACTACCAGGACATTGAAAGCGCCGCCAGCAACCGCATCTGCATCGACAACTGTGTATACTATCAACTGCCAAACTTAGTCACCCGCGACAACAACGGACGCAACGACATCTTCCAGGCTTTCCCGATTCCTTTGGGTGTGCGCATTGTTAACTTCAAAGTGTATAACCGTTGGGGCAATCAGGTATACAGTTTTGAAGGAGATCCAAACCTCAACTGGAGAACCGTAGACGGCGCGCAAAACTTCTTATCAGAAGGTGTATACTATTACGAAGCAGAAGTACATTACTACCGCAGACTCAATCCCGATGATGAGACCGAGATTCTCAAAGGATGGGTGCATTTGTTGGGGGATAAGGAAGCGCCTAAAAAGTAGTCAGTGGTCAGTTGTCAGTGATCAGAAATAAAAGAGGAGACTTTTAGTCTCCTCTTTTATTTGTTAGATAGTTTGGTGTCAGATCTTCAGATCTGACACGGGAGGTTCAGCGAATGCCAGTGTTCATAAGTCTTTTCTACTGACTGCTGACCACTGACTACTGACCACTATTTTTTTTCAAAAAAAAGTCTTTACTTCGTACTTCAGTAATCAAAAAAAAATGAAAAAAGCCTACGTTTTTCCCGGTCAGGGATCACAATTTTCCGGCATGGGAAAAGAGTTGTACAACTCCAATCCAGTAGCCAAACAATTGTTTGACAAAGCCAACGAAGTATTGGGTTTCAATATCTCTCAGATCATGTTTGAGGGAACAGACGAAGAACTAAAACAAACGAAAGTTACGCAGCCGGCAGTATTTCTGCACTCTGTGATTCTTGCAAAAACAACAGCAGACTTTAATCCGGACATGGTGGCGGGTCACTCGTTAGGAGAGTTCTCTGCTTTGGTAGCAGCGAATGCTTTGTCTTTCGAAGATGGCTTGTCATTGGTATACAAAAGAGCTTTAGCGATGCAAAAGGCTTGCGAATTGAATCCCTCTACGATGGCTGCGATTCTTAATCTTAGCGATGAAAAAGTAGAAGAAATATGCGCTTCAATTACCGATGAAGTAGTAGTAGCCGCTAACTATAACTGCCCTGGTCAATTGGTCATTTCCGGTTCGATCAAAGGCATTGAAAAGGCGTGTGAATTGATGAAAGCAGCGGGTGCTAAACGTGCCCTGGTATTGCCTGTCGGTGGTGCGTTCCACTCTCCTTTGATGGAACCGGCGCGTTTGGAATTGGCAGCAGCCATCAAAGCTACAACATTTGCCAAACCGATTTGCCCGATCTACCAAAATGTAGACGCGAAGCCTTATACAGACGTAGCACAAATTCAGGAAAACCTGATTTCTCAATTGACCGCTCCTGTACGTTGGACCCAAACCGTACAAAACATGGTCGGCGATGGCGCTACCTTGTTTGTAGAATGTGGTCCTGGTAAAGTATTGCAGGGCTTGGTGAAGAAAATTTCTGCGGCGTCGGAAGTGGCGTCGGTATAATGAGTTACAAGTTGTTAGTTGTTAGTTATTAGTTAGGGAAATAAATCCTGAATAATAATTCTAACAACTAACAACTAACAACTAACAACTAACAACTAACAACTAACAACTTTTTTTACTTCCAGTTTATCCTCACACCGCTCCAAGAGCATCGCAGTACTCACATTCAACACCGGATGCTTAAAATCAGGGGCAATTTCCTGCAAGGGCACCAACACAAACCGGCGGTTAGCGATTTCAGGATGAGGAATTTTTAGATGATCCTTTGTAATGATCTCTTGTCCGTAATATAAAATATCAATGTCGATGATCCGGCTGCCCCATTTGACCAGGCGCTGTCGTCCCATTTCCTGTTCTATAGACAATAAAAGGTGCAGCAAATCGTCTGCAGTGTAAGCGACAGATAATTGGAGGACCTGATTCAAAAAAGCAGGTTGATCTTCTTTCCCCCATGGGGCAGACCAATAGACGGCAGAGCATTCAACGAGTGCCCCAACTTTGCTGGCAATTGATTCTCTTGCCAGCCGGAGCTGCTTATCGGGATCTTCTAAATTGCTGCCGAGTAAAAGAAAGACAGTGGTCAAATTTAATGTCGTTTGAGTAGAGGCGATAGGGCCAAAATTACTATATTTCAATTCAAATTAGCAAAGCTTATGAACCTTTTCAAAATCATATTAGGCACGTTTTTAGGCCTGATCATTTTCTGTGTTGTCGCAGTGGTCCTGGCACTTACTATTGTAGGAGCTTCGATGGTGGAATCGCCCGCATCTATTGACGCCAATAGTGTATTCAAAATTTCCTTGGATAGACCCATTGTTGAAAAAGAAGACAATCGCGTAGCCACTCGTATACGCCGCAACATTACTGGTGGTGAGGCTGGTGTAGGATTGTATGATCTGTTGGAAGCCATTCAGCTGGCAAAGACCAATGAATCCATCAAAGGAATCTACCTGGAAGTCGGAATCTTTGAAGCCGGTTATTCTACTTTGTATGAATTGAGAGCTGCGCTGGAAGATTTTAAAAAATCAGGGAAGTTTATCTATGCCTATGGAGAAATTCTGACTGAAAAATCTTATTACATTTCTTCCGTCGCCGATCAATTGTACATGCCGGAATCCGGTTTGATTGAATTGAACGGATTGAAGATCGAAGTATTGTACTTCAAAAACTTGTTTGAAAAACTCGATTTGAAAACAGAAGTGTTTAAAGCCGGTGAATTCAAAAGCGCGGTAGAGCCGTATATCTCTGATCACATGAGCGAGAATGATCGCATTCAAAGCAAAGCGCTGATGGAAGATTTGTACAACGAGTTTTTAGATAAGGTCTCTGCATCCAGAGGAATTACAAAAGATAAATTGTTCAATATTTCTGATTCCATGAAAGTTCGCAACAGTGATGCAGCACTTTCCAATAAAATCATTACAGCAGTAGGCTACCTTTCAGATTTGAAAAAAGCCATTGCTACCAAAGTAGGAGAGAAAGAAGTGAAAGACATTCACTGGTGCAATTATAAATCGTTATTAAGCAACAAGCCTCATGAGCAGGAGTTGACACAGTCTGTAGCGGTGATTTATGCTACAGGAGAAATTGTACAGGGACGTAAAAATCAGAACTACATCAGTCCTGAAAGTCTAATTCCTGAATTGAGAAAGGCGGCAGAAGATGATAACATCAAAGCGGTGGTATTGCGAATCAACTCACCGGGTGGAAGTGCGTTGGCTTCTGATATCATCTGGAATGAAATTTTACAATTGAAAGCGAAGAAACCGGTTGTTGCCAGTATGTCTGATGTTGCAGCATCCGGCGGTTACTACATGGCTATGGCTTGCGATAAAATCGTAGCTACGCCCAATACAATTACCGGTTCGATCGGCGTATTTGGTTTGTTTGTACATGCAGAAGGTTTGTTGCAAAATAAACTGGGCATCACTTCTGATCGTGAAAAAATCGGCCGTTACGCGGACATTGGTTCTTTCAGCAAAGGCATGAATGATGATGAGAGAGCAATTATTCAACAAGAGATCGAACACATTTACGGACAGTTTTTAGCTAAAGCCGCCAAAGGAAGACATCTGGCAGTAGAAGAAATTGGTAAACATGCTGGTGGCAGAGTATGGTCCGGTGCAGACGCGATCAATGTAGGATTGGTTGATAGTTTGGGAGGCATCAACGATGCTATAGCATTGGCTGCAAGCCTGGCTAAATTGAAAGCTAAAGAGTATAAGATAGAACAGTTGCCGAACAACGACGCAGAAGATTTTTCAGAGTTATTCGGCGGAGACGAAGAAGTATATGAGGAGAAACAAAAAGTGATGCTGCGCGATTTCTATCCCTACCTGAATGTATTGCAAGACATGCACCGTGTGAAAGGAATTCAAACTCGTTTGCCGTATTATTTCACTATTAATTAATTAGTTAAAATAGTTGTAAGGGATAAGTTGTAAGTGCAGAGTGTTATTACTTACAACTTATCACTTACAACTTATCACTTTAAAAACATATGGAATACAAGCAGCTTTTTGTAAACAATAAAGCCTGGGTAGAAAAGAAGTTAAAGAAAGATCCGGAGTATTTTCAAAAATTGTCTGAAGGACAAACTCCACAATTTTTATTTATTGGTTGTTCTGATAGTCGTGTTCCTGCCAATCAGATCACAGGAACTTCTCACGGTGACATTTTCGTTCACCGTAACATTGCCAATGTAGTGGTGCATACCGACATGAATTTGATGTCTGTTTTGCAATATGCCGTAGAAGTTTTGAAAGTAAAGCACGTTATCGTTTGTGGTCATTACGGTTGTGGCGGAGTCAAAGCTGCTATGGACACGCAATACCATGGCCTGATTGATAAATGGCTGAGAAATATCAAAGACGTATATCGTTTGTACGCTGCAGAACTTAATGCTATAACGGATAAAGAAGCGCGCGCCAATCGTTTGGTGGAGTTGAATGTAAGAGAACAGGTCTATAAAATCTGTATGACTTCCATCATTCAAAAAGCATGGCAGAAAGAAAAATCATTGCACGTACACGGTTGGGTGTATAACATGGCCGATGGTCTGATCAACGATCTTGACATCGATGTAGAAAAGGATTTCAAAGATTTTGCAATCTATGATTATGACAATGATACGTTGCCAAAGAAAGATTTACAAGGATAGAAAATGGGGATGGTGGTTGAACAGCATCCCCATTTTTCTTTTTCTTAGTTCATATACTGGTTATTCACAGACTTATCCTAACATGAGCGCTTCGTATGAACAACGCATAGAATTAAAGATGAATAAGCCTGTCATCTTTGAAGATTCATTGACGCTTACCTTGACTTCTTTTTCTCATAAACATGCTATAACTGGTGGTCCTACAAAAGCAACAGCTTATGTTACGATTGTGAAAGGAGAGTTGTCGGATGAAATCCTGCTGTCTGTTCACGGTACTGAGGGTAAAGTAAGAACGAAAAACGGATTAGTCGTTTTTGATGAGTATGATACTGTAGAGTGGAGAGGCTACAAGATAGACTTACAAGATTTTTCTTATGATGAGGCTCTTTCGATTGTAATTTCTAAAAAGTAAAATTTAATGGATCTGTCTCACCGCGTTAGGGATTGAGCCATTGTCTGAGCTCTTCCCGCCTTTTTGACTCAAGATATGACGTGAAATTCTTTGGCGGGAAAGCGAGTGGCGAAAGCCCCGCCCGAAGGGAAACGCCCTAAATTTGCATTTCGATTCTTTAAAAAAGAAAGTTCTATATCAAACCTATAACTATAAGCCACTTATAAATTTCCCCTTTTCTATACCTATCTAGATAATCCTCCCAAATCTCTTTTTTCTTCTCTTTTTCCTTTATTTTTGTAACCTAGAACCGAACTGTCATAAATCATGAGTGATATCAGAAACAACTGGACAAGAGAAGAAGCAGAAGCGATTTATAACCTGCCGATGATGGAGTTGTTATACCAGGGAGCTACGATGCACCGGAAATACAATGATCCTTCTGAAGTACAGGTATGTACCTTGTTGTCCATTAAAACAGGCGGTTGTCCTGAAGATTGCGCGTATTGCCCTCAGGCAGCACGTTACCATACCGATGTGAAAGTGGAAAAACTCATGCCGGTAAACGAGGTCATGAAAGCGGCTTTGGAAGCAAAAGAATCTGGCAGTACCCGTTTTTGCATGGGAGCGGCCTGGAGAGAAGTAAGAGATAACAAAGACTTCGACAGAGTGTTGGACATGGTAAAAGGCGTAAGCAGCATGGGCATGGAAGTGTGTTGTACGTTAGGTATGTTGACTGCTGATCAGGCGGAAAAACTACAAAACGCAGGTTTGTATGCTTACAACCATAATCTTGATACAAGCGAAGAGCATTACGATAAAATCATTTCTACACGTACTTACGATGATCGTATTGAGACATTGGAGAACGTAAGAAAAGCTAAGATCTCTGTTTGTTCTGGTGGCATCATCGGAATGGGAGAGAAAGACGCAGACCGCGTCGGGATGTTGCTGACCTTGGCAAATCTTCCGGAGCATCCGGAATCTGTACCGGTCAATGCTTTGGTGCCTGTTGAAGGAACACCCTTGGAAAATCAGCCGAAAGTTCCGGTATGGGACATGATCCGTATGATTGCTACAGCACGTATCATGATGCCTAAAGCGATGGTTCGTTTATCTGCAGGTAGAGTTAGAATGACAGTAGAAGAGCAGGCACTTTGCTTTATGGCTGGCGCCAATTCTATTTTTGCCGGAGACAAATTACTGACTACTCCTAACCCGGAAGTCAATATGGATAAAGAAATGTTCCAGGTTCTGAATTTGAAACCACGTGCGCCTTTCAAAGCGAATGAAGTGCCGGTGGACATTCAACAAATTCCTCAGCACGAGCATGCTTGTGGCCATTCTCACTAAGTTTTCATAAAGTATAGATCATAAAAAAGCCCTGCTGATACAGCAGGGCTTTTTTTATAAAAACCTGTAAAGGATTATGCTTTTTTAGCAGCAGCCTTTTTAGCAGGCGCTTTTTTCTCTGCTTTTGGAGCAGCTTCTGCTTTTTCTTTTTTAGGCGCTGCAGCTACTGCACTTTTCGCTGCATTACGTGGGCGGCTATTGCCATGAGAACCCATTGATATTTTGCCTTTTTTTGTCTTTTTGTCGCCTTTTCCCATAATGATAAAATGTATTGTTTACACAAAAATAAACTCTCCCGGGTCAAAAACAAATTTATCAGGCCTCAGATTGAGTTTAGTTATAAACGATAAGGGCCTCTTTAGTGCTTATTGGCTATAATAACTTTTCTGAACCCACTCTGAGAAATAGAATTCGTCCGTCTGTCCGTAAATGTCCTGAACATAGGCTAAAAATAAAGCGGTAGTATTGAGTTTCGATTCTTTTATCTTTTTGTTGCTGGAATATACTTTAACCAGTACATGCAGTTCTTTTTTGAGCTGTTCTTCGTTTAACCATACCGGTCGAAAGCGTGCCACAAAAGTTGGAAGATTCGTATTTGAATCGAAATGAGCAAGCTCGGTATTCGTTGTTTTTTGAGCAGGAATTTTCTCTCCTTTGTATTCGTATAAGAAAGCAGGATTGAATGAAATGCTTTCTTTGTTGAAAGGTAGTTTATGAGTAATGATGCGCGAGTTGAATTCGTAGCGGTAAAGCAAAAATAATTTTTCATTTAACTCATAACTTTCCGTATCGATGGGGATTGAGAAATCATTGCCTATGAATACAAACTGATCGCCTTTAAAATACACGCTCAAATCTTTCACCGGTATGTTTTCTTTTCTTTTAACAGGATGCACGCCTCGCTCTATGGGCGTCAGTACTTGTTTCGATGCTTTGGTGGCTATTTCAGAACTCTGTACAAAAAGCAAATCACCGGAAGGAGAGATGACCACTGCCCAGGAAAGCAACTTTGTAAATGTTAAGGAGTCGCTGCCTAAAAACGTATCTCCTGTAACCAACGCTTTTTGTGTAGCCGTTTTTAAAATAGCGCCTTCTGTATGCAACACAGAATAAGTCTGAGCGATACTGTTAAAGCCTGGAAGAAAGAAGACAGCAACAAGAAAGATGTTTTTTGCTAACATAAGTTTTGTCAATGATAATCATTAATCAATAAAATACTTTAGACCATACCAATCAGGTGAATCATTCCCATCATTTTTAAAGCATAGGTTAAAGATACCTAAAAAAGCTTGAGTTGCCCATTGTGTGAATACAGAGAGTAATCATTTTTAGGAGATACTTTATCTTTGAAGTATTTGTTGTGGGAGATTTTAAACAATTGCGAAATGGCTTGCGCCATGGCGCCTTCACCGCTCATGCGCACACCGCTGCGGCTGTCGTTTACTCTTCCGCCATGACATTCCGCGATCTGATGCATGACTTTATCTTTGCGATCCGGGTAGTTGGCTTCCAGCCATTCGCTGAATAATTCTCCCAAAGGACCGCCAAGCCTTACGATGTTGTAATGCGCGTAAGATGCACCATGAGCTGCAGATTGTTTTAAGATTTCAGGTATCTCTGTGTGGTTAATACCTGGTATCACAGGCCCGATCATCGTTCCGCAGGGAACGCCTGCTTTACTCAGTTCTTCCAAACATTTCAACCGTTGTTTGGCTGTGGCTGTTCTTGGCTCCAGTCTGCGTCTGACTTCTTCATTTAATGAATTGATGGACATGGTCACACGGGTCAATCTTTGTTTGCCAAGTTCTGACAGGATATCCAAATCGCGCAACACCAGATGATTTTTAGTGATGATATCCACAGGGTGTTTGAATTCTAAAAAGACTTTCAGTAACTCTCGTGTGATTTTATATTCACGTTCTATCGGTTGGTAGCAGTCTGTATTGCCTGCCAGCATGGTAGAGCCTACCTTGTGTGTGGGCTTGCTCAATTGTTGTCGCAGTAATTCCGGTGCATTTTTCTTGACAACTAGTTTGGTTTCAAAATCAAGACCTGCACCAAATCCCCAGTATTCATGGGTAGGACGTGCATAGCAATACATACAGCCATGCTCGCAGCCTTGATAGGGATTGAGAGACCAATTGCCTAAATCCTCCGCTGCTACCGGATTCATTATTTTTTTAGGTGTTTCTAAGAAGATCGTTCGTTTGGGGGCCGGTATCTCTTCATCGGGAGGTAGAAACTCATGGGTTCTTTCGTATTGAAAGGCACTGAATTTACTATCCGGATTACTCTGTGATGCGCGCCCTTTCCAGGTTGCCATAGGAGTAGTGGATGGTATACTTCAAAATAACTTTTTTTTCTCGCTTAGCCAAGCGTAAGAAAAATAAGCCAAAAGAAAACCTGCACAGATAAAGGGCAATACCACAAAAAATACAACAACGTGTGTAATAAATACAAGATAAAACGATAAAGCCAGGACAATCAATCCCAGAAGTATTCCTGAAAAACTTTTGAAGTATACCGTTGCTTTTCTAAAGCGATAATAAGGATGCGTTTGAAATTCTTTTCGCAGGCGGTCTTCTCTTTCTCTGGCTTGCTGTTCTTCTGCTCTTCGCTCTTCCGCTTTTTGAGCTTTCCATGTTTCGTAATCCGGTATGTCGTAAACTCCGACTGCGTATTCACCTAGTTTGTGATCGTACAGAAAACGTTTATTTTTATCCGACAAGACTTCGTACGCTTGTAAGATCATCAAAAATCTTGCAGTAGCATCGGGAGAAGGATTTCTGTCCGGGTGAAACAATAGCGCCTGCTTGCGGTAAGCTTTGCGTATGGTTTCTTCCGTAGCTTGCTGGGGAACACATAAGATGTCGTAGTAGCTGGACATGGAGTAAATATAATACAGAAATCTGAGATCTGAAATCTGAAAGCTGATACAATATTAATCTGATTTCTGATCTCTGATTTCAACTCACTATAAAAATACTCTAAGTTGTCCTTTGATTTCCCACTGCTCATTCCCCTGCACTTCATCATAGCCGCTACCCATGCTCTTTTGCCCACTGTATTTTATACGGGAGGCCTTGATGGAGATTTCATTTTTGCCAAACACTTTTGCCGTTAGCGTCATACAAAGACGAACTCCTTTTCCGGATAAAGCGGGAATGCTGAAAGCCATGGGTAGATCTGGTTCGTAAGCATACAGACGACTATCCCAGGAGGCTGTTTCAAATACGCTGATTTGTGCGGTGCACTGGAAGGGTGACCAACGGTAATTGATACTTTGACTGATGCAATAGCCTTTTTCCTTGATGGGAAATTCAAAGTTGGACCACTGCACGCGGCTATGAAATCCCCAAATCAAATTTTCTTTATGGTATAAGTCTGCTGTGATGTAGTAACGTGTTAATGGTAGTAGTTGTGAATAACGGCTGGTATCTGTTTTGAAATTTTCTTCGTTTCCTCTCCATCTCAATTGTATAAATGCAATTGTTTTTTTTCTGAGTTGATAAGTCAGCCGAGTAATCCATTCACTGCCATATGTTGGCCCTTTTTTATTATAGGCAGGAGAGGGATTGGTAAACACGCTACATCCCAATGCGCATTTTATTTTGGAGGTAACAGATAAACTGATGGCCTGATAGATTCCTGTTTCATTGGCCAGACTGCTGCTGTAGCTGGGTATATTTCCCTGAAAACTTTTAAAGGAAGTATTAGAAGACCAGTATTGCATGATCCAAGTATTCTGACGGGAAAGGTTATGAATGATTCCTCCGTAAATTGCTTTTCCTCGTGCGGATGAGAAAGCCGCTTCAACAAACACCATTCCAGCGGAATAATTGTATTGTATAAACGCTCCTCCGATCTGATGGGTTGAACCTTGAAAGGTGTTTTTGTGATAGTAAGTATCCGATGAAATCAGAGCGTGTTCAAATTGAGTGTTTAAATATTCTACTCCAGTCTTCCATTTGTTATTCGTCGTGGTATAACAAATACTTCCACCGGTTTGTCGAAGGTGCGTATTGTAACGTTTACTTAATTCTGAATTCGTGCGGTGTAGTCCACCAACGTTAAGTGCACTGATGCTTCCGTCCGATTGCAAGGTGCCATCTTGTGGCGTATAAGAATAAAACCAGCTGCCTTCTATATTTTGGTGCTGAAATTTCATCCCCGCTCCCCTGAAGAATCCGTACTCAGAGGAAGAACTATGAGGTCTGAAACCTGTTCCCAATTGCCAGCTGCCTTGCCAGTATTCCGGATTTTTACTGAAGAAAAAATTTCCTCCGAAGACAAGACCCTGTCCGCTTCGGAAATGAAAATCACCTAATGCGATTTGGGCTACTATTTTTTTAGGATGCAAAATCAAATAGCCCGAAGTAAAGTCAAATCCATAGCGGCGCTCAGCCGGTTGCCATTGAATCGTTTCTCCGGCATCTTTTTCTAAAGAAAATCCCAATTGGTAAATAGAAGAAAAGGAAGAACGGAAGCGGCAAAGCAAACTGTAATCAGACCCGTTATAAGCTTTGATGCCTTTGTCATTGGTTTTATAACCGCTGCTTTGTTCCAGCTTTTTTGTCCACCGAATCAAAGTGTAATGCGAACCTTCCTTGAGAATAGATTTTAAAGACTGATGATTGGTTAAAGTTCCAGAGACTTCCAGAACATTGGACAGCAGATTCAACGTATCTCTTGATAGGGAAGGGATACTTTGTAATTCATAAATTGACATGAATTTACCAAACACTTCACGATGATGAAGAATATCGTGTATCTGTTGTTTGTTCAATAAACCTGTGGCAGACAACTCCACTGCATTTGCTTTATTGAGATTGATTTTAGTCACATGCTGAACACGCTCTTCCGCCTGATAAACCTGAGCCTCTTCCGGTGCTTCTTCTGAAAGGACATTGTTTTCTGGTAATTCTGTTTGTGCATAACCAAACGAATACATCATTAAAAAACAGATAGTCAAAAATCTATTCATAAAAAATAAAAAATAGTTCTAACAACTAACAACTAACAACTAACAACTAACAACTAACAACTAACAACTAACAACTATTTTTTCTGCCCGCCTTTTAGCGATAATGCTAACGAAAACTCCTGACTCAATCCCAATCTGAAATTCCAGGAGAGGCTATAGGATGCATGGATATGATGATGGGCAAAAGCGATTCCTCCATGCAGACTGTTTGTCGGATGACGAAAGCCTAAGAACAACTTTACAGGAGGCGCCATTTGATATTGAGCTCCCCATTTCACAAGCAATGGTTCATTCGTATTTTTTTCTGCTTCGACAGCGAGTGTAAGTTCTTTCAATGGTTGTCCGCTGAGTCCACATTTTAAAATGACAGGCAAGGGCTGGTGTTCGAACGAGGAAAGAGTGAAGTTGTAAAGATTTGCACCAAAGTTGATTCGTGAGGTTAACGCCACTATTCCTCCCAGTTCTCCGGTGAAAACTTGCTGCGTTGGAAATCCTTCAACGGCTAATTGCTCCCAATTGAGCCGCAGACCCAATGCCGTATGACCAATGCGATGTGCCGCACTTAATCCCATGCGCAGTTCTTTGTAATGGTCCGGGCCAAAGCGTTCGGCGTATCCGCCAAAGGCTATCTTTTTATATGGAATAAGAAGAATCACTGAGGTCGTATACAACTCGGGCAATAAATAGTGATTCTTATAGTTGGATGAAATACGCATCTGTTCTGCAAAAGCACTGTTGGCAACTGCTTGCCGGCTATGGTCAGCATCGGCCAAGGCACATACAGCGGTTGCCATACCGTTTGATTGAGCGCCCGGTGGAGATTCTTTTTGCGCATAAGAGGAATTACAAATAGAAAAGAAGCACAGTATAAAAATAGAACAGAACCGGCCTCCTCTCTCATCAAAAAAATGAGTAGGCTTTTTCATAAAGAAATATTCTGTCCCTAAAGTAAAGAGAGATTTCCATTTCACCACATCGGATCCGTAATTTTTGTTATCCAACCCGGCATTTACTATATTGAATAAACTATTGTATGCTTTTCAGACTGATTCTTATGAGAAAAAGAGTGCTTACGCTGTTGTTCGTTGCAACAACCTTTTCCGTTTCCTGGTCACAGGTTTCCAAAGAGTATTATCCCGGCACGGAAAAAGTGAGAGGAGCAGGTTCTCTGACAGAAGGACAAAAAACAGGTCTTTGGAAATTCTACGATGTTACAGGTAATTTGTCGGCAGAGGAAGAGTATGCAAAAGGAATATTGAATGGTAAGGCAACCGCGTATTTCTCCAATCAAAAAGTCGCGTCAACAGGAACATTTGTTGGTGGCAATGAAGAGGGTGAATGGAAAGAGTTTTATGAAGACGGTTCGCAACGTGTTGTGGGCAGTTTTAAAAGCGGCAAGAGAAACGGCAATTGGAAAGAACTGTATCCCAATGCACAAGTTTCACTGGAGGCGAACTACAGCAACGGTTTGAAGGAAGGCAGCTGGAAGGAGTTTTATCCCGATGGTAAAATCAAGATCGATGCGAATTGGAAGAACGATAAGAAGGAAGGCGAATGGAAAGAATACTATAGAAGCGGACAGATTGCCTTGCATGCAACTTTTAAAAACGGTAAGGAACAGGGACTGTTTCAGACTTTTTTTAAGAACGGTAAGCCAAAATTGAAAGCAACATACAACGATGGCCTAGCAGAGGGTGAGTGGTTGCAATGGTTATCTAACGGAGCCGAGCTGGTAAAAGCTAATTATGTCAAAGGCATACAAAACGGCAAATGGTCGGAGTATTATAAAAATGGTATTTTGTTTTCCAGCGGTTCATATGAGAACGGTAAAATGAACGGCGATTGGGTTTATAACTTTGACAATGGAAAGCCCCGGGATACAGAAGTGTGGAAGCAAGGTGTTTTAATGGAAGTCACTAATTATTTTGACATCACAGGAAAGCCTTTGGTTGCAGGCACTTTGAAGGGAGGTAATGGTCAACGTTTGTATTATTATCCTTCCGGTGCGAAAAGCATTGAGCTCAATTATACCAATGGATTAGAAAACGGTGAATCAAAAAGCTATTATGAAAACGGTAAAGTAAAAGCGACGGTATTATTTGTCAACGGACAGGAAGAAGGTTTACTCACAGAGTTTCATGACAACGGGAAAGTGGCAGCACTTACGTATTACATGGATGGGAAAGAAGACAGTTTGTATAAAGATTTTTTTCCTGATGGTACATTTAAAACATTAGGCTTTTATACGAAAGGTCTCATGGATAGTCTCTGGCTGGATTATTATGAAAACGGAGCCATTCTAAGTGAAGGGTATTTCCGCTCCAGCAAACGCGAAGGATATTGGAACGAGTACTACGATACAGATACATTAGCTGTCGAAGGCCTTTTTGTAAGAGGGATTCAGGAGGGAGAATGGAAAGAGTATCATGAAAATGGTAAACTTTCTTCCATTGGCGTCTACGAAAACGGCATTAAAGTAGGTGTTTGGAAAAGCTATCATGAAAATGGCAAACCATTTATGGAAGGCCTGTTTGTAAAGGGATTTGAACATGGGCCATGGAAAGTATACCATGATAATGGCAAAGTGAAACAGGAGGGTTCCTACATCATGGGAGAAGAAGAAGGCTCCTGGAAAGAATACTATGCTTCCGGACGAGTAGAATCAGAAGGAAACTATGTTGATGGCATGGAAGAAGGCAAATGGAAAAATTATTGGGATACGGGTGTCTTGATGAGTGAAGAGACTTATGTAAAAGGAAGACTCATGGACATCGGTACTCTATCTGATAAGAATGGTAAACAGCTGCTGAAAGGCACATTCAAAGCCGGTACAGGCAACTTGAAGAGCTATTATGACAATGGCACGGTATCTGTAATCGGTAACTTTAAAGACGGAAATCCCGAAGGTAAATGGAAGTATTTTTATCCTAACGGTAAACTATCAGGAGAAGGAGCCATGTTGAATGGACAACGTACCGGTATATGGAAGTACTACTCTGATTTGGGAAACCTGGAAGCGGAAGGTGTTTACGAAAACGATGAATTGGTGGGCGAGTGGAAGTATTACATGGAAGGCGAGTTTACACATACCGAACGTTTTGATGAAGAGTAAAAAACTGATCCTTGTTGTTTTTTTAATGGCTTTTGCAAATTTTTGCAATGCTCAAAAGGCTCAATCCTTCTATGCTACAGGAGAATTGAAAGAAGAAGGAATGCTGGATGACAACGGGAAGAAAACAGGGGCGTGGAAATTATTCTATCCTAACGGAAAGATCAACGCAGAAGAGAACTATAAAAACGGCAGACGAGACGGTGTCATCAAGACTTATGGTTTTGAAGGAACACTACAAACAACAGAACGTTGGAGGTCGGGCATACAGGAAGACAGTACCTGGGAATATTATGCCAACGGACAAGTGAAGAGAAAAGGTGTTTTTAAAGACGGAGTATACGAAGGTCTTTGGATCACCTATTATGAAAATGGAGTCATTCAGAATAAAGGGTATTACCGTTTCGGACAACCATCAGGAGAATTTATTTTCTACAGACCGAGTGGCATCATAGAGTTCCAGGCAACTTATGTCGACGGAGAAAAAAAAGGTCCGGCTACTCATTACGATGAAAAGGGAAGAGTGAAATCAAAAGGAGATTATAAAGGGGAAGAAAAAGTGGGAGAGTGGATTTATTACAATGCAAAAGGGAAAATTGTGAAAAAGGAAATTGTCAGTTGTCAGTGATCAGTTGTCAGTTTGATTTTTTACTGTAATCATTTATATAAAAAAGGAGAATCAGATTATCTGACTCTCCTTTTTTTACTGGCACTGACCACTGATAACTATTTTACAATAGCATATTCCGCATTCTTACCCTGCACAAACTCTTTCGGTTTGATCAGGTAAGGTATCAGGCCAACTGCGGTCACAACAAGCCCTGCGCCTCTTACCAGCCAATCGCTGCCGTCATCACCGGCAATGCTTGGTGCTTCCAGGATTGTCCCCACACCACCTACTATCAATACGGCTCCTGCGGCATAACCTACTTTGTGCAGGCAACTCATTTTCTTGATGGCATAAATTTCTTTCAATTTTACTTCGCGCAATTGTATGTCGTCTTCTTCCGGTGTAAAGATCACCAAAGAAGTATCAGTGAAAGATTGAATCTTGCCTTTTTTGTACTCATCGTCTTCTGATAGTTTGAAAGAGAAAGATTGATTTGCTTTTAACGTACGAACTTTCCCATTCTTTGTGTTCTTAACCTGCAGCTCCTGTGCTTGTATGGCTAGAGAAGAGAATAGAAGTAGGAAGCAACAGAAAGAGATTTTGGTATATAGGATTTTCATAGGGGTTATATTTTGGAGCTTATCAATATATCTAAAATTACTAATATTATTATAAATTTTCCTGAAGGTTTGTGTGCTTGTCGGCAATCTGCTTTTGATACATTTGAAAATAGATGCCTCCTTTTTGAATCAACTGATCATGAGAGCCTTCTTCTTTGATTTCACCGTTTTCCAACACAATGACGCGATGAGCCAACTTCACACTGGATAAACGGTGTGAAATGATCAGACTTGTTTTATTCCGCATGACCGTCTTAAGGTGACCCAAAATTTCGTCTTCTGTTTGAGTATCTACAGCGGAAAGGCAATCATCGAGGATCAGCAATTGCGGATTTCTGATCAAAGCCCTCGCAATGGACACTCTTTGTTTCTGGCCTCCTGATAATGTAATGCCCCGTTCTCCCAATATGGTATCGTATTGCTCCGGGAAATGCGCAATATTATCAGAAAGGCCGGCTTGCGTTGCTGCCAGACGAACTTCCTCTTCTGTGGCGTGATCCTTACCAAATTGAATATTGGCTCTGATGGTATCCGAAAAAAGAAACACTTCCTGCGGCACAAACCCTGTATAGCTTCTGTAATATTGAAGATCCATTGATTTCAAAGGAATGCCATCCACAGAAATGGTACCGGAGGTGGGATCATAAAGCCTGCAAGCTAAATAAGCTATCGTACTTTTGCCTGATCCGGTATTGCCTACAATGGCCAATGTTTCTCCTGCCTTGATCTCGAAGCTAATGTTTTTCAATGCTTCTGTTTTAGAATTGGCATATTGTAACGTTACGTTGTCAAAACGCAAGTTGCCTTTGATCATAGGCATTAAGCCTTCATCGGAAGACAAAGAAGTATGCGTGTTTAGGAATTCATTAATTCTACCCTGAGAAACTTCTGCACGCCTTACCATGCTGGTAATCCAGCCCAATGAAGCAACGGGCCAGCTGAGTTTGTTCAGGTAAAAAATGAATTCCGCAATGTTTCCATACGTAAGAGGTCCATCGATTACTTGTTTTCCTCCTATCCAAATGATCATGACGCTACTCATACCGATTAGAAATAGAATAATTGGAAAAAACAGAGAGTTGATTAATGTTAACCCCAATGCTTTATCCTTGTATTCATTACTCATGGAGTGAAACTGTTCGAAAGATTTATTTTCACGGGAATAAGATTTCAACACACGGATGCCTGAAAATGCTTCCTGTACAAAAGTAGAAAGATTGGAAAGTGACTTTTGTATTTCTTCTGAGCGGGCGCTGATGCGGTTATGTACGCTGTATATGGTAATGACAAGCAGTGGCAATGGAATGATGGTATAGAGTGTTAAGGTTGGATTCACCTCAATCATGATGGAAATGGTAATGACAAAAAGAATCACCATGTTCAGGCTGTACATGATGGCCGGCCCTAAATAATTGCGCACATGATTTACATCCTCCGAAATACGATTCATTAAATCACCGGTATTGTTTTTCCTGTAAAAGCTCAGCGGTAATTGCTGGTAATGTTTGTACACTTCATTTTTAAGATCGTATTCAATCCTCCTGGACATTCCAATGATTGTTTTACGTTGAAAATACAGAAAAACACCACTGATGAGGGTCGTACCAAGGATGACGAGGCCATAGATCAGAATTTGAGTATTCGCTTCAGCCACATTCTTTTCTCCTGCCAAAACAACGGACAAACTATCGATTGATTTTCGGATCATTGGTCCTTGTATGACGCCAAAAACATTGTAAAATATCGTGAAAAGAAGACCCATGAACAGACTTCCGCGGTATTTATATAAATATTTGTTGAGGTAACTGAGAGATCCCATGATTCGTATTTGTGATGTAACAAATATCGGGAGATAAAGATTGTAATCAAGCCCTAAAACAATTACTTTTGTACTCTAATCAGGTAAAAAAGCTTGTCAGCTCTTACTAAAACGTTCTTTTACACTACATATGCTTAACCGTAGGTTACTTCGAATCAAAGCCATGCAGGCCTTGTATGCTCTTGACATCGCCAAGCAATCCAATTTTGAAATGGGAACTGAATTGTTAGAGGAGTTCTTTGCTCCCGACATGAAGACCATGGAACCCCAGGACAAAGGCGCATTAAAAGCTCAATGTTCAGTAGCCGATAAATGGTACCGCCAGGTAGTTGAAGAAGGCAAGCAAGTAGAAGAACATACCGATCCCACCATCGTAAAGGCCGCTGCAAAGGCATTGGCACAATACCGCAGCCAGAATGAAAACGACCGCAAACATTTTCAACGTGTCATGTTGCGTGACGTCGATGAAGTGTACCGTGAATACCTTTCTATTTTGAATCTATTGGTTTCTCTGGCAGAAGTGACAGAAGACGATCAATTGCACGAGAAGACAAAACACATCAGCAAAAACATTCCGGATGTATTTTTTAAACTGAAGAACAATAAGGTATTATTGGAATTGAAAAATAATCCCAGGCTTCAGGAACTAGGGGCGCGTCATAAGGCAGATTTTCCCAGGGATGCCGTTAAAACCTATTACAAAGAATATTTATTGCCTTTGCCGGAGTATAAAGTATACCAGGAGAAGGCAAGCACGGATCTGGAAGAAGACAAAGCGATTATCCTTGATCTCTTTAAAAACTCCATTCTCAAGGTCAAACACATCGAAGATATCTTAGAAAGTGATGATTTGAACTGGATTGAAAACAAGGCCATTGTAAAAGGCATGGTAGTCAAGACGCTCAAGTCAGTAGGAACCGATATCGATCCCGATCAATTGGTATTAGAAATTTCTTTGAATTGGGAAGACGATAAGCAATACTTCAAAGATATTTACGACAATACCGTAAAGAATGACGAACCGTTTGAAGCATTGATTCATGCCAAGGTACAGAACTGGGACATGGAACGTTTGGCTGTTTTGGACAAGATCATTTTGAAAATGGCCCTGGCAGAAATGATTTACTGCCCCAGTATACCGGTAAAAGTAAGTATTAACGAGTTCATTGAATTGTCCAAAACATACAGTACGCCAAAGAGTAAGCAGTTTGTAAACGGATTACTGGACAAAATATCTGCTGAACTGCTGGCCGAAGGCAAGATCAGGAAGAGCGGAAGAGGACTGATCGATAATAAATAACTATCCAGGGGATAAAATAATAGGGCTTCCCATTGATTTATCGCTCGATAATTAGGAAAATTGTACTGCCACGGATCGCTTAACGGTCAGGCTGATATAGTAGAGTAACCAGTTTATTTAATTTTTACTTAACCATGAAAAAAAGTATAGGATTTGTAATTGTATTGGCTGCCTTTATAATGGCAAGCGCTTGTTCGGAAGAAAAGGAAAACTCAACAGATACCTCTATGTTAGCTTCCGATAGCATTGCAACGAAAGCATTGACATCGATTGCTTTCGTTGATACCGTGCATGAGTTTGGTACCATTAACGAAGGTGAAAAAGTATCGTATACATTCAAGTACAAAAATACAGGTGATAATCCATTGATATTGGAAGATGTAAGACCGTCATGCGGTTGTACACTGCCAGAATGGACAAAGGATCCGATTGCACCAGGTGCTGAGGGCTTGATCAAAGTAGTGTACAACAGTGAAGGCCGTCCGGGTGAATTTCATAAAACCATTACAGTAATCGCTAACACATCGGCTGAAGTTGTCTTGTTAAAAATTCAGGGAAAAGTAACACCAAAGATTCCGGATGTACAGGGCCCGTACAAGAAACAACAATAAGTAGTATCAATTTAATCTAGCATATATATTTAATTTATTATGACAAACGAATTTGCATTGGTGTTTTTACAAACAGGAGGTGGTTCTGCTATACCTCAATTACTTTTCTTTGGAGCGATATTTATCGTGATGTATTTCTTCATGATCCGTCCGCAACAAAAGAAAGCCAAGGAACAAAAGAACTTCAGAGAGACATTAAAAAAAGGAGACTTTGTACAAACGTTAGGCGGTATTCATGGTAAAATCTACTCTATCGAATCTGATGATACAGTATGGTTAGAAGTAGATACAAAAGGCACCCGTTTAAAAATAGAAAAAGCAGGTATCGGAAGTGCTTCCGATAAAACGTTCTAGACCCTTGAGGAAATACCTACGATACGATTATAAAGCCTACTTGCTTTGCCTGGTTACAGCCACTTGTTTTTGGGTGCTGAATGCCATGGGAGGGGAGTATGCTGCTGACATTCACTATCCGGTACATTTTGTGCCGGATAGTACGTCTTCTCCAATAGAGAAGGGGCCTAAAGTTTCGGTAGCCTTCAATGCTTCAGGAACAGGTTGGGAACTTTTAAAACGTAGTCTTTTTTTTAGATTTTCTCCCGCAGAAATTCCTTTGTCGACCGTGCAAGGGGAGCATATTGTACCCACTTCTCGTTTATTAGGTTTTTTAGTGCCGAATTTAGGCAAATTGAAAATTAACCATCTCATTACAGATTCCATCGAAGTAGAGAATAAAGTGATCTTACAGAAGAAAATTTTTCTCACTTTAGATACTGAAAAACTAAAAATTCAGCCGCCTTACCGCATCAGCAGTAAAATATACCTTGAACCGGATTATATTACAGTACATGGTCCTTCAGCAGATATCATGGCAATGCCTGATACGTTAGAATTGACGATCAAAAATAAAATTGTTAAAGCGGTAGATACTTTGCTGGATTTAAAGTCTGTCATTTCGCACAAACTGGAAGTTGATTTTCACGAAGCGCATTTATTGTTTGATGTGGCTCCTTTTGGGAAAAGAGAAAAAATAATCGAGGCTACTTTGATCGGCTTTCCTGATTCCTTACAACAAGCACTTTCAAAACCAGAATTTAAGGTAGAGTACTTTGTGCAGGAAGAATATTTCGAAATCGAAAAGAAAGCCAAGTACAAGATCATTCTGGATTATAACATGATCGACAACAAGACCCAAACACTTGTTCCCGTATTGCTGGACTTTCCGGATTATATACGCGATTATCGTATTACTCCTGCCGTATTTTCGCTAAAACATGCCAAATAAACCGCTTCTGCTGGGTGTAACCGGTGGTATTGGAAGTGGAAAGACTACAGTTTGTCAACTATTTGCCATACTGGGTATTCCCGTTTACAACGCCGACGATAGAGCCAAATGGATAGTTTCCAATGATTTGGATATTAGAAAAGCCATCACCACTGTTTTTGGCGCAGATTCCTTTATTAAGGAGGAATATAACAGATCTTTTATTGCTTCTATCGTATTTCAATCGCCGGAGAAACTTCAGCAGCTGAATGCCATCATACATCCTGCCGTAGGAAGGGATTTTGAAGAGTGGATAAGCTTGAATGAGCACAAAGCCCCTTATTTGGTAAAAGAAGCTGCTTTATTGTTC
>Ga0247808_10000360_pt1 | contig 22849 bp, 21 predicted proteins | sample UWRJL089202R1_FD_179914 | JGI IMG/M metagenome (GOLD analysis project Ga0247808, IMG submission 179914) | Plant litter microbial communities from Arlington Agricultural Research Station in Wisconsin, United States - UWRJ-L089-202R-1 | ecosystem: Environmental > Terrestrial > Plant litter >... | reverse complement strand
GTTTGGGCTGAGCAAGTCTAACATTGACTCTAGTACGGGGGTAAGGGTATAATATCATCTGTATTCCGACGTAGCTCAATGGTGGAGCAAGAAGCTGTTAACTTCGAGGTTGCTGGTTCGAGTCCAGCCGTCGGAGCCATAAAAAAAGCCTTAGATATTTAGATCTGGGGCTATTTTTATTATTCTTAATATTTCGTTTTGCTTTATACATACAAAAACACCCCTTTAGGTACTATTGACAATATTGCAAATAGAATGCATAGTGTATTTATGAAAAATGTAGCCACTTGTATCAATCATGTCTGAAATTCAAAAAGGCATAGACTTCAGTAAGTATGAAAGTACTATTGATGAATTAAAAGTATTTTTACAAGATACTCTTGGTGGAGTTGCGATACATTCAGCCATATTCTTTGGCTCTAGTACGATGGGTGAAAGATATTTTCAAGAAGGTGTTTCTGACATTGATGTCTGTGCTTTTACAGATGAGATGAAACCTGAAAATTATGCTAGTATTTTGAATGATGTAAAGGCCGCGTTGCCTCACGCTACGCTTGATAAAGCACCTGTACTTATCAATGATCAAATTGCTGACAGAATTGAATTCTATTTAGAATTTCCGGATATTAATATCGATATGAATATTATGCCGCCAGGGCTTCCGCGACTTGAGATCGCAAGTGAGACGGCAGCTCATGACAGTTTAGAGATTCTGGCCGGCAGTTTCTACCAGCATGGCATTCCTTTCATAGGCGATATACCGCTGAAGAATGAAATAGGCGAAAAATTTTTACCGTTTTATGATGATACTCTTAGAATGCAGAGGTTAGATACGCTGATGTCTCGTGTTCAAACAAACAATAGACGGGCACTCAAAACAATCGACCGAGGTGATGCGAACGTAATTGATGATATTTATAAATCACGAAGCTATTTTTTGAAGTGGTTATTTATATATAATCGAACGTATCCTATAAGCTTGTCGAAACATCTAGAGCAGCAGTTTCAAGATTTTTTGCATTTGGACCCGCGAGAGATTGAGACGCTGCAGTTTAGTAGTGGCGGGGCTATGATCGATTCAACAAAAGAGTATATTAATCTTACAGAACAGTATGCGACTCGGTTTGGTAATGAAGGAGGTAATGTGTAATGGAATTTGATAATACTGAATATTTCGGTAGTTATGAGCATTCGAATATCGAACAAATCATTGAATATATGAAGAAAATGAACCAACAGCTCGAGCCGATATATGATTTCGGTAAGCCTTTCATGAAAAGTGGCCCCACGGAAAACTACATTGACTACTTATTGGATCGTCGTCTCAACCAAAAACCGCTTTCCGCTGAACAGTCTTTTGAATATATAGCACCACTTTTCCGTAATGTTCCAAACTGGAACAATCCGGGTACTATGATAAATGTCATTCCTCCTGTCAATTTAGTTGCAATGACAACGAGCTTTTTCTCTACACTCTATAGTTCTAATTTTGCCCAAGATACATATGCTGGATCGCTTATCAATGCTGAATTAGAGGTAAGTAAATATGTATCCGACCTACTTGATTGGAATTGGAAAGAGAGTTATGGAACATTTACTTTCGGAGGTAAAGGAACGAACCTCTATGCCGCAAAAGTTGCGCTTACTAAAGCCAATCCAAAAACAGTAGCCGACGGGATTGGCAAAAATGAATATTTTATGGTGACAAGCCAGAATGCACACCCGTGTCATTACGAAGTGTGTGGATGGATTGGTATTGGAAAAAATGGTTGTGTAGAGGTTCCGTGTAACGATGACGGCAAAATGAATATTGAGAAAGCGGAACAAATCATAAGGGCAGGGATTGAGTCTGGCAAAACCTTTATAGGTTTCAATCTGAACGGTGGAAGCACGAATGAACTATATGTTGATCCAGTGAAGGAGGTGTATCTTTTAAATCAAAGAATTGTGCAAGAATATAGCTTAAACTACACTCCTCATATCCATGTAGACGCAGTCTTAAGCTGGATTTACTTGTTTTTCAATGAATACGATTCGCTTAAAAATCCATTAAACATTGATGAGGTGACATGGGGCAAGATTTCCTCACTCAATAAAGAGGTTAAGGAGTTAAAATATGCTGACTCAATCGGTTTAGACTTTCATAAAACTGGGTTTAGCCCGTACGTATCAAGTATGTTTATCACAAAGAATAGAGCGGATTTTTATGCAATTAATGACACGCCAAAATTGTCTCTCGAAGATTTAGAGTATGGCAACTACAATCCTTACCAGACAACACTAGAATTAACACGTTCTTCACTAGGACCAGTCGCTGCCCTTTCTTCGTTGAAGTCATTGGGTGTTGAAGGGTTTCAGAAAATTATTTCTGACATGTTCGCTGCAACAGAACATTTCAGGGCTGAATTATCAAAGCAAGATGACATGAGCATTATTAACACCGACGCAGTATGGTTAGCGACATTCTTTGTATTGAAACCAGAAAAGTATCGAGGTTTAGATCTTGATCAGATGGTTAAATTACCTAGTGCAGAGATTGATGAAATACGAAACTATAATATTGATTATGCTAAATTTATACGTGAAAAAGCAGAACGCGGTGAATCGTCGTTTATTTATACTTCATCGCGTAGTTATAAAATCCCTGGAACTCAAATCAGCTTAGGTGCACTAAAAGCATACCCAATGTCACCATTTTTGACAGTCAATACTAGTAAGAAGATCATTAGTGATGTGATTAATAGTGTAGAAGAGTATAAGAGTAAGCTTACAAATAATTTTAGTAATCTAAATTATATTTCTGATGAAATGGTGTATCGTGAGCATAAGTAGGAGGTTATATGAATAATCAAATAATCTCACAGCATGCGCGCAGTGTTGCATTGGATATAATGGGTATCCAAAACTCTCAAGCACAGGTTGTTGGTGTGAGTGGGGGCTATTCTCGCAATCGTCGCGCTCTTGTTGGGAGTGACAATAGATGGGTATTTGTAAAAGAAGTCGATACTCAATTGTTACCAGAAGATCCAAAAGAAGAACTTTGGTGGCTCAAAAAAGACTATCTTTGTGCGAGTGAATTGAGAAAGATTGTACCAGCGCTAGTTCCCGAATGGTCTCAATTAGAGTCCGACGGACATATTTTGCTAATGACGAGCTACCGCACAGCGGATGGCTGGCTGTGGTCACCGCCACAAGATCCTTTGTTGCGAGCTAGATATATTGATGCTGTTATTAGTGCTACAAAAAAACTTGCGGCGATTAAATTTGATGAGGGCACTATTAAAGATTTAGGGCTAAACCCTCTTTTGCGAGATGAGCTAGCATTAGACGATGGGTTCGCTGCTATTATGCAAGATGACATGGTTAACGACCAGTTAAGGCAAAAATACACGAGCCTTTTATCAAAAGGAGGTGCGCTTAAACAACAACACGCTGCAATGATTAAACTTTTGTCTAATAAATCAGAACTACTATCTGTGGCTCAGCGGGCGGTAGATTTAGCAAAACAACCAAATGATAGTTTTGGACATTGTGACGTTCGTAGTGATAATCTCGCATTTCATCCTGAAACAGCAGAGGTTCGGTTTGTTGACTGGAACTGGGCTTCGTACACGCCTGAAGGCTTCGGGGCAACGGAATTTTTGCTTGATATGTCGCGTCGAGGTTTTGACGTTACTCCATGGTCTAGTGAGTTGAACATCGAAATGCTGGCTGCACTTGTTGGGTTTTATGCAAAGCGATCTTTAAAAGATCCACTCTCCCCAGGTAGCGCACTTAGGAATGTACAAGCCGAATCAGCATCTGTCGCGTACAGTCTTTATACTAAGGCGATTAATTCGAGACTATAATGCAGAACTATGAAAAGCCCCACACAATCCATTCCTCACGTACCGAAGGTGAGGAATTTTTGAGTGAATTAGCAAGTACGGCTAAAAGAGAATATAGCTGGGAGTTCATTGAAGAGCTTGAAGAATGGCGATACGTACCAGCAAAGGCGGTAATTTTACGGACAAAAAGACTTTTTGGTATTGGTATGACGACAGTTAACAAGATGGGGCTTGTGTTGTCTGAAACCCAACTTATCCCGTCCAGTGGATCTTCTTCTTACTATCATATTCATCCCCGCGCTATATACGAAAATATGCCAGATGAACATCCTATGATACTACCTATAAAAAACCAGTTACCATCCAGCGAAGATATCAGACACTGTATCGAGATGACTAAAAATGGATACGAATCAATAAGAATTGTGACCGAACTTGGTGTTACTGCCCTGAGGTATGATGATACCGTTACGAGAATGAATGGAGGTAATATAGATATTCCTGGTTATTTTGCCGACGAACAGTCAATTATACGACTAAGTGACGTTTATGGTGTAAACGATGCCATCCGTGAAGTCGTTGCTAATATAAACGATGTTTATGATGGACAAATCGTATTGGAATATAAGAGTCTTGGCTAGTTATTTTTTCAACACATAAGCGGTATATTTGGTACTATAAGCGTATGACTAGGAACTCTCAAAAACAAACCGGAAGTGCATTGATAGTAGTAGTGATTATTGCAGTAGTTGTTGTTATTGGCGCACTTGGATTTATTTTTTGGCAGAACCACATGGATAAAACAGCAAACACCCCTGTGGCTCCAAACACAACAGATTCAACAACCGTAGATCCTTACAAAGATTGGGCGACATATGAGTCGCCTACCGGTAAGTACAAGATTAAATACCCTAAGGATTGGCTGGCTCTCAAAGAGACAGTCCAAGATGGTCCATATATCCGAAACTTTGATCCAACCTCAAAGCAACCTCAAGGTGGATATCCGGATGGATACATTAACTTGCGAGTGTTGGTAGATGAAAACAATGAAAACTTCAAAGCAATGACAGGACATACGACCACGGATTGGTATGATTTGCTGGGCAAGGTTGAAGTTCATAGTGGCCCAATTACTCATTTACCCGAAGATGTGAAGGGTATGATAATAAGTGGGTTACCTGCAAAAAGCGCAAAAGCTGTTTTTACTGAGACTGACGAAGTTATCTACGTGCTCAGAGGGGACAAGCTTTATTCTATAAATCTTTATCCATACGGAATATCCACCGACCCAACTGTGAAGTTAATGCTCGATAGTTTTACTTTTACGTATTAGTTGGATCGAACTCAATTGTCCACTCAATACCGTATTTATCTCTGAACATCGCAAAATACGTTCCCCAAGGACTGTCGCCCATAGGCATTTCAATCTCTCCGCCTGCAGAGAGCCCGTTGAATATAGCGTTGGCTTCTTCGCGACTGTCCGCATAGACAGCTATTTTAGAACGATTTTCTTTTTCATCCACTGGACCTAATTCTTCTGGGACGTCGTTGGCGATTAAGATATTTCCTCCAATCGGGAGGGAAATGCGCATAATTTTGTTTGTATCAACTTCTGACACAGGGAATTCTGGGCCTTGTAGGTCCTTAAAACGTACGATACTTTCGAAGTCACCGCCAAATACTGATTTATAGAAGATAAAGGCTTCTTCGGCATTTCCGTTGAAGTTAATATAAGGATTGATGGTTGCCATAGATTATTCCCCCTAGGTGAATTATTGGTTACTTTTTTTATTTTAGCAAAAATAGGTTTTATGTATTCAATTAAACAAGCCCCCGTGAACCCCCTCCATCAAATTTGGAAGGGGTCCACTAGGGGCATAATGTGCTTAGCCGGAACGACGGGTGTAACTTCCACCCGATCGGGCGGGTCTGCCCACATTCGCTAAGCCACCGGGCCAGTTGATCTCGCCGACTGTCGAGTCAAACGCCTCGGCAATTGCTGTGGCTGAACTAGTGTTCAACCGGGCCTGTTCGTTACCGCGCACCGCACGTTGTACGGTGGTTTCACAGAGGCCACTCTTCTCAGCAAGGCCTCTGACGTTGAGTTTTGCTTCACTCATCAGATCGACCAAGCTGTGCTTTAGTGCCACTAGGCACTCCTTTCGGATACGTGTATCGGAAGTGATACAGTACATATTTAAACATTTTTTTGTTGTATTTGCAACATGCAAGGCCTTTTGTTTTGCTTTGTTACAATTAACATATGCCACAGAAAATCATAATCATTCGCGGAAATTCAGGCAGTGGCAAAACCACCATTGCGCATCGTGTCCGTGAAGAACTGGGTGATAAAGTTATGTTCCTGCAGCAGGATGTACTTCGACGAGATATTTTGAAAGTCAAAGATAAAGAAGGTAATCCCGTTATCGGACTTATTGAACAACTAGCTATGTATGGTAAAAGGACTGGATACGACGTGCTACTGGAAGGAATTCTTTCTAATAATAAATACGGAAGTATGCTTAAGGGTCTAGTTGCTGAGTTTGACGAATCACACGTGTATTATCTTGATATTCCATTTACTGAAACGCTTCGTCGACACAATTCACGTAGTAAAAATAATGATTTTGGTGAAACTGAAATGAAAGAGTGGTGGAGAGATAAAGATTTTTTGGGAGTAAGTGGTGAGACGATTGTTGGTGAAAATTTGTCCGAGGATGAATTGGTTGAGATTGTTACAAAAGATGTAATGGGAGTTCATAAAAAAGCTTTTTGACAGTAAGTAGATGGCGCTCTCTTAATTAACCCAGTCAAACCAAGCGCCGTTTTCTGTAAAAGCGGTATACGTGACAGTAGAAATGGTCCCCGGAACCCCACTATCTAGACAAAGCTGTGGGGCTGTTGCTGATCCAGTATACGTACTTGTCTGTCCGGTTGAAGATAGGTATTTCGTGAGCGTGCTTGTTTTCACTCGAGCGACAATACTAAATACACTCCCTGTGCTATCAACGCAGTAGAATATGGTTGCGCCGGTTGGGTTTACTCCGTAGGTTTGTTTGTTGACCTTAATGCCGAGCTCTTTTAGCTTCGTTGATGAAGGATATTGCCCGTCGTCCAGTTTATAGATCTCTACTTGTTTGGCGATATTTCGCATGTCATGTTTGACCGATGTCTCTTGGGCCTTTGAAGTGATGCCATTATAGGACACGATTATAATGGCAGCCAGAATGCCAATAACAACGATGACAATGAGCAGTTCAACGATTGTAAATCCTGTTTGTTTTTGGCTGGCGTGAGTCATGTATGTAGTATACCGAAAAACGTAAGCATTATGATGCAGTATACTAATGACACATGAAATATATTGCACTTCTACGAGGAATTAACGTCGGCGGGAATAATAAAGTCTCTATGGCCGAACTAAGACAGTGCTTTGAATCGCTTGGGTTTAAAGATGTCATTACGTATATCAATTCCGGAAATGTGATTTTTAATACTGCTCAGACAGACATTGCTGTGTTGGTTCGTCAATGCGAAGAGATAATCGGAAGTACATTTGGTTTTCGTATTGTGTGTGCAGTTATCTCAGCCGATGATTTACATGATGCCATCAAACATGCACCAAGTTGGTGGGGATTAGATGACGGCGACAAACATAATGCAATCTTTGTTATTGCTCCATCGACCACTAATAATGTTATGGAAGCAGTGGGTGAGGCAAAGCCAGAATATGAGAAGGTCATATCTTACGGATCTGTTATTTTTTGGACTGCACCACTGAAAACATTTAGTCGTACGCGGTATAGCAAGATTGTTGGCAGCGCTGTCTATAAATCCGTCACGATTCGAAATGCGAATACAGCGAAAAAGCTTGTTGAACTAAGTAGGATATAATCGAAATACTATGAAAATATTCATCATCTGCAGCAAAGCATTTTACGGAACAATCCCTCCAATAAAAGAAGCCCTCGAAAAGGCTGGTCACGAGATAACGCTCCCTAATTCATATGATGATCCCGATGCAGAGTCAAAGTATCGTGAACTTGGTGCGGAAGAACATGCGGCGTGGAAAGCAGGTATGATCAAACACAGCGAAGATGTTATCAATGGCATTGACGCGGTACTTGTATTAAACTTCGAAAAGAATGGCCAGCAAAACTATATTGGCGGCGCCACATTCCTGGAAATGTATGACGCATTCCGCCTAGGAAAGAAGCTATATATCTACAATGATGTTCCGGACGGAATGCTGAAGGATGAGATTGTCGGATTCAGCCCTGTTGTTTTGAATCAAAAACTTGAAACAATTGCTTAGCGGCAATGAACTTGTTTAAGATATTTTTTGCTCAAGAATCCTTGGTTTTACACCAGCTGCCAATAACGCATCGTAATTGTTTTTAGTAGATTTTGCGTCAAGACGATCCAAGTAGCGATTAATAGGAAGACCACCTTTTAGGAGTTCACCTAATCGTTCACTAAAGTCTGAGTCATCTAGCTCACTCGCTATTTTATTAACATTCACTTTCGCGCCAATAGCCTGAAGTGTTGTAAGAAGGTATGCTTTGGTATTTGCATCTTGTTGATTAATTAATCGTGCAACGCTAGGACTAGTAAGTTTTGCTCCTGCAGCGGCAAAATATTCGAGACTTCGCAGAACGTCACTGTGGGGGTTCTTCTTGTATAAACTAAGGATCTCGTCGGGATCGGCACCAGCGATTAGAAGGCTTTTGATATTATGCGATTCTAGAACGGCTTTACTCTGCTTTAGATCATCTAATAATCGAGCACCATCAACTGTGATTCCGTTTTGCTGCAATAATTCGACTTTTTCTATAACATCACTTGCGTTCATACCATCAACAATTGACTGAAAATCAATCTGGGGAGCAGCGTTCTTAAACTGACGAATGTTCAAAAGAAGCGTAGTTGATTGACCGCTTGATAGGATAGCGTCAATAAACTGAGGAACATCGATAGCAGCACCATTTTTAATAAGTTTATCGATGTACGCTGCTTTGTAGTCAGTGGTGAGATTATCTGCTACCTCTTGGATATTGACGTCCACACCTAATTCTTTGAGTTTTTCAAAAGAGCGAATTTTTAAAGAGTCTTCAAGATTGTCCGCCAGAAGTTGGGGATTTACGCCTTGTTCGACTAAATTATCGAATTCGTTGAACATATATCCAACGTACATTTTCGGAATTATTTTAACTGGGTCGCCACCAGCTTCGATAAGCTTGCTTAGGAATGCGTCGTACCCATATTTTTGTTCTAGTTTTTCATGATCAACTTTTGCAAAAAGTTCATCGGGACTCATGCCGTTGTTTAGAAAAGCATCTACGTTACTTATGACATTGTCGTGGTCATCACCGATAACATCAAGTACTGCTTCAGGGTGGGCTCCTTTGTCGAGGATGTCTGATATAGAACTGCTATATAGGTATTGAGCAGGTTTTTCTTCCCGATCGGATAATGATTGATCTGCTAGATCAGCTACATAATTTAGTTCGTGTGGTGCGTAGTTTGGATTGTGAACTCCTAAGCGTTGGAGTGTGGATGTTGCAAGGTCAACACGAGGGATGCTATCAGTGGTATTCGCAACCTCTGGTTTTGAATCATTTAAATAATCATAATCAAAGGATAGATCAAGAGTGGGAAGGTCTTCGAAATGATCGTAAATTGATGATGAATTTTCTGTTGATGATGGCATGGTATCTCGTTTTTTTGTTTCTTAGGATGTTAAATAGATAATAGCACATTATTGATCAATTGTAAATATGATTATGTTTATTGATAAATTGTAAGCAATTTATGTAATCAGGTATAATGAAAATCAGTAACTATGGCAAAATACACTCGCATTAAGTCGTATAGTCCTAACCGAACCCCTAAGGTGGTTAAAAAACCTACTAAAAAATATGGACCGGTGCCTGCTTTCTTTATAGCTCGGTGGAAGTGGTTTAAAGCACTTAGTAAACCCAAAAAAGCAGCTGTTATTGGTGGTCCAATCTTGGCATTCCTTGTTTTGACCCCTATTTTTACGTATCTCTACTATGCGAGCGCTATCTCTAACCCGGATAGACTCATGAACTACAGCAACACCGGAGTTGTACTGCTCGATAAGAGTGGTGAAGCTTTCTATAGTTTTGGTACTGCTGATCGTGGCGAACGATTGCCGCTTGATCAGATATCGGATTATACCGAGAAAGCACTTATCTCGGCTGAAGATAAGAACTTCTATAAACACGGTGGTTTTTCACTCATTAGTATCGTGGGTGCGCTGTATGCGAACCTTTTGAGTGGCGATGGAACTGCCTATGGTGGATCAACATTGACGCAGCAGCTTGCGAAAAACACACTCCTTTCAAGTAACCAGACATACCTTCGAAAATACCAGGAACTGACGATTGCCCTCGCGATCGAGCAGACATATAGCAAAGATGAAATCCTGGATCTGTATTTGAACTCTGTATATTACGGCGAAGGTGCTTTTGGTATCGCATCTGCTGCTGAAACATATTTTGGTAAGTCTGCAGCTGACCTTGATCTGGCCGAGAGCACGATGCTGATTGGGTTGCTGCCTGCACCGTCAGCCTATTCACCGATATCTGGTAATCCCGAATATGCCAAAGAACGGCAGGCGACAGTATTAAGTCGAATGACGGACAACCAAGCAATTACGCAGGCCGAGGCAGATGCCGCAAAAGCTAAAGTGCTTGCATACGCTGAACAAGGCGACGGGGTAAATGGTGAGGCGCCTCATTTTGCTGAAATGGTACTCGACGAACTATATAAAGAATATGGTGAAGAACGCGTGACACGTTCTGGATTCCGCGTGACCACTACGCTTGATTCAACACTACAAAAGGCGGCGAGTGATGCTGTAGATATGCAAATAGGATTTATTCAGCGCAATGGAGGTTCAAATGCTGCGGTCGTGGCTATTGATCCAGCAACAGGTGAGATTCGCGCATTAGTAGGAAGTGCCGACTATAACAATACTGATTTCGGTAAGGTGAACATGGCTATTACTGCAAGGCAGCCTGGCTCAAGTCTTAAGCCGTTGTATTACACCGAAGCAATGCATCGCAACATTATTACCCCTGGAACGATCCTGAAAGACGAGCCAACTGATTTTGGTGGTGGATATCGGCCTTTGAACGCAGACCGAAAGTTTAGGGGTAATGTTTCGGTACGCAGTGCAATTTCACAATCACTGAACATTCCATCGGTTGAGGTCATGCAAAAGCTTGGAGTGAGTACGTCGGTTGATGCATTGCAGCGTCTGGGTATTAGCACGATTAGTGACAAGAACGACTACGGTCTTTCGTTGGCGCTTGGTTCAGCTGAAGCAAAATTAACTGATATGACAAATGCTTATGCGACCTTCGCAAATAGTGGCAGTAAATTTGACCCAACAACGATTACAAAAATTGATGATAAGTTTGAAAAAGAGGTGTTCAAGAAGAATGCTACATCCGCTGACAAGGTAATGGGCGAGAATGCATCATTCCTTATTTCTGACATCTTGAATGACGAGAGTGCACGCGCGCCAATATTCGGAAGTAGCTTGAATACAAATGGCTATGACGTGGCTGTGAAAACAGGTACTACTGATGAAGCACGTGATGCCTGGACGATTGGGTATGCAAAACAGCTCGCAGTTGGTGTATGGGTAGGAAATAACGACAACACACCGATGAATAACGGTGGTTCAAGCATGGCTGGTCCAATTTGGCGCAGTACGATCTTGGCGGGATTGAAGGGGCAGGTAAATCAACCGTTTACCGCACCGTCCGGTGTTGAACGATTGACGATATGCCGCAGTAACGGACTTCGCGCTGTTGGTGGCGGAACCGATGGAACGTATCAAGAATACTTTATTAGGGGATCAACTCCTGTTGGAACGTGTGACGTACCAAAGCCACCAGAAGATACTGACAAAGACGGCGTGATTGACGCTGATGATAAGTGTGCGAATACACCGGCTGGTACTGAAGTCGATGCAACTGGTTGTGAAGTAGAGCAGGAGACGCCTGTAATTATCGATACGGATGGCGATGGTGTCGCGGACGATAAAGATACGTGTCCTAATACGCCAGTAGGTAGTGTCGTAGATGCGACGGGCTGTGTAGTCACGACTGGAACTGGCACAAGCCCTGTCCAAACACGCCCAACGACTACGCGATAACATAAAGCTATTCTTCAGACTTGCTTTGCTATGATAAAAGTATGAATAATACATCCGCATCAATTACTCCAAATCTATGGTTCGATGGAAATGCTAAAGAGGCTGTCGACTTTTACCTCTCGGTATTTAACGATAGCGAAATTCTGAATACTTCATACTATCCAACAGAAGGTTTGCTCGATTTTCAAAAAGACATGGCCGGTAAGGAGCTAGTTATTGATTTCGCATTAAATGGACAGCGATTTACGGCGATTAACGCGGGACCTGAATTTAAATTTAATGAATCGATTTCATTTGTTGTGGCGTGTAAAGATCAGGAGGAGATAGATTATTACTGGGACAAGCTATCAACCGTACCTGAATCTGAACAATGCGGTTGGTGTAAGGATCAATATGGTTTGAGCTGGCAAATTGTTCCTGCAAATATGGGTGAACTGATGCAAAAACCTGATGCTTACGCGCATATGATGCAGATGAAAAAGTTGGTTATTGCTGACTTCTAGTTTCGCTTACGCTATACTCAAGCATAAGAATAATGCATGGGGTGTGTTAAATGATTCAACTGCGAGTGTCACGTACAAAAAGGTATATATTTATAGCAAGCGCATTAGTGCTGCTTGCTTTGGCTGCAATTATACCGCAATTATATGCGCTAAGGACTGATGCAGCTGGCGAAACATTCTCTGGAAGTAACTCAATTAATAGTCAGGTATATGTTGGTAAAAAACTAACAGGCCTACAGGTAAATGCAACAGGTAACCCTACGCTACCAGTGAATATCCGTGTTTCTAACGGTACTTTGTATGCACAACCGACTGCTGGAGTAACAATTACATCCGGCTCTGCTGGAAAAGCACTGACATTGACTGGCCCAAAAAATGATGTAAACACAGCACTTGCAACAGTGACCTACACTGCAAAATCAGCAGGAAGCGACACCGTTGAGGTTTCACTTGTCGAAGAAGGAATTGTCTTTTATCCGGGCAATAACCACTTATATGAATTTGTTCCTGATAGTGAACTGGACTGGGATGGAGCGAAGATTGCTGCTGCTGCCCGAACCAAGGCTGGTTTGACTGGATATCTCGCAACGATTACTTCTGCTGAGGAGAACGAATTTGTGACAGCACGTTTGAACGGTGCTGGATGGATGGGTGGAAGTGACGCTCAAACTGAAGATGATTGGAAATGGGTGACCGGTCCAGAAACAGGAACTTCGTTTTGGTCGGGTGGAACTGGTGGTAGTTCTGTTGACGGTGAATACGCAAACTGGGCACCTGGTGACGAGCCTAATAATGCAGGAGACGAAGACTGTACACAGTTCCTTTCAGGTGGAACTGGTCTTTGGAACGACTTACCGTGTTCTGGTACAACTATTGATGGATACGTCGTAGAGTATGGTGCAAACGGACAAACTTCAACCGTTGCGACGAAAAACATCGCAGTGACAACTTCGCTTTTTGCGTATGATGACGGTGACGGAAGTATTGGCGACCCTTATCAGATAACCGATTGTCAGCGATTCCAAGCTATGAACCAAGACCTCGATGCGCACTATGTTTTGACTGGAAATATTGATTGTACAGAAACTGCGAGTTGGGATGGTGGACGTGGATTCACACCTGTTGGTGTAGGCGACTTGAACGATTCTAGCAACGATACACCATTTACCGGTTCACTTGATGGTAATGGATTTACTATTGATAACGTGACTATTTTGCGAGCAGACGATGACCAGTATACGGGTCCATATGATGATAATAGCGCCGATGAAGGGTACGTCGGGTTATTTGGATACACTCAAAACGCTACTATCCAAGATCTTAATGTCACAAATTCTATTGTGAAGGGGCACACATTTGTGGGCGGTGTGATTGGACTTATGGACGGGGGTACATTGAGTGGATCTACCTTTAATATCGGCACGGCTGACAACAGTTGCAGTCCTGGCGATTGTGTGTGGGCGCGCTATGGTGAAGTGGGTGGTGGCCTTGTTGGGCGATTAGTAGAGGGAACAATTTCTGATTCTCGCAGTGCGGGACCTGTAAAGGGGAGTGGCATTGTGATCGGTGGACTTGTCGGAATTATGGAAGCTGGCTTGCTCGAGAACTCTTCATCAAGTTCTCATGTTGATGGGGGAGATGCAATCGGTGGTGCAATTGGGATGATGTACGGCGGTACTGCGCACAGAGTGTTTGCAACCGGAGACGTTGATTCGCTTTCTGTCGAAAATTACAAACACGGTATAAATGGCGGTGGCTTTGTCGGCTCCTTAGAGGGCGGAGTAATTACCGAATCTTATGCAACTGGTAATGTGCATGTTGATGTCAAAGCTGGCGGTGGCTTCGTCGGAACGATGTTTAGTAATCCTAATAACAGTATTACCGACTCTTATGCGACCGGTGACGTGTCATCTAACAGTGATGGGTTTAGCATGGGTGGGTTTGTTGGCCAATTCTATGAAGGTGTAATCAGTAAGGCATATGCAAGTGGTGCGGTTGGAACAGGTGATCCTTCAAGCGGAAGCTTCGCTGGAAAACTGTTTAACGTAGCAGAGATCAGTAGCTCGTTCGGTGTAGGTGCTGTAAACGGTGGGAGTGGATTTATTGGTGAGTTAAATCATACTCCACAACTAGGCAGCAATTATTATGACGTTAATACAACGACAAAAAATACTTGTTCATCAAGCGGTGTAACTACGGATGCTGAATGTTTAGCCATTGATCGAATTGATTACTTTGTAAATTACCTTAACCGGCCATTCACACATAGCAATAAAACAACTTGGAATAATACAGACGTATGGTATTTTGATGGCGTAAACTTACCGGTGCTTCGCATGGGAACCAACAGTGCACCTTCTGTAGGGCCAGCTGATGGCGATGAAGACGGTATCAATTCTGTTATAGAAGATGCTGCACCTAATGATGGTGATGGTAATGATGATGGCACTAAAGATAGCGAACAGGCATTCGTTGCAAGCTTCGTTAATCCTGTGACGGGAAAATACGTTGTGCTCGAAGTAGAAGACAGCTGTAGTATTACAAGCATTGCAGCGGTTACAGAGGCTTCAACAGGCAAAGCAGATAACGGATTTAGCTATCCTGTCGGCTTGCTTGATTTTACAATTGATTGCGGTACTCCAGGCTTTACGACGACAGTGAAGCAGTACTACTACGACCTATCTGATGCTGGATTTGTAGTGAGAAAACTTAATCGAACAACAGGTGTGTATCAAACATTGTCAAATGCGACGATCAATAACGGCAATCCTGTTATCGTTTCTTACGAAATAAAAGACGGTGGTCCGCTTGACGATGATGGTGTTGAAAACGGCATTATTGTTGACCCTGCAGGACTTGCATTAGCTGTTTCTGTGGCCGGTGCTCCTAACACGGGTGTGCAGGCGGTTAAAACGAGTAGCTTGATGATGGCTGCTATCGTCGGCTTAGGTGTTATCATTACAAGTGCTGCTGTTGCTACTGTAGTGACTCGTCGACGCTAAATAAATACAGGGAAAACATAATGCTCAAATATTATTACAGATCAATTCGCTCGGAAAAATTAGAAGAACGAGAGAAATTTCAAAAGGGTGTTTGGGTGCATGCAGAGAATCCTTCAAAGGATGAGATCGCAACACTTATTAATACCCATGGTCTCGACGAAGGTCTTGTGAAGGATGCATTAGACGAAGACGAAATGCCTCGTCTAGAGCGCGATGGGGAGTTAGTGTATATATATGTCAGGGCTGCTATAGCGTTGCCTGAAAATGCCTTCGATACGCTCCCACTTTTAATTGTGTACGGTCCTGACAGTATTATTACGATTACGTTGAAAAAGTTGCCGCATTTTGCACCTTTCTTTGGCGGCAAATACGAGTTTGCTACAACACAGCGAACACGTCTTATGCTCCAGATTCTACACCAGATTGCAGAGCAGTATGACAAATACATTACCGTGACAAGCAAACAGATTAAGTCGATTCGCAACCGTTTACGTGGACACGAGATTCGCAACAAAGACTTCGTTGATTTTGTAACGATCGAAGACGAAATTAATGAATTCTTGGCGGCACTTTTGCCTGCAGCGGCAACGCTTCGTCGATTAAAGCTAGGGCGTAGCATCGAACTTCACGAAGATGACCGTGATGTTATTGAAGACCTTGAGTTGAGTATTACTCAGTCTGTAGAGACATGCCGTTCAAACACGAAGTCGATTATCAATATTCGCCAAGCATATAGCTCAATTAGCTCGAACAACTTGAACCGTTCGATTAAAATCCTGACCATCGCAACGGTTATGATTTCGCTTCCGAACATATTCTTTAGTATGTACGGCATGAACATATCGTTACCGTTTGCACATGTAGAGTGGGCCTTCTTTGGGCTTATCGGAATTGTCGCAGGAGTTCTTTTATTGGCGTACGTACTACTTAAACGAAAACGCGTTATTTAATTAAGGTTGTTACAAAAAAAGGATCTTCACTTTCGAAGATCCTTTTTTATTTTCAGCGTAAACTACGCTTTGTTAAATGGCCATACCCATTCGCGTACTTCAGGCATATCTTCACCATGTTTGACGATGTAGTGCTTGTGTTCGACAAGCTTCTTTTGCATGTCTTCGTACAATGATTGCGCATCGGCGTCTTCACTTAAGTGTGCTCGTTCGATAACGTCCATGACCAAGTGGAAGCGGTCGAGTTCGTTGACGACAGTCATGTCGAAGGCGGTGGTAATCGTCCCTTCTTCTTTGTAGCCACGAACGTGCAAGTGTTGGTTCGCACGACGATACACGAGGCGGTGGATGAGCCATGGGTATCCGTGGAAGGCAAAGATAATAGGCTTGTCAGTTGTGAACAATGCGTTGTAGTCAATGTCACTGAGTCCGTGTGGATGCTCGGTGTCAGGTTGCAAGCGCATGAGGTCGACGATGTTGATGACACGAATCTTCAAGCTAGGGAGACGTTCGCGCAGGATCGCAACAGCTGCCATCATTTCGAGCGTCGGTACATCACCAGCAGCAACCATAACCACGTCAGGATCTAAGCCGTTATCGGTCGAAGCCCAGTCCCATACGCCGAGTCCTTTTGTACAGTGTTCGACGGCTTGTGCCATTGTGAGCCACTGTGGTGATTCGTGTTTACCTGTAATCGCCAGATTGATATAGCCACGGCTGCGTAACATATGATCCATGACACTTAAAGTTGTGTTCGCATCAGGTGGCAGGTAGACACGGGCAACGTCAGCTTTTTTATTGATGATGTGATCAATAAATCCTGGATCTTGGTGGGTGAATCCATTGTGGTCTTGGCGCCATACGTGTGACGTCAGTAGGTAGTTCAAAGAGGCGATAGGTTCACGCCATGCGAGTTCGTTCGACATCTTCATCCATTTTGCGTGTTGGCTGACCATTGAGTCGATAATACGAATGAAGGCTTCGTAGCTGTGCAAAATTCCGTGGCGTCCAGTTAGTAGGTACCCTTCGAGCCATCCCTGTGCTTGATGTTCACTAAGCATTGCGTCAAGGACCATGCCGTCTTGGGAGAGGAAGTCGTCACCGTCTTGGATACGAGCATTCCATTGACGACTGCTTACTTCAAAGACCGCTTCAAGTCGGTTTGACATTGTTTCGTCTGGTGCAAAGATACGGAAGTTACGCGTACCTTGATTAAGTTTTTCGATGTCGCGAAGCCAAGGACCAAGCGCGTGGGTGTTTCCTGCGTTAACGATACTTGGGTATTCAACATTTACTTCATAATCACGGAAATTAGGGAGTTGCAGTTCACGGAGTAACTTTCCGCCGTTTGCATGAACGTTTGCACCCATGCGACGCGCGCCGGTTGGTGCAAGTTCTGCGAGGTCGGCATTCAACTTGCCAGACTCATCAAAAAGTTCTTCTGGACGGTAGCTTCGAAGCCATGATTCAAGCGCACCAAGGTTGTCGGTGTGTGCTGCATCAATTGCAAGAGGTACTTGGTGTGAACGGAATGAGTCTTCGTTTGGAAGTCCGTTGACTTCTTTTGGACCAGTCCAGCCCTTTGGTGAACGCAGAATAATCATTGGCCAGCGTGGACGAACAGTATTGCCGTGTTCGCGGGCTTGAGTCTGGATGTGTTTGATCTCCGCGATAACTGTATCAAGTGTTTCAGCCATCTTGCCGTGCATAAATTCAGCACCATCACCTTCGACGAAGTATGGTTCCCAGCCGTAGCCGCGGAATAGCTGTTCAAGCTCTTCGTGTTCGATGCGTGAAAGAATTGTTGGGTTGCTGATCTTGTACCCGTTCAAGTGAAGGATAGGGAGGACCGCACCATCAGTTTTTGGGTTCAAGAATTTATTAGAGTGCCACGCAGTTGCAAGAGGCCCTGTTTCCGCTTCACCGTCACCAACAACACAAGCTGTAATCAGGTCGGGGTTATCGAATACTGCACCAAATGCATGACTAAGTGAATAGCCTAATTCGCCGCCTTCGTGCATTGATCCTGGAACCTGTGGAGACACGTGGCTTGAAAGTCCGCCTGGCCATGAGAACTTGCGGAATAATGTTGTCATGCCCTCTTCTGTTTGCGGCATGTCAGGATAGATTTCGCTCCAGGTACCTTCAAGATAGGTGTTTGCCATTAGTGCAGGGCCGCCGTGACCTGGGCCAGCGATATAGACCATATCAAGATCGTTTTGTTTGATGACACGGTTCAAGTGTACATAGATAAAGTTTTGACCTGGTGTGGTTCCCCAGTGTCCAAGAAGCATCTTCTTTACATCACCAATTTCAAGTGGGCGACGAAGCAGCGCGTTATTGCGAAGATAGATCTGTCCAACCGCAAGGTAGTTACTGGCGCGCCAGTATGCGTCCATTTTGTGTAGTAAATCTGGTGAGATTGTCGAGTTTTCCATTATGCTTCCTTATCTAAAATTTCTATTGTTTGTGTCACGATTGCGTAATCTTCACGAGCGGGGATAACGTGCACTCCTACCGTCGATCTATCACTAGAGATAAGACGCGCACCTTCAGAGTTGCGCACATCATCGATAGTGATACCAAGAAATTCCAATCCTTCACAGACACGGGCACGAATTTCTGCTGATCGTTCGCCGATTCCACCGCTGAAAATAATACTATCTACACCACCAAGGGCTGCGGCATAGGCACCAATTTGCTTTTTGATCTTGTAGCTAAAGAGTTCGATTGCTAATTTGCCTTTTGGATTCTCTTCTTGCGTGTCGATCAATACGTGCATGTCGGCAGTTGTTTCTGAAACACCAAGTAGCCCTGATTTATTGGTGAATAGATCACTTAATTCGGCTGGGGTCATGCCTTTTTGCGTTTCCAAGTAAGTGAGGATGCCTGGCTCAAGATCGCCACTGCGTGTACTCATCATGATTCCAGATACGGGGGTGAATCCCATAGACATATCAACAGGTTGGCCATCTTTTACTGCAGCAACACTTGCGCCACTTCCTAGGTGTGCCAGAATAACTCGGCCATGAGCCGCGACTTCACCTTCGTGTTCTTTGAAGCTTGCGAGCAGAGAGGTGTACGAAAGTCCGTGGAACCCATAGCGACGAATACCGGCTTCTTTTTGGAGTGTGAGGGGGATAGGAAGTGTCTTTGCGACATCTGGAATGTTGTGAAAGAAACTTGTGTCGAAGCAGGCAACTTGATGCGCGTGCGGATAAATTTCAAGAAAGGCGTTAATCGAGGCGAGCGTTCCCGGCATATGGTTTGGTGCGAGGGGAGTAATTTCGTGTAGATACGACAAGAGATCGGGGGTGATGGTCGTTGCTGATGCATACTTTTCGCCACCGTGAACTACTCGATGACCAACGGCTTTGATGTCTTCAGCGCGCACAGAAACTTCGTCAGTTAGCCATTGTTGGACCCGGCGGGTTGCGCTTTCTGGTGTCTCGTCAGATATACCGATATTTTCGATTTCAAGAGAGGCGCGAGGTGACTCAAGAGAGTGACGGTCAAAAACCGACACCTTTAAACTCGAAGAACCCGCGTTAACAGACAGTAATACCATCACCCACCCTTTGCATATTAGTTATACTATACCACTTGTGCTTAGGTAGGGTAAGTGCAAATTGTCGGGGGTATGTCCCTTATGCTATGATAGAGCAAATAAGTTTAGGGTATTGGAGAAATAGACATGGACGGAGGACCGTTTCGTGTGCCACAACCGGCAGACAACAGAAGAGTTCCAGCTAGGCCAGAGAGTCGCTCCGAGCCGACTTCATGGCAACCCGAAGAACAACCTCAACCCGTAAAAGTGGAGCCAAAACCAGTGCATCGAACACTTCCCCCAGCACACGTCACAAAAGAAAAATCATCGAAGCGATTCTTACTTCCGATTATTGCGTTTATCGTACTTGCCATTATCCTTATTGCCGGCTTCTTTGCATGGCAAAATAGCAAAAATACCGCTATGGCAATTGATAGCAGTAAATATCAGTCGGTCTTCTTTACAAATGGACAAGTGTACTTCGGTAAATTGAAACCATTTAACGATGAATACATGAAGTTAACAGATGTATATTACCTACAAACACAAGCAACTGGTGATGATTCAGAGAATCCACAACAGACTACAAATAGTAGTGGCGACGTGAAGCTCATCAAGCTTGGTGACGAAATCCATGGTCCAGAGGATGAGATGGTTATTTCAAAGAGCCAAGTACTCTTCTACGAAAATCTCAAAACTGACGGCAAAGTTGCCCAGTCAATTGCAACGTTCAAAAAAGCGAACTAATCTTAATTCAGTGAATTGATGTAGGCTTGCCAGGTCTTGTCTTCAACTTTGCCCTGGGATTTTATCAAGATAAGCAGGTTGTTCTTCGTAAAGATTAATGATTGCGGGCCTTTCGCAGAGGTTCCAATATACACTTTTGATCCATCTGCATCGATTGTGCTGGTTGCATTAAATCTCTTCGCGAGTTCAGCTACTTTATTACTGACATCACCTTTGAAAGATGCGGGGAGAGGTTGTTGACTAACGCTGATTGAAACCTTCGCAACAGTATCTGTATACGCAAAGACAGGGTCTTCATTTGGTGGGCTGACGCGTTTCCATCCACCAAGCTGACTAATAGAACTGCCCTCAGGTAAGATCGTCGCATAGTCGAGTTTTTGAACGACACCATCGGCTGTCTTCGTTGGGGTGGGTGCATTAACGATCGCCAGAATACCAATGATCAGTGCAAGTAATACACCCACTGTGATGGTGATAATTTTCTTGCTAAAACGAGTGCGTCGCTTCGGGGGAGTAACGGGTGCTTTTGTAGCCTGTGGTTGTGGAGCGGGCTGAGGAATAACTGGCGCTGTTTCGCCACGTTGCGGAACATTCAGTCGCGATCGTCCGCTGCTATAATGATTTGTTTTCTTGAATTCCACAGTAAGTATCCTATTATCGTTACTTTACCATAACAGAGATGGCAACACCAATGGACTAGCGGATACTGTATGCGAAGTCGAGTGTACTTGCGTAGGCACTCGCATTACTTGCTGCAGAGAGATTTACCTTGAAAATGATGCTGTCACCAGCGCTGAATTCACAGTCAGATGGATCGCTTGTACCTGTCAGTGTCTCTTTGTGCCATTCTGAAAGGTCGCCTATTGCAATCTGGGTGTTTGTGCCACAGGTAACGAGCGCAGAAGAACTACTGTTCTTTTTGTATACTTGCAGCTTCACTGTTGAGTCATCGCTATCAGTTAGGCCATACAGTGAAGTTGAGCCGGCAACGAATTCTTTAAAGTTACTTGGAAGTTTGTAGGTAACGAAGATGCTCTTTGTTTGTTCGTCTGCTTCACCCGATGTCCACTTGTAGTAGTTGAAAGTCTCATCCGCAGCACAGACGCCTTCACCACCGTGTGCACGGAAGTTTATCGCAAGTGTGCTTGAGCAGAAGTCAGAGGTCATTTCGCCTTCAGCTGTACCGTTAATAACTGCGTTACTGTATTCAGGACTCAAAGATACAAATGTGTCAGGACTTGAGCTACAGCTTCCCCAGCCTTCGGCTTCGTAACACTGGAGTTCGCCCTTTGTTGTGTCGTAGTACATGCTTCCCAAAAGGGCTTCATCGGTAATTGTAGGCGCAGTTGCTGCTTTGTCGACAGTCAGAAGAGTTGGTGAGCCACTGGCAACACCATCGCCAACTTGGACGTTTTGTACGCCTTCAATTGTTGCGCTGGTGATTGGAAGTGACGAAGATGAACTTGCTGAAGCACCGGCTGATGTCCAGTTTGTGCCATTCCAAAGGAGCGTGACGGTTGTGTTTTTGCGCATTGCAATAGTGCCATCGTCATCACTGTTAATTTCAAGTGAGAATGGTTCAGAATCGTTTGATGCTGTCACATAGAGAATACGTCCTGCAGTTGTGATTGCTGGGGCTGGTACTGTCGCGGTACGTCCAGTGGCGCTAAATCCGACGATCACAGCGGCTGAGTTATTAACGGTTGAGGCAGCAAGAGTACAGCTTCTGTTAACGTTAGCGCCACCATCGTAACAATTGGCGTCATCTACAACAGTAGAGAAAGTTGGAGTATTAAGAACAACCAGACCATTTGCACCAGCACCACTTCCGGCACCACCTGCAAGAATAATGTTTCCACCATTACCATCACCAACTGTTGCGCTTCCACCTTGGACGGTCAATGATCCACCAGCAACTGCTGCAGTTGAGCTGTTTGTGCCCTGGATAGTGTAGTCGTTTGGTGCTGCCGCTGTAACACCGTTACCAAAGTAGACAGTGTTTGCATCCGAGAAGGTAGCGCGAGTGACGCCATCAGTTTTGATCACAACAGAATTATCAGATTGGACAGTAGTTGATCCGAT
>Ga0247808_10000359_pt1 | contig 22872 bp, 21 predicted proteins | sample UWRJL089202R1_FD_179914 | JGI IMG/M metagenome (GOLD analysis project Ga0247808, IMG submission 179914) | Plant litter microbial communities from Arlington Agricultural Research Station in Wisconsin, United States - UWRJ-L089-202R-1 | ecosystem: Environmental > Terrestrial > Plant litter >... | reverse complement strand
CTCGTATCCGGTATTAGACACCGTTTCCAGTGCTTATCCCAGAGTCAAGGGCAGGTTACTCACGTGTTACTCACCCGTTCGCCACTAATCAGAAGAGCAAGCTCTCCGTCATCGTTCGACTTGCATGTGTTAAGCACGCCGCCAGCGTTCGTCCTGAGCCAGGATCAAACTCTCCATAAATGTTTGATTGCACGCCAGCAAGCTGACGGCACATCTAGCGCCGCACGCACCCGGAATAGGATGTCGATGCGACAAGTTTGAAACTGACAGAACAAATCATTACTGACTTGCTTTGTATGTTTTAATTCAATTTCCAAAGGAATCCGTGACATCCATCACCGCTAGAAACGGTTCAGAATGCCCGGGTTTTTGGCATTTGACATTGTGCACGCTGTTGAGTTCTCAAGGATCGGACGCTCCTGATTCAACCTCACGGTCTCGCTCAGGGCAACCTGTATAACTTACCACGTCCCAGCCCGGTGTCAAATCGACCCGCCGGACACTTCCATGTCCGAACAACATCTCAATAGACCCCACGCCAGAGGCGGAAATCTCATCCAAAAGCTACTCCGAAACCGTCGCAATGACTAGCTCGAAATAACCGGGATTCAGTCCCCTGCTTGAGGCCGGGAAGCTCTGCGGCTTTCCGCACCTTTGGGGTGACGAGTGATTACTCTACGTGCGCCCGCCATCCCCCGCAAAGCAACCCACATCCCGGGCGTGTCGCACCCCCGCCACCCACCAGCCACACCCCGTCCACACCCGGTTCACCCACAACATCCACCCGCCCCTGCCCCTCAAAATGAAGGAGAAACCGGTACCAGGCCACACATCCAGCCGATCCATGGGCCTCGCCGCTCGGATCTCCTTCGTTTTTGGCAGAAGGGACACCGCGGATGGGCCGGGAGTAGCTGGCTTGCGGGCGGGGTAGAGCGGCGGGCGGTTTCGATGCGGCCGCGGGCTGCCTACTCAACCTGCGGGAGCGGATGCGGCGGGAGTGGTGGGGTGGAAGGGGGGCGACTCGCGGCCTGCTCGGCCGTCGGGGCGGTGCTGCGGGACCGGCTAGAAGTCGAAACCGCCGCCGAAGTCGCCGCCACCGAAATCTCCGCCGCCGAAGTCGCCACCGCCGGCGTCTGCGCTCGCGTCGGCACTCGAGTCGGCGCCGGTGTCAGCACCGGAATCGCCGGCCGAGGCATCCGTCGCCCCGGAGTCCATGGGCAGGAAGGCGCTCACGAGGGCCGAGCCGATGACGTAGCCGGCCACGGTGCCGAGCAGCGAGCTCGCGACCATGCCGCCGAACCCCATGCCCTGGCCGCCCGACATGGAGCGTTCCATCGTTCCCGGCTGCCGCAGCTCCGATCGTGTGGCCGATGTGGCGAGAGCGGCCGCATCGCTCGACCGCGGCGCGTCGCCCTGGGGCGCGTTCTTGCTCAGCTCGGTGAACAGCAGCTCGCGCTGCTCGGGCGTGAGCTTGGAGAAGGCCTCGCGGTGCACACTCTCGATCGTCTCGGGCGGCGCGGTGCGCAGCAGGTAACGGTAGCGCTCGACCGCGATCTCGTCGTCGGTGCGGGAGTCGGCTCGAGGTGCCTGCGCGCGCTGCTGCGGGGTGTCGTCGGAGCTCGATCCGAACAGGCGGTCAAAGAAACCCATGATTGGTCCTTTCGCTGAGGCCGTGCTTCACGGTAGCCCCAGAGTGGTTCTCCTGAAAAGAGTGGTTACTGCTCGGCCGCGCGGTCTGCCTCGAACTTGGCTCGCTCTTCGACCTCGATCTCGGAGTACACCTTGCGCTCGGTGCGATCGGCTCGAAGGATCGCTCGCATAACGAACCAGAAGACGAGTCCGACCAGAACGGTCGGTGCGAGGGAGTAGGCGGCATTCGCCCAGAAGTTTTCGAGCACGGTTACAGAATACGGTGTTCGGTTACTGCAGAAGGGTGATCACGGCGATCACAATGAGGATTCCCAGCAGGGCGGTCGTCATGATCCAGCGAGAGGTGCGGCGAGTCATCTGAGGTCAGCCCTTGGCGATGATGCCGGCGATGCCGGTGATGAGCGTGTAGGCGCCGACGCCTCCGACGGCGATCCAGATTGCGACGCGGGCGAGCGACGTTTCCTTCTTCTTTTTTTCCTCACCGGGAAGCTTGAGATCGCTCATGACCCAAGAGTTTACGCTTATCGCATGAGCAACCTCGAGAAAGAGCCCCCGGAGCTCGTGATCGAGACCGAGCCGGCCGTGGTCGGAGCGATCGAGATCCTCGAACCGCGCGATGTGCCTCTGGGCGGCCCGCGGGCCATGGGAGTGCGCCGCACCCTGCCTCAGCGGCATCGGTCGCTCATCGGCGCGTGGTGTTTCGTCGACCACTACGGCCCCGACCTGGTGACCGAGCGCGGTGGGATGGTGGTTCCGCCGCATCCGCACACCGGGCTCCAGACCGTGAGCTGGCTCTTCGCCGGCGAGATCGACCACCGCGACAGCATCGGCAGCCACGCACCGGTGCGGCCGGGCGAGCTGAACCTCATGACGGCCGGCAGCGGGATCGCCCACTCTGAGGTCTCGACCGCCGCGACCACCGTGCTGCACGGCGCGCAGCTCTGGCTGGCGCTGCCCGACGCCACTAGGCACGGGGCTCCCGCATTCGAGCACTACGCCCCGCCCGCGATCGCCTTCGGCGACGCTACCGTGCGGGTGTTTCTCGGATCGCTGCTCGGCAGCACCTCTCCGGCGACCGCGTTCAGCCCCATCGTCGGCGCTCAGATCGACCTTGCTCCCTTTGCCGACGTCGACCTGCCGGTGGACGCCGGGTTCGAACACGGTGTTCTGCTCGACGCCGGGTCGGTCACGGCAGACGGGGCCGACGTGCCGGCCGCGCACCTCGCGTTCCGTGAGCCCGGGTCGCCCGTTCTGCGGCTCGTCGCCGGCGCAGAGGGCGCGCGCCTGCTGCTCATCGGCGGCGCCCCGTTCGGCGAGAGCATCATCATGTGGTGGAACTTCATCGGCCGCACCCATGAGGAGATCGTGGGCTTCAGGACGGAATGGCAGACGGATGTCATCGGTGGCGTCAGCGACGAGGGTCGCTTCGGCGTCGTGGCCGGGTACGACGGGCGGCCGTTGCCGGCGCCCGAGCTTCCGGGCGTGCGGCTGAAGCCGCGCGGGTAGTGTCCGCGGTCGCTGCGCGCCCCGTCGATCAGCCGGCGTCGGACTAGACGACCCGGCCCGACCGCCGACGCTGCACGAGCATGAGGGCGGCCCCGGCGACGAGCACGAGGACGCTCAACAGGGTCGTGATCGAGACGACGTCGTGAGCGACGCCGGTAGCGGCGAGAACCGGCGCGGCGGTGACCGCCGCGGGCGAGGAGTACGGCACAGCGCTGACCAGCGACACGGCGCCGATCGTTCCCGCGGCAAGCACGGTGAACCAGACGGTGTCTGAGACCGCTGCGCCGTCGGGGGCGACGACCGTCAACACCAGGCGGTGCGCCCCGGCCTCCACGCCGGCCGGGAGCGTGGTGGAGAACGCCAAGGTACCGGTCGCGCCGATCACTCCGTCGGCGAGCAGCACCGGGTCGGAGTAGAGCACGATCGAGTACCTCGAACCGGGAACGAGGTTCTTGCCGGTGACCGAGAGCGTGGCCTGCGCGAGCGGGGTGCCCGCGGTGAAACCGGGCGCGAGTTCGACCTCGGGCGCCGGCGCTGTGGGCGCGACCGGCGCGGCGAGAACCGTGCCGGTGATGCGCGCGGCTGCGGCGGCGTAGGGGCTCGTAGCCGAGATGGTGACGTCGAAGTCGCCTGCGGCGGTCGGGGTTCCGGTGACGGCTCCCGTTGCCGGGTCGAGGGCGATTCCGGCGGGCAGTGCGCCGCCCGTGACCGCGTAGGCGATGACCGGTGTGCCGACGGCCGCGACGGAGTCGGCGAACGCGACGCCGACCTGCATCGAGCCGAGCGCGGCATCCGTGAATCCGGGGGCGACGAATGCGCGTGAGACGGTGATGACGTAGTCGGTCGTCGTGGTTCCGTCCTGGGCGGTGACCCGCACGGTGATGGTGTTCGATCCGACGGCGAGCGGCACGCTCGAGGCGGCCCCGCCGTTGATCGTCACGGTCGATGTGGGCGTGGCCGTGGGGGTGACAGTCACCGACGAGACCGAGTTGGCGACGGATGCCGCGTAGCCGGTCGTCGAGGGATCGAACGCCGGCGAGATCGAGGCGTCAGACACGGCGAGGGAAGACAGCGACGAGTCGGTCGACGGGGCCCGGGTGACCGTGACGGTGTACGTCTTCGTGGTCGAGCCGTCCTGCGCGGTCACGGTCGTGGTGACCACCGTGGTTCCGACGGCAAGGGCGATGGCGTCGGATGCGGCGCCGCTCACGGTGGTGGCTCCGTCGACCGTGACGGTCGCTGTGGAGTCGGCGGCGGTCGGAGTGACGGTGAGCGAGTTCGTCGCGTTGCCCACCGAGGCCGTGTACGAGGTGGTGCCGGCCGCGAACGCCGGGCTGAGGGCCGCGCCGGAGAGCGTCAGCGCGGCCAGGTCGGCGTCGGCTGACGGGAAGGCCTTCGAGACGGTGAGGGTGTAGGTCGTGGTCGTGCCGCTCTGAGCGGTCACCGTCACGGTGACGGTGTTGGAGCCGAAGCTCATCGGGAGAGCGGACGATGATGCGCCGCTCGCGACACTCACACCGTTGACGGTGACGGACGCGTTAGGTTCGGCGACGGTCGGAGTGACGGCAATCGAGGGAGCTGTCGTTGCGATCGACGCCGTGTAGTTCGTCGTCGACGGTGCGAAGGCGGGGCTGATGCTCGCGCCCGACACCCCGAGGGCGGAGAGGGCGCTGTTCGCCGACCCGGCCCTCGTCACCGTGGTCGTGTAGGTCTTCGTCGTGCTCCCGTCCTGCGCGGTGACCGTGGTGGTGATCGTGTTGGCACCGACGGCGAGGGCGATCGCGCCGGAGGCGGTGCCGCTGGTGGTCGCTGCTCCGTCGACCCTCACGCTGGCAGTGGAATCGGCCACTGTCGGGGTGACGGTCAGCGAGGTGGTCGCGTTGCCGACGGAGGCGGTGTACGACGTCGTTCCGGCCGCGAACGCCGGGCTGAGGGTGCCGCTCGAGATCGAGAGGGCGCTGAGGTTGGCGTTGGTCGACGGCAGCGCCCTGGTGATGGTGATCGTGTAGCTCCTGGGCGCGCCGTTCTGGGCGGTGACCGTGACCGTGACCGTGTTCGAGCCGGGGTTCATCGCGATAGCGCCCGAAGTGGTGCCACTGGCGACAGACAGGCCGTTGACCGTCACGCTGGCAGCGGATGCGGCGACGGTCGGCGTGATCCTGACGGATGCGACGCCGGCGGCGATCGCCGCGGTGTACGAGGTCGTCGAGGCGCTGAACGCCGGGCTGAGCGTGCCGCTCGACGTCGACAGGGCGGAGAGGTCGTTGTTGCTCGACGCAGCCCGCGTGACGGTCACGGTGTACGCCGTCGTGGTCGTGCCGTCCTGCGCAGTGACCATCGTGGTGATGGTGTTCGATCCGACGTTGAGGGCCACGGCGCCGGAGGCGTTGCCGCTGGAGACCGCGACGCCGTTCACCGTGACGCTGGCCGCGCTGTCTGCGACGGTCGGGGTCAGAGTGAGCGACGTCGTCGCGTTGCCCACACTCGCCGTGTACGAGGTCGTCGATGAGGCGAAGACGGGCGCGAGCGTGCCGCTCGACAGCGACAGAGCGCTCAGGTCGGCATTCACGGATCCGGCGCGAGTCACCGTGACCGTGTAGGCGAGTGGGGTGCCGTTCTGCGCCGTCACCGTGGTTGTGATCGTGTTCGAGCCCACGGCGAGAGCGATTGCGCCGGATGCGTTGCCGCTCGTGGCGGCGACGCCGTTGACCGTGACGCTGGCCGTGCCGTCTGCCACCGTCGGCGTCACGGTGAGCGACGTCGTCGCGTTCGACACGCTCGCCGTGTAGCCCGCCGTGCCTGCGGCGAATACGGGCGAGAGCATGCCGCTCGACAGCGACAGGGCCGAGAGCTGGCTGTTTCCGGATGCTGGCGCGCGAGTGACGGTCGTGGTGTACGTCTTGGTGGTCGAGCCGTCTTGGGCGGTGACGACGGTGGTGATCGTGTTCGCGCCGACGGCGAGGGCTATCGCACCGGAGGCGTTGCCACTCGTGGTGGCGACGCCGTTCACCGTGACGGTGGCGGTGCCGGACGTGACCGTCGGTGTCACGGTGAGGGAGGTCGTCGTAAAGGACACCCCCGCGCTGTACGACGTCGTGGCCGAGGCGAAGCCCGGCGCGAGGGTTCCGGCCGAGATCGACAACGCCGACAGGTTGGCGTTGGTGGACGGCGGTGCTGCGCGGTTGACCGTCGTCGTGTAGCTTTGCGCGGTTGTGCCGTCAGCGGCGGTGACGACCGTGGTGATGACGTTCGCGCCCTCGTTCAGCGCGATGGTTCCAGACGCGGCTCCACTGGCAACGGGAACGCCGTTGACCGTGATGGCGGATTGTGGGTCGCTCTTAGTCGGGGTGACCGTGGTCGACGCGGTCGCGTTCGGAACCTCCACGGTGAAGGCCTGTTCCGTCGTCGCGAACGCGGGGACAAGGGCACCGGCGGAGAGGGTCAGACCTGACAGTGTCGCGTCGAAAACGGGGTCGGCGACGACCACGTCTCTGAAACCCTCTTGCCACAGCTTGCCCGGTACGCCGATGCCGCCGTTCGACGTGATGCGCACGTCGTCGACCAGTTGGAACGTCGAGCCGAGCGTGATCGTCACCGGGGCGTCGCCGGTGGGCACGGCGAACGTCTTCGTCGCTACGACCTGACCGTTGTTGTATCCCGTCGCCGTGTATGACGCGTTCATCCACTGGACGTCTTGGATCGCGAAACTCGTCAGGGAAAAGGGCACACTCGAGGCGGTTCGGACGGTGAATGCACCGACGGGGTCGAACTGCATGAGCGACGTGGGATAGCCGCCCAGCGCCCACCCCAGTACCTCGTTCGTAGGCGTGACCCCGTTGTCGGAGAAGAACAGCTCGTAGGTGACGCCGGGGATGTCGGTGGTGCCCTCGTCGTCGGTGAAGGTCGGGCCGAAACCCGTGCCGTCGGGAACGGGTCCGGGGCTGATGGTGCCGGCAACAGTCGCGGCGGCCGCTGGGCCTGCGGTGAGCCCAAGTGACCCTAGGGCGAGAACAACGGCAAGAGCGGCGGCGACAGACCCACGGAACGACATTGGATCAGGCTAACGCTATGAACCGTCGCGACGTCGCCCGCGCCACGAATCACCCCCGGAATGGGGGTGCGCTACTTGACCAGCGGGAAGAGGATCGTCTCACGGATGCCGAGGCCCGTGATCGCCATGAGCAGGCGGTCGATGCCCATGCCCATGCCACCCGACGGCGGCATGCCGTGCTCGAGCGCGCGCAGGAACTCCTCGTCGAGACGCATGGCCTCGAGGTCGCCCTTGCTGGCCAGCTGCGCCTGCTCGACGAAGCGCTCGCGCTGGATCACGGGGTCGACGAGCTCGGAGTAGCCGGTCGCCAGCTCGAAGCCGCGGATGTAGAGGTCCCACTTCTCGACGACGCCGGCCTTGCTGCGGTGGGCGCGCACGAGCGGGCTCGTCTCGATCGGGAAGTCCATCACGAACGTCGGGCGGATCAGGTCGCCCTTCACAAAGTGCTCCCACAGCTCTTCCACGTACTTGCCGTGGTTCGCGAGGTGCACCTCGACGCCCTCCTTGTCGGCGAGCGCCTTCAGGTCGTCGAGGCTCGTCTCGGGAGTGATCGGGACTCCGGATGCCTCGGACAGCGACTCGTACATCGAGATGCGATCCCAGTCACCGCCGAGGTCGAAGGCCGTGCCATCCGCCCACTGCACGGTTGTCGACCCGCTCACGGCGATCGCCGCATTCTGGATCATCTCCTGCGTGAGGTCGGCGATCTGGTTGTAGTCGCCGTAGGCCTGGTAGGCCTCGAGCATGGCGAACTCGGGCGAGTGCGTGGAGTCGGCGCCCTCGTTGCGGAAGTTGCGGTTGATCTCGAACACCCGGTCGAGGCCGCCGACGACGGCCCGCTTGAGGAACAGCTCGGGCGCTATGCGCAGAAACAGCTCGGTGTCGAAGGCGTTCGAGTGGGTGACGAAGGGACGGGCGGATGCTCCGCCGTGCATCGTCTGCAGCATCGGCGTCTCGACCTCGAGGTAGTCGTACTTGGCGAAGGTGTCGCGCAGGCTGGCGTTGACTCTGGCGCGGGCCTTCACCACGAAGCGGGCCTGCTCGCGCACGATGAGGTCGAGGTAGCGGCTGCGCACCCGCGCCTCGTCGCTGAGCTCGGAGTGCAGGTTCGGCAACGGCAGGATGGCCTTGGCGGCGATCTGCCAGTCCTTCACCATGATCGACAGCTCGCCGCGGCGGCTGGAGATGACCTCGCCGGAGACGAAGACGTGGTCGCCGAGGTCGACGAGGTCCTTCCAGCGCTGCAGCGACTCCTCGCCCACCTCGCCGAGGCTCACCATGGCCTGGATGCGCTGGCCATCGCCGGCCTGCAGGCTGGCGAAGCAGAGCTTGCCGGTGTTGCGGGCGTGCACGATGCGTCCGGCGAGGCCGACGACGTCGCCGGTCGTGGCATCCGTCTCGAGGTTCTCGTACTTGGTGCGCACCGCCGCGATGCTGGTGGTGATCGGCACGGCGACGGGGTAGGCCTCGCCCTCGGCCAGCAGACGGTCGCGCTTGGCGAGACGGATCAGCTTCTGTTCGCTCTGCTGTTCTGCGAGCTCAGCGGCGGTCAGTTCGGCGTCGTGCTCGGTCAATGGGTCTCCTGGCGCTGCGGTGGTCAACGGTCAATGGTAACCGGGGGCTGGCGCGGCCTGCCCGTCGGGCGCCAGTTCGGGCGCAGGGCTGCAGCGCGCGCTGCAGCCGGACGCCCGAACTGTAGCCCTTCGAGAGGGGCGGTCAGCCGCCGAGGTGGATGAGCTCGTTGTCGATGAGACGCGTCTCGCCCACGCGGGCGGCGATGAGCACCCGGGCCTTGCCGCGGTAGTCGTCGTCGACGGGGAGGAACGTCGTCGGGTTCACAACGCTCAGGTAGTCGAGACGCACGAGGTTCTCGCCCATCAGCACCGACTGGGCGGCGGCGAGCACAGCGTCGATGCCCCGGTCGCCCGACGACTGCGCGGCCTCGAGGGCGGTGGAGAGAGCGAGAGCCGCGTGCTTCTCCCGCTCGTCGAGGTAGCGGTTGCGGCTCGAGAGCGCGAGGCCGGTGTCTTCGCGCACCGTCGGCACGACCTCCACCGCCGTGGCGACGTCGAGATCGGCGACCATGCGCTGCACCAGGAATACCTGTTGCGCATCCTTCTGTCCGAACAGGACGAAGTCGGGGCGCACGATGCCCAGCAGTTTGGCGACGACGGTGAGCATCCCGTCGAAGTGCCCGGGGCGCGAGCGGCCCTCGAAGATCGTGCCCACGTGGCCGGCGGTGACCCGGGTCTCGCTCGGGCCGGCCGGGTACATCTCGTCGACGGCCGGCGCGAAGACGTACTGCACGCCCGCCGCCTCGAGTTTGGCCAGGTCGTCGGCGAGGGTGCGCGGGTATTTGTCGAGGTCTTCGTTCGGGCCGAACTGCAGCGGGTTCACGAAGATCGAGACGACGACGGTGTCGGCGAGCTCCGTCGCCCGGGCGACGAGCGCGAGGTGCCCGTCGTGCAGGGCGCCCATGGTCGGAACGAGGGCGACGGTGCGGCCCGCGAGGGCTTCGCGCAGTTCGGCGATCGTCTCGACAACGGTGACGGACACGGGTGACTCCTCGGTACTGGGGGCGCCCTTCGTGCGAAAGGCCGACTACCGATGCTACCCGCGAGCGCTGGCCCGCGTGGATGAGCGAGGTTCTGCGCGGTTCTGGGACTGGTGCCTGGGGGCGCCGCAGCGCAGTCGTCCCAGAATTGCGCAGACGGCGCCGGCGAGCGCGGCGGCGGGCCGCTGCTACCCGGCTACTCGAGAAACGGCAGCTCCGGTGCCGCGACGCCCTGCAGCGCGGTCTCGACCGACGAGCGCACAAGCGGCCCGAGGAATCGGCCGGGCGCTTCGATGCCGAGCTCGCTGAGGATGCCGACGGCCTGGCCCACGATCGCGGCCGAGAAGCTCGTCGCGGTCTCGATCGCCTCCGCGTAGGCGGCGCGGTCGGCCTCCGCCACCACGATGGGCTCCGCGCCCATCTCGACGACGAGGGCCTGCCCGATGGGCTGCACGGGCGTCGGCGAGGTGACGGCGCAGTAGCTCTCCGCGAGGCGAACGAGGTCGAGGCTCGTGCCGGTGAAGACCATAGCCGGATGCACCGCGAGGGGAATCACGCCGGCCGCGGTCGCCGGGGCGAGAACGCCGGTGCCGAAACCGGGCGCGGTGTGCAGCACGAGCTGTCCCGGCTGCCAGGCCCCGACCGCCGCGAGACCCGCGACGAGCTGCTCGAGCTGGTCGGACGGCACGGCGAGGATGACGAGCTCGCTGCGTTCGATCAGGTCGGGGATCTCGAGCACCGGCACGCCCGGGAGCATCGCCTCGGCGCGGTCCCTGCTGTCTTGCGAGGTCGCGGTGATGCCCACGATGGCGTGGCCGGCTCCGGCGAGGGCGGCTCCGAGAACGGGGCCGACACGTCCGGCACCGATGATCCCGACGCCGAGACGACCCGACGGGCCGCTCATGCGGTCGCCTCGCCGGGGTTCTTCTCTGCGACGCGGGGCTCGGGCGCCGTCACGACCTCGGGCGAGGGCTCGCCGATGAACTCCGCCGCGACGGGCGGCGGCGGCGCGTTCTCGCCCGACCGCCAGCGGTGACTGGTGTCGGCGGTCGACGACTCGATCGCCGCATCCGCCATCTCACGGAAGAAACGGGTGGCCTCGGCGGCGTCGATTCCCCCGAGCGAGGGAACGATGGGCCCGGCAACGGTGTGCACCCGCACCTTGGCGAGGCGCAGGGCGCGGAACAGCGGCCCCTGCTGCAGCGACGCGCTCTGCATCCGCGCCTGCGGCACGATCGTGAGCTGACGCCAGATCGAGCCCTGGCGCAGCAGCACCGCGCCGGGCAGCAGGGCGAATCCGTTGCGTCGCCACGAGAACCAGAGCCAGACCTTCGACCGCGACGGCGAGTTGACGAAGCCGTCGTCGCCGCCCTTCGAGAGCATGCCCCGGGTGAGCAGTTCGACCGAGGCCTCGTCGGTGAGGTTCGGCAGCACGAGGGCGAGCACCTTGCGCACATCGTCGACGTTGCCCACGGGGAGGATCGTGGTGTTGGCCTGGCCTGCCGCGCCCTTCGCCGACGACGTCGAGGCGCGGTTCACCTTGATCTCCCACCAGCCCGACGGTCGCCAAAGCAGCGGCTGCGTCACCTGCACCGAGTGGATGCGGCCGGGCGGCAGGGTCTCGTTGCTCGTCGAGAGCAGGCCGAATCCGATGCGCACACCGTCGGGGGTTCCCGCGATGCTGTAGCGCAACGAGCGGGTGAACCGGGTGATGTAGAAGCTGCCGGTGCCGATGAGGGCCGGCAGCACTCCGATGAGGAACAGGTACGAACCCGTGGCCGCGACGCCCCAGATGATGCCGCCGATGAGGGCGAGCACGAACAGGCTGAATCCGCTCAGCAGCAGCGACCCGATGAGACGGCCGGTGTGCATCTGCACGACCGACTCGGGCGGGGCGAGATTGGGGTCGAGCTCGGGGGCGAGCAGTTCGGAGACCCGCTGGTCGATGATGCCGGTCGGCCCGCCGGCCACGGACGACGAGGCCGCCGCCGCGATGCGGGTGCCGGAGGCGAGGGTGAGGATCTCGCCGCGCAACTCGTCGGCAGCAGCAGAGGAGAGGTAGTCAAGCTTGATGTTCGCGTCCTGCCCGGCGACGTTCACCTCGAGGCGGGCGGCCCCGAGGAGACGGGCCAGAAGCGGGCGGCCGATGTTGATGCCCTGGATGCGGTCGAGGCGCCCCTTGCGGTTGCGGCGGAACACGATGCCGCTGCGCACCTCGACGACCTCGTCGGTGATGCGGAAGGTGTTCATCTTCCATGCGAGGTAGTAGCCGACGATGACGACGGCGAGCACCACGAAGATGCCGACGATCGCGAGCCAGAAGTACTCGCTCTCGTAGAGCCAGACGAGCGGTTCGCTCTCGCCGCTGCTGGCGCCGAAGAACTCCTCGATGAGGATGTCGCGCACGTTGTAGAGGAAGAATCCGAGGATGGCGACGAACGCGATGCCGCCGCGCAGCAGTGGCGTCAGCGGGTGCAGGCGATGCCACTCGCCGTCGGTGAACGAGGTCACAGTCCGGCCCTGCGGCTCTCCGCCAGGGCGACGAGCCGGTCTCTCAACTCCTCGGCGTCGGCCTCGGCGAGCCCGGGGATCACCACGCCGGTCGCCGCCGCGGCGGTCACGAACTTGAGCTCGCTGAGCCCGAGGGCACGGTCGAGCGGGCCGCGGTTGATGTCGACGAGCTGCATGCGGCCGTAGGGGACGGCGACAAAACGCTGGTACAGGATGCCTCGGCGGAACAGCACGTCGTCGTCGCGAAGCTGGTAGCCGATCGAACGCACCCGGCGGGGTGTGAGCGCGAGGGCGATGATGAAGGCGACGGCGATCGCGGCCACGACGAACCAGAGCCAGGCCCACCCGGTGAAGTACGCGACCGCCGATCCGGCCCCGACGACGACGAGCGCGAAGACGAGGCCGCTGACCACGTCGACCACGATGTAGCGCGGCGAGACGCGATGCCAGGTGATCTCGGGGAGGTCGAGCCGATTCGTCACGCGTGGTCCTGACTGGCGGGGAGTTGGGTGGGGTCGTCGTCGCTCGGAGGCAACGTGCACATTTTCTCAGCAATGAGACCGCCCGCCAACAGCAGGATAGCGGCCACGACCGTCGCGATCGCGGGCGCGAGCGATGAACTGGGCGGAATGACCGAGCGCGTGAGCAGGAACACCAGCAGGGCGGCGGCCACTCCGCCGAGCAGTGCTCCCGTCATGCTCGACGCCTTCGCCAGCACCACGGCGCGGGTCGCGTAGAACGGGTCGACCCGGGTCTTCGCGGTTCCCCGCACCACCCGGTAGACGGGCAGTGCGAGCACCACGACGATGACGGCGATGAGCGCGAGGGCCGCGGCGAGGGTGACGGGCGGCACGAACGACGGGCGTCCCGACGCGACGAGGCCGATCTCGAGGAACCAGCCGGCGACCGCGCCGATGACCGCGAGCAGGAGAAGCACTGAGGGGCGTGTTCTGGTCACAGGAGGGGCCTCGCCGGATAGGGGCGCACGTCGTCGAGGGTGGCGGCGGGCAGCTGGTCGACACGGCCCCGCGCGAGCAGGGCGGCGTGCGGCTCGATCTCGAGCCAGGGCACGAGCACAAAGCCGCGTTCGGCGGCCCGCGGGTGCGGGAGGGTGAGCCGCTCGGTATCGATGCGGAGTCCGCCGAAGTCGACGATGTCGATGTCGAGGGTGCGGTCGCCCCACCGCACGTCGCGCACCCGGCCGTGGTCGTGCTCGATGCCGCCGAGGGCGGCGAGCAGTTCTTCGGGGTCGAGGCTCGTTCGAATCGCGACGACCGCGTTCAGGTAGGCCGGGGCATCCGTATCGACGCCGTCGAGTTTGACGGCGGCCGTCTCGACGAGTCCCGACGCGGCGATCACCATGACCTGCGGCAGCGCGGCGATCTCCGCCACCGCCTGGCGCAGGGTCGCCTCGCGGTCGCCGAGGTTGCTGCCGAGCGACAGCACGGCGGGCAGTTCGACGCGCAGGCGCTGTTCGCGCAGCACCATCAGCTCCGCCCCCGGGTGATCGTGACGGCGACGTCGTCGAACGGCACGGTGATCGGAGCGCTCGGCTTGTGCACGGTGACGGTGACCAGCTGGGCTGCGGGGTGCGCGAGCACAACCCGTGCGATGCGCTCGGCGACGGTCTCGATGAGGTCGACGGGGTCGCGTTCGACTGCGGTGACGATCTCCTCGGCCAGAACGCCGTAGTGGATGGTGCTCTCGAGGTCGTCGGATGCGGCGGCGGCCGCGAAGTCGAGGTGCACGGTGACGTCGAGAACGAAGACCTGGCCGTCGCGCCGTTCGTTCTCGAAGACGCCGTGGAACGCGGATGCGCGCAGCCCGGTGAGCACGATCTGGTCGAGGGGATTCACTCCGCCCGGCCCCTCTCCCACTCGGTCCACACGTCGAGTGCGGCTCGCGTCGACTCCACGTCGTGCACGCGCACGCCCCAGACGCCGGCCTGGGCGGCGAGGGCGCTGATCACGGCGGTCGCCGGGTCGCGGTCTGACGTGGATGCGTCGGCGGAGAGCAGATCGCCGAGGAAGCGTTTGCGCGACGCCCCGATGAGGATGGGGTAGCCGAGGCTGGCGAGGCGGTCGAGGTTGCCGAGCAGCTTCCAGTTGTCACTGCCGGTCTTCGCGAAGCCGAGACCGGGGTCGATGACGATGCGTCGCTCGTCGACCCCCCAGACGATGAGCTCGGCGACCCGGCGCTGGATCTCGGTGCGCACGTCGCCGACGACCTCGTTGTAGGTCGCGAGCTCGTTCATGTTCTCACTGTGCCCGCGCCAGTGCGAGACGATGTAGTCGCCGTCGAGCGAGGCGATGGTGCGGTACATCTCCTCGTCGGCGAGGCCGCCGGAGACGTCGTTGACGATGGAGGCACCCTCGGCCACGGCGGCGCGCGCCGTCGACGAGTTGAGGGTGTCGATGCTGACGCGGATGCCGCGGTCGCTGAGTTCGCGGACGACCGGCAGAACCCGGTCTTGCTCCTCCTCGGCCGAGACACGCACGGCGCCGGGCCGGGTGGACTCTCCGCCCACGTCGATCAGGTCGGCCCCCTGCGAGTGCAGCAGTGCGCCGTGCGCGATCGCGTCGTTGACCGAGTTCCACCGCCCGCCGTCGCTGAACGAGTCGGGGGTCACGTTGAGGATCCCCATGATGCGCGGACGCGGGCGCGCCGCCCTGCGCACCAGAACCATGTCGCTATTCATGTTCGCCGCCTCCGATCAGCGAAATGATCTCCGCTCGAGCACTAGTGTCGCTCAGGGTTCCACGGCTCGCCAGAGTCACCGTCGAACTTGCACTCTGCCGCGGACCCCGCGTGGTCACGCACTGGTGCGCAGCCTCGAGCACAACGAGCACGCCGAGCGGGCCGAGGCCCTGCTGCAGCGTGTCGGCGATCTCCTCGGTGAGACGCTCCTGCAGCTGGGGTCGCGCGGCGAGGGTGTCGACGACGCGCGGCAGGCTGCCGAGCCCGACGACCTTGTCGCCGGGCACGTAGGCGATGTGCGCGGTGCCGATGAACGGCAGCAGGTGGTGCTCGCAGACGGAGCGGAACTCGATGTCGCGCACGATGACGACCTCGCCCCGCTCTCCGGGGGCCAGGTCGACCGCCTCGGCGAGGTGGTCGAGCGGGTCGACCGCGAGCCCGGCGAAGAACTCCGCGTACGCCGACGCCACCCGGCGCGGCGTCGCGACGATGCCGGGCCGGGTGACGTCTTCGCCGATGGCGGCGAGGATCTCGGCGACCGCCGCCTCAATGCGTCCGGTGTCGATGGCCACGGCGGATCAGGCGGTCGCGATGCCGGGGGTCTTGCGCGGGCGCGGGGTGCGCTTCGGCGGGACCGGCGGCTCGGAGTCCACACCGCCGTCGACGACCTCGGGGTCGATCGGGAGCTTCGCGGGCACCTTCACGGGAGGACGGTCGGAGAGCGGACGGCTCGTGCTCGACAGCCACTGCGGGCGCTCGGGCAGCTTCTCGAGCCCCTCGAAGATCTCGGCCAGCTGGTTGTGATCGAGCGTCTCCTTCTCGAGCAGTTCGCTCGCGAGGTTGTCGAGGACGTCGCGGTTGGTGTTGAGCACCTGCCACGCCTCGTCGTGGGCCTGCTCGATGAGCACGCGCACCTCGGCGTCGATGGTCTTGGCGACCTCGTCGGAGTAGTCGCGGCTGGCGCCCATGTCGCGGCCGAGGAACGGCTCGCCGGCGGTCAGGCCGAGCTTGACCGAGCCGACGAGCGAGCTCATGCCGTATTCGGTGACCATACGGCGGGCGATCGACGTGGCCTTCTCGATGTCGTTCGAGGCGCCGGTGGTCGGGTCGTGGAAGACGATCTCCTCCGCGACGCGGCCGCCCATGGCGTAGGCGAGCTGGTCGAGCAGTTCGTTGCGTGTGACCGAGTACTTGTCTTCGAGCGGCAGCACCATCGTGTAGCCGAGCGCGCGGCCGCGGGGAAGGATCGTGACCTTGGTGACGGGGTCGGTGTTGCGCATGCTCGCCGCGGCGAGGGCGTGGCCGGCCTCGTGGTAGGCGGTGATGAGCTTCTCTTTGTCGTTCATCAGGCGCGTGCGACGCTGCGGTCCGGCCATCACACGGTCGACGGCCTCGTCGAGGGCGCGGTTGTCGATGAGCTGCGCGTTGCTGCGGGCGGTGAGCAGCGCGGCCTCGTTGAGCACGTTGGCGAGGTCGGCGCCAGTGAAGCCGGGCGTCTTGCGAGCGAGCACTTCGAGGTCGACGCCCTTGGCGAGCGGCTTGCCCTTTCCGTGCACCTCGAGGATCTGCTTGCGGCCCTGGAGGTCGGGTGCGTCGACGCCGATCTGGCGGTCGAAGCGGCCGGGGCGCAGCAGCGCGGGGTCGAGCACGTCGGGACGGTTCGTCGCGGCGATCAGGATCACGTTCGACTTCACGTCGAATCCGTCCATCTCGACGAGCAGCTGGTTGAGCGTCTGCTCGCGCTCGTCGTTGCCGCCGCCGACTCCGGCGCCGCGGTGACGGCCGACGGCGTCGATCTCGTCGATGAAGATGATGGCGGGCGAGTTCTCCTTCGCCTGCTGGAACAGGTCGCGCACGCGGCTCGCGCCGACACCCACGAACATCTCGACGAAGTCGGAGCCCGAGATCGTGTAGAACGGCACTCCGGCCTCGCCTGCGGTGGCGCGGGCGAGCAGGGTCTTACCGGTTCCGGGAGGGCCGTAGAGCAGAACGCCCTTCGGGATGCGTGCACCGACGGCGAGGAACTTGGCGGGCTCCTTCAGGAAGTCTTTGATCTCTTCGAGTTCTTCGATCGCCTCGTCTGCACCCGCGACATCCGCGAACGTGACCTTGGGGCTCTCCTTGCCCACGAGCTTGGCCTTCGACTTGCCGAACTGCATGACCTTCGAGCCGCCGCCCTGCATACGACCGATGAGGAAGTAGAAGATGACGCCGATGATGAGGAACGGGAGCAGGATGCTGAGGAGCGAGGCGAAGAAGTTCGTCTGCGGGACCTCGTCTTTGTAGTCCTTGATGTTCGCGGCCGTGACGGCCTCGACTACCTCGGTGCCACGCGGCGCGACGTAGTAGAACTGCACGAGCTTGCCCTGGTCGCCGTCGGCCTTGGTGAGCGTGAGGTCGACGCGCTGCTCGCCGTCGACGATCTTCGCCGACTCGACGGTGCCGCCCTTGAGCAGCTCCAGCCCGTCTTTCACGGAGATCTCTTTGAAGCCCGACCCGGTCAGCAGGCTGGAGCCCACGATGACGGCGATGATGGCGACGACGATGTAGACGATCGGGCCGCGAAAAATGCGCTTGAAATCCATGATGTTCCGGGCCGAGACGCCCAGCACCTTCCTGCTGAAGAAATGTAGGGCTAGGTTACTGCCTCAGCACTGGATGGCCGCTGGATGTTCGCCGTGGGCGTTATGCGTACACGTGCGGCGCGAGCACGCCGATGCCGCGCAGGTTGCGGTACTGCTCGGCGTAGTCGAGGCCGTAGCCCACGACGAAGGCGTTCGGGATCTGGAAGCCCTCGTACTTCACGTCGACGACGACCTTCGCGGCGTCGGGCTTGCGCAGCAGGGCGCAGATCTCGACCGAGGCGGTGCCGCGCGACTCGAGGTTGCCCCGCAGCCAGGAGAGCGTCAGACCGGAGTCGATGATGTCCTCGACGATGAGCACGTGGCGGCCGTGCAGGTCGGTGTCGAGGTCTTTCAGGATGCGCACGACGCCCGACGACTGGGTGCCCGAACCGTAGGACGAGACCGCCATCCAGTCCATCTCGATCGGGATGGTGAGCTCGCGGGCGAGGTCGGCCATGACCATGACGGCTCCGCGCAGCACGCCGACGAGCAGCACCTTCTGGCCGGCGTAGTCGATCTCGATGCGACGGGAGAGCTCGGCGATCTTCGCGTGGATCTCCTGCTCGGTGTAGAGCACCTCCGCAAGATCGTTCTCGATGTCGCTGAATTCCATGGTGATCCGTTTCGTTATTGCGGGTTCGCGCTGAAGACGAGCAGTCCAGCGTGCCGTTCAACCCTAACGCCCGGCAGATCGATGGCTCCCTGCCCGTGCCAGTCGGTCACGAGGCGCGCGACCTCCAGGGTGTGCGCGCGGCTGAGCGAGACGTGGAACTCGCTGGCGACGGCGAGACGGATGAGCCGCTGGCGCAACGCCGGCGGATTGGCCTCGAGCGCGCGAACCGGAAGGGAGATGCCTGCCTCGGCGATGTCGGCGAGCTCCTCGGCGATCTCCTCGGCGAAGTGGTCGAGGGCGTCGCCGTCTTCGCGCAGCTGCTCGGCCGTGCGCGCCAGCGCCTCGGCGATTCCCGGGCCGAGCTCGCGTTCGAGCAGGGGCAGCACGGTGGTGCGCACGCGCACCCGGGTGAACGCGTCGTCGCCGTTCTGCGGGTCGTCCCAGGGGTGGAGCCCGGCGTCGGCGCACGCCTGCTCGGTCTGCGAGCGGCGGATGCCCAGCATCGGCCTCGAATACAGGCCCGCGCGCGTCGCCATGCCCTGCAGGCTCGCCGCGCCGCTTCCGCGTGCGAGGCCGAGCAGCACGGTCTCCGCCTGGTCGTCGAGGGTGTGCCCGAGCAGCACCGCGACCGCGCCGGTCTCGGCGGCGGCACTCTGGAGCGCGCCGTAGCGCGCGGAACGGGCCGCGGCCTCCGGGCCCCCCTCGGTGCCGACGGCGACGGTGCGCACGATGACCGGGTCGAGGCCGAGGGCCGTGGCCTGGCGTGCGGCGGCGGCCGCGACATCCGCCGAGCCGTCTTGCAGTCCGTGGTCGACGATCACGGCGCCCGCCCGCAGCCCCGCTCGCGGCGCCTCGAACGCGGTCGCCGCGGCCAGTGCGAGCGAGTCCGCCCCGCCGCTCAGTGCCACCAGCACGAGCCCCCCGCCGCCCGTCGTGACCGAAAACGAAGGAGATGGCACCCGATCGGCACCGGGTTCGTCGCTACCGACGCCACTAGCGCCGGAAAGTCCTTCGTTTTCAGTCGCGGCGACCGGGAGGACCGCACGCACCGCGCGCCTGATGTCGGCGATGGCGGGGGTGAGTCTCGGGCGCGTTGGTTGCATCCAGTAACGTTATTGCAGCAATCACCAAACCAAGGAGCGCTGAACCATGGCCGCCTACGATGCGATCATCGAAATTCCCAAGGGAAGCCGCAACAAGTACGAGGTCGACCACAAGACGGGTCGGGTGTACCTCGACCGTGTGCTCTTCACCGGTTTCGTCTACCCCACCGACTACGGATTCTTCGAGAACACGCTGGGCCTCGATGGTGACCCCGTCGACGTGCTCGTGCTCCTCGACTACCCGCTCTTCCCGGGCGTCGGCGTCTCCGTGCGCCCCGTCGCGGTCTTCAACATGACGGATGACGGCGGCTCCGACGCCAAGGTCATCGCCGTTCCCGCGACCGACCCGCGCTGGTCGCACATCCAGGACTTGAACGACATCCCGGAGTACACGCGCAAGGAGATCGAGCACTTCTTCGAGCACTACAAAGACCTCGAGCCCGGCAAGTGGGTTCGCACCGAGGGCTGGGGCGACGCCGCCGAAGCCGACGAGATCGTCAAGGCGGGCATCGTGAAGCTCGCCGCCGAGGGCCACTAGGCACCACGGCTCAGCGCCGGTCGAACAGGCCGCCGCGCCGCATCGGACCCTCGGGTCTGGATGTCGGCGGGTGGCACCTGATCGACCGGCGTTCTCTCGTTAACCGGCCGTCGTCCCGACGGTCTTTCCGCCGGTCGAGTAGAAGAGCAGGTCGCCGGCGACGCGCTGGCCGACGGGCACCAGGCGTCCGGCGTTCGACATGGTCGAGTACTGGTTCGTGACCGAGTGCGTGCCGATGTAGACGCCCACCGACGAGTAGCTCATCTTGGTGAGCCCCGAGCAGTCCCACACGTTCGGGCCCGCGCCGCCGAAGCCGTAGGCGTCGCCGAGTTGGGCTCGCGCGTAGGCGATCGCGCCCGCTGCCGCGCCGTTGCCGGGCGCCGGCGGGGTCACGACCGGAGGGGTGACGACGGGCGGCACGACCACCGGGGGCGCGACCACGGGCGGGGTCACCACCGGCGGCGCCACCACGGGCGGGGTCACAGGCGCCGTCACGGGCGGGTTCGTGGTGGCCGGCGGGTTGGTCGTCGCGGGCGGCGTCGTCACAGGCGGGCGAGCGGCGTTCTGCGCGGCCTCCCAGGCGAGACCGTCGCGGTAGCTCTGCTCCGCCGCGGCGACGTTGCCGGTGAGGGCGACGAGCTGCGCCTTCAATTGGTCGGATGCCCCGGCCTGCGTGGCGATCTTCGCCTCGGCCTCGCGGGAGGCCGCGGTGGCCCCGGCGAGAACCGCTTCGGCGTCGGCGGCGAGCGTCGCACGCTGCTTCTCGGCGAGCTTCGCCTGCGCGCCGAGCGAGCGGGCGGAGTTCGCATCGGTCTGTGCTCGCCCGAGGATCTCGGCCGACTGCTCGGTGAGCTTGCTCATGGTGCCCAGCTGCGAGAGCAGGTCGTCGGCCCCTGCGCCGTTGACGAGCAGCTGCACGGTGATGTCTCCGCCGCCGGTGCGCGCGAGCTGCGCGACGAGGTGGGCGGCGCGGGTCGCGGACTCGGCGGCGGTCTGCTCCGCGGCATCCGCCTGGCTCTCCAGGGCCGCGGATGCGCGGGTGGCCGAATCGAGCGCGTCGCGGGCGATGTTGTACTTCTCGCCCTTCTGGAGCGCGTCGACCGACAGCGCGATCGCCTCCGACTCGAGGTCGTCGAGAAGACGCTGGATGCGATCGATCTGCGCGGCGGTCGCGGCCTCGCTGACCCTCGCCGCCTGAACGTCGTCCCAGCTCGGGTACACCGGGTCGGCGTGCGCGGCCGAGACGGTGGTGACGCTGGCGAGCAGGACTCCCGCGGCGACGACGACGAGCGCCCGAGCGGGGCGAGAGCGCGGCGCCATCAGCTCAGGAGTTCTCGCAGGCTAGCCAAGGGTGACGCCCTGGTTGCGCATAAACGGCACGGCGTCGGTGGCGACACCGTTGACACGCACCTCGAAGTGCAGGTGGCAGCCCGTGGAGCCGCCGGTCGTTCCGACGTAGGCGATGAGCTGGCCGCCCGAGACGGTGGCGCCGCGCCCGACGAGCAGGCCGCCGTTGACGATGTGCGCATAGCCGGTCGCGATGCCGCCGCCATTGTCGATGAGGATGAAGTTGCCGTAGGTGCCGTTGGGTCCCGAGTAGGTGACCGTTCCCGACTTGGCCGCGTAGATCGGGCGGCCGCAGGCGGCGCCGATGTCGGTGCCCGCGTGCAGGCGCCAGACGTGGCTGTAGGGGTTGAGACGGTTGCCGTAGCCGCTCGTGATGCCGCCGTAGGCCGGCTTGGCCCAGCCGCTCTGGCCGACGATGCCGGCACCGGCTGCGGCGCCCGCGGCTGCCGCTGCGGCCGCTGCTGCTGCCGCCGCCGCCTGGCGCTGGCGCTCCTGCTCGGCGCGAACCTGCACGCCGGTCATGTAGTCGGCCTCGGTGACGGCGCGGCGCTCGCTGAGAACCGTGAGCTGCGCGTTGAGCGTGGCCTCGTTGGCCTCCTGCTCGGCCACGGCCGTGGCGGCGGCGTCTGCCGCCTCCTGCGCGACGATGAGCGCCTGCTCTGCCTCGAGCTTGAGCGCCTCGAGGAGCTCCTGTGCGACCTTCGCCTGGGCGGCGAGAGCCCCGGCCGCGTTCTGGTCTTGAACGGCCTTCTCGTAGATGCCGGCGGTCTGCTCGGTGAACTTGTCGGCCATGCCGTAGGTGTAGAGCATGTCGTCGGCCTTGGCGGCGTTGACCATGAGGTTGGTCGACACGTCGCCGTTGCCCGAGCGGTACTGCTGGGCGACGATCTCGCCGGCCCGCTGCTTCGACTGGGTCGCGAGCAGTTCAGCGGCATCCGTCTGCGTGGTCAGCTTCTCGGCCTTGAGCGCTGCCTCCTGGAACCGCTGGTCGGCCTCCTGGTAGGCGTTGCCCTTGGCGACGGCCTCGGCCTGGGTGCGCTCGACCTCGGCACGGAGGCCGGCGAGCAGCGCCTTGATGGCGGCGATCTGGGTGACGGTGGCGTTCTCGCTCGAGCGGGCGTTCTGCACGTCCTGCCACGACGGGTAGTCGACGGCGTAGGCCTTCTGCGAGTCGCTGGCGACGATCGTGCCGACCGCGGCGACGCTGAGGGCCAGGAACAGGGCGACCAGGCGGGTCGAGCGACGAGCGCGCGACGGCATGGTGCGTGAAGAGGCTCGATGCAGCCAGGTGGTCATTTTTCCCCGAATCGTGTTGTTCGCGTTTTATAACGCCAGTCACACTGTCAACTTCAACAACAGTAACAAGTGAGGGCCGTCAGGCCCAGTCGCAATATTCGTGAATTACTCCGGAACGTTCAACGACCACTTGAACCTACATTGCAGGCGTTTGCTCGCATGTCTGCCCCGCCGAGGCGTGTCAGATGACTCGGTTTGGCATTTGGGCGCGAGACACGTATGCTTTTCCCTCGGTAGCTATGACGTTTTGTTTGACGCATGGCCCCATCGTTTAGTGGCCTAGGACGGCGCCCTTTCACGGCGTTAACACGGGTTCGAATCCCGTTGGGGTCACAAACACAAAATTAAATAGCATGGCCCTGTAGCGCAGTTGGTTAGCGCG
>Ga0247808_10000355_pt1 | contig 23086 bp, 17 predicted proteins | sample UWRJL089202R1_FD_179914 | JGI IMG/M metagenome (GOLD analysis project Ga0247808, IMG submission 179914) | Plant litter microbial communities from Arlington Agricultural Research Station in Wisconsin, United States - UWRJ-L089-202R-1 | ecosystem: Environmental > Terrestrial > Plant litter >... | reverse complement strand
GCCGGGGGGAGCGTAGAGGAGCACGATCATGCGCTGCACGCCGGGCTCCAGGCCTTCCTTTTTGTACATCCCGACTATCGATAGGGATAGCTTGCTCACGCTGGCCGCGTCGACGGTACTTGTGAGCGACGTGGAGACGCGATAACTCGACAACCCGTCCGCCCGGCAGGTGGCCTGAGCCAGCTCGACGCTTTGCTGCAGGTAGAAGTTGAGTTTCGACCCCACGTTGTCGTTGTAGTAAATCCCGACCCGGTCCGACGCGTCGTCGCTTATCGGCAGTTCCCCGTTGAGACCTGCCTCTATCAGCTGTGCCTGCTCTTCTTCGTGCGCGCTCCAGTACAAAATGCGGTTTTCGGTCCACCCCTGGGTGAGAGCAGTCACTAACGCAGCTGGATCGACCGAGCCACTGGTGAGTGCGTTAAAAGTAGCGTCGACCGCGGCTCCATAGACGACGTCCTGGGCGAGGTTATCGCGGCCAATATTTCCAGAGTTGAATCGCTGGTAGACCTCGTTGAGCAGCAATGGCACCAGGGCCTCACTTGTGAGTACGTCTCCAGTAGCTATCGGGATCGGGCCAGTAGCACGCAGAACATAGCTGAGCGCTACAGGGTCGATCGAAATGATCCCGTCCACGGCGTAGCCCTGATCGCGGATCCACATCTCCTGGGTTATCTGCGCCGCCGACGTGAAGCTCGGACGCAGCGTGGCGTTGGCGATGAAATTACCGAAAGCGCCCTCGAACAATTCCGAGACACCGTCGGGTGGCGTGATAACCGGAGCGCTCGCTGCAAAGTTCTTGAAGCCGGCAGGAATCGTTTCGTTGAAAGCGATGCTCCCCTGGTCGACCGTGATGGACGCGAAGGAGAGCGCGGTACCACCAAGCGAGCGCGACTCCGCCGGGTTCTGGAACATCACGACGTAAGTTCGAGGCGCCTCGGAGCCCAACGCTGGCGGAAGCAGGGGCAGAACGGTGCCAAGAGTCTCGGTTATTGGGGCGACTGTGCCGAGAAGTGTTGATACCTGAGATGTCGCGGCGGACACCTGATCGATTGTGCCCTTGGTATCAAGAGCTGCCAGGGCTGCCGACGCAGCTTTCACTCCGGCGTCCGCTTGAGCGACCGCGGGACCGGCGTCGATCAAGGGTTGCAGACCAACGGCGCCGCCCTTGGGCACGAACGAGGCAGGGTCAATGCTGCCTGCGACTCCGATCAATGGTGCTGCGACTTCGTTCATCAGCTCATCGGTGATGCCCGCGAGGGAGCCGACAACGCTCAAATTCTTGCCGACGAACGGCACCAACTCTCCTGCCGCCCAGACGCGACCTTCGCTGACCTCGACGGCACGCTCGGTGTGAACAGTAATCTCGTCGAGTGTGGCGTTGGCGCCTACGACATCGAGCGCCATGGCCTGTGCCTTCAGTTGGCTGGTGAGCGCTTGCGCTTTCTCGAGCTCGCCTTTCACCTCGAGCACTCGGCTGCCGAGCTGCCAGGTTGCGAGCGCGCCAACCAGGACCACGGCAATTAGAACAAGGCCCACCCAGAACCCCCAATGGCGAACGAGCGGCTTTCGCGACGAACGGCGCGGACGTGCGTGTGCTTCGGAGGCAGGCATCCGCTCAGTAAATCACGGCCGCCTGCAATTCCCGGCAAACTAGGGCGCACAGCCAGAATTGCCGAGAGCCCAGGGTGCCTCACTCTGGAGCGGAATGCGACATTTACCGCCGCGGCGCCTTCGCGAACGACGTTCAAACGGTGGGAGAAGAGGCATTCGGGCGTCCACCGCAAACAGTCGCTACCGATCCACAAGTACGAGCGCGGCGACGAGGTCGAGGATGAATGATCAGTGAGATTTGGCGGATGCCACACATCGCTCTGATTCGATAACCCGTTTTAGTGAAAGCACATCTATTGCCCCCGCTCGCGTCAGTCTGCGCATTTACCCAGTGGGCGTGACCTCGTCTGGTTCCACAAGACGGCGCCACGAAGGCGACCCGCGTGATTGCGAGTCATTTGACTGTGGCGCGGCCTGGAGATTTCGCTCAAGTCACGCTACGGGTGTTTTGAATGCTCGACTTTGTCAGCGCGGAAACATTTGCGGCTCAGCGCGGAGGTCTCGCCCCGCCAACCCAGCAAAGTTTCAAATGTCTTATTTGCGTTCGCCAGTCGCTCCTTCGCATATGGCGCTTCGGCCGCCGCCGACCTGCTTTAACGCTACGATACGTCAGCAAAAACGAAGTGTTTTCAATGCTATCTTGTGATGTGCGAAAGATCAGACCTGAGCAGATGTCTCATGCCAAGTATCTTCGTCGGGGGCGCGGCTCGCGTTCTCTGCCGATTGCAATCCTCACTATATGCTCTGCCACTGCGGCAATCGGCGTGGTTGTAGCTCTAAGCTAGACCTCTGGAATCACTCGTTTCCTCAGGCCGCAATGAGGTCTCTGCAGAGCCAATCGTTCGATAGAGCAACCGCGCCAGCTTGTTGCTGCAGCGCACCTGCAAGGTGCCTTTCGACATCTAGCCTGCGCGATCAGGCTTTGCCTCGAATCGTAAGCAACAAGTTTAATTCGACATAGGCAGCAGCAATTGGCCCCGAGCTGCTGACGCCATGTGACAGACTGTCGCGCTCACCTGCCCAGACCGCGTCTGTGACGCGATGTTCTATGGTTGGAGAACTTGCTCCGCACGAGTCGTTCCAATCTTCTTACGAGCGAAGCGCCACCTTTCTCGAATAACGATGGATGATCCAAATGAGCAGATGCCTTGTTATCGGAGCGAATGGATTTATTGGGTCCTATCTCGTGGACGCGCTAGCTGCGGCCGGACATACTGTCGCGGCTTTTGACAGATTCAGCAGTGGCATCGCTTCATATGCGGCAGCTGACGTGCGCCCCATCGTTGGCGACTTTCTTAATAGTGACGACCTTCGCAAGGCGCTTATTGGGCAGGATTTTGTTTTCCATTTCCTTTCGACGACAAGTCCCGCTATCGCAGAGGACGAGCCGACTTTAGACATTCGGACCAATGTTTCGCAGTCCGTCGAACTTTTCAGAATGTGCGTCGCCAGCGGAGTGAAGAAGGTCTTCTTCGCCTCGACTGGTGGCGCCATCTACGGCAATCAGCCAGTAGACCTGCTTAGCGAAATGTCGCCGACGCTCCCCGTGTCCCCGTACGCGATCAGCAAGCTCACCCTCGAGAACTATCTTCGCTACTACCGCGTGAAGCATGGGCTCGACTACGTGAGCCTGCGCATCTCGAATCCATACGGCCCGCGTCAGCATCCGCAGCGGAAGCAGGGTCTAATTCCAATCGCCTTGAGACACATCGCTGAAGAAGAGTCGGTCACCCAGTTCGGCAGCGGGTCGATGACGCGAGACTATATTTTCGTGGAGGACTTGGCCCGCATGATCGCTCTTATGCCGGGCACGCGATCCGCCAGTCAGGTCTACAACCTCGGCAGCGGCATCGGCAAAACTGTGACGCAGGTGCTGGACACCATTCGCGAAGTTACTCAGCGTGACTTTGCCATCCGCGAGATCGCGACACCCACTACCTACCTCGAGCGGTCAGTTCTCGACACATCCCTCTTCACCTCGGAATACGACGTGGGCGAGCTTTTCACGCTCAGCGAAGGCGTGAGAAAGACCTGGCTTGCTGAACTAGGAGCTCGCGACACCGCCGGCAACCAGTTTGGCAAGTTAACACAAGCGACGCCGTAACTCCCTCACCCAAACACCATCGCCCGCTTGACGCCCACCAATGGACGCAGGTTTCGGAACATTGCCAGCAATGACGCGAGCGCAGTCTAGGGTCGCCCAATGCTTTTGTACGTCCAGCCAGCTGCACGCCAGTCACTCGGATCGAGCGCGTTGCGTCCGTCGATGATCAGATTCCCAGCAGTTAGTTTCAAAACTTCAACCGGGTCCAGCAGCTTGAACTCATCCCACTCGGTTACAAGGATTACAAGATCAGCGCCTGAGAGTGCGTCACTCGCACTGGTGGCGTAGCCCAACTGGGGGTGCCGCCTTCTTGCGTTCTCTGTTCCATGAGGATCGCAAGCGATCACATCGGCACCGAGACCCTTTAGCTGGACAGCAATATCCAGGGCAGGTGAATCGCGGACATCGTCGGAGTTTGGCTTGAACGTCACGCCCAGCACAGCAATTTTCCGCTCGAAAACGGATCCCCCGAGTACATTGACAGCAAGGTCGACGAGGTGCTGACGCTGACGGAGATTGATTGCATCGACTTCCTTCAGAAAACTTACTGACTCCCCCCGCCCAAGCTCCTCTGCACGTGCGACGAATGCCCTTATGTCCTTGGGGAGGCAACCTCCACCGAAACCCGCGCCAGCATTCAAGAAACGTCGACCGATACGCGCGTCCATACCGATCGCGTCAGCCAGGTCCGAGACATTGGCATTCGTCACCTCTGCTATCTCAGCCATTGCGTTAATAAATGAGATCTTCGTTGCCAGGAAGGCATTTGCGGACACCTTGACGAGCTCGGCAGTGGCGTAGTCCGTCACAACCTTCGGCGTTCCGGCCTCTAGTGCCTGCGCGTAGACCTCGTCCAGCACCTCAACGTCAGACGCACTACCTACGCCGAAAACTAGTCGGTCCGGTCCGATCGTATCCTTGACAGCGAATCCTTCGCGAAGGAACTCGGGGTTCCAGGCGAGCCTGGCGCCCGTGCCCGACTCGAGTAGCCTCGCTGCCATTTGGGCCGCCGTACCCACCGGTACGGTGCTCTTTCCGACTACTAGGTCCCCTGATTTGAGGAGCGGGATCAGCTCTTCGAGCGCTGCGAAGACATAGGTCAAATCAGCGGCGTTCCCATCGCTCTGCTGCGGAGTGCCCACCGCGATGAAGTGCACGGTCGCCTCGCCGGCGTCACTAATCGAGGTGCTGAACTTCAATCGACCTGAGGCTCCGGCCGATTTGAGTATCTCGGGCAGTCCGGGCTCGAAAAACGGGGGACGGCCGGCAGACAACTCCGCGATCTTGTCGGCATCAACATCGACCCCGACCACCTCATGCCCGATTTCGGCCATCGCCGCCGCATGAACGGCCCCCAAGTAGCCACACCCAATTACTGAAATCTTCACAATTCCATACTCCCATGCTGGTGCGCTTTCTCCGGTCGGTGGGTGACTGGCGTCAACTACAGGCGAATTCGCTACGACCAAGAGTGGAATTCGATATGATCTAGAGGTTTGCTGATGTTCACGCGCGGGGGGGACATGAAAAATCACAATGTTCAAGGATCGCGAATCGCGTACTTGGATGGCCTGCGCGCGATCGCAATTTTGGCGGTCATCGCGGTCCACTGGGTCGGGTCGCAATTGCCTCTGGGACTCGGCGGATACATCGGCGTTGACATTTTCTTCGTGCTCAGCGGCTACATCATCACGAGCGCCATGTGGCGGAGCCGGAGCGACGCGAGCATCGGCTCGCAGTACGGAACCTTTATTCAAAGGCGCGTATTCCGTCTTTACCCGGCTTTGCTCGGCATGATCGTCGGGTCGCTTCTCATTTTCGGCTTGTTCCCGGGGTCGCCCTTTTCCCTGAACGAGCTCATCGGACCAGCGATCGTCGCACTTACCCAGGGTTATTCGATCTACGCGGCTGCAGAGCTCGGTCCCTCCACTCCGTTCATGCTCACGTGGTCGCTCTCGATCGAGTGGATGTTCTACGTGTTCTGGCCCCTCGCCGTCTACTGGGCGAAACGTCGCCGCGTAGACGCGCGCCGTCTGGCGACGATCGCGGGCGTCGTCGCGATCGCGCTGTACATACCGGCGCTCTTCCTGAGCACGCACGGCTTCTACTACGGACCCTTGGCACGTGTCTCCGAGATCCTCGCGGGTGCCATCCTGGCGCTGCTTCTCAGCTCGCCGCGTTCGATTCCCAAGGACGTGGTCGGATCGAACGCCCTCCTTCAAGTTGTGGCGTTCGCAGGGATCGCGGGGCTCTCGGCATTCGTTCTTTTCGGTCCGGTTCAGTGGAGCCCGGTGTTCCGTTTCGCGGCCCTGCCTCTGACTGTCGCAGTGACGTTGTACCTAATATGGCTCGGTTTCCGAGCGCCCGGATCTGTCTCCATCCGATTGTTGTCCTGGGCACCCCTCACGTTCATTGGGCGCATCAGCTACAGCCTCTACCTCTGGCACATGGTCGGCCAGAATCTGTTTACCCGCGAAAACATCACGCTCCCTCTCCCTGTGGTCGCACTCATCGGAGTACTGGTCTGCGTCGTGCCCACGGCGTTGAGCTACAGGTACCTCGAACTTCCCTATGTGCGAGCACGCAAAGCCAGCGCTACGAGTAGTGCGATCGCGCCGCTGGAGGTCAATCCGGTTCACACACAACGCGTAGCGAAGGATCTTGCAGTCGATTGATGCCCGCCGCAACATCACCTCGCCTTCTCGGCTAGAGGGCGGACTAGACGACGCTCACCTACGACTGTTCGATCAGCTCACATGGGCTGCGTGCCATCGCACCCGCGCGATCAAGAAGCAGGTCAGTACGATGTTCGTGGTCAAGACGGAGACCGAGGCACCCACGGCACCTCCGAAATGAGCGCCGAACGCGAGTCCCACAAGAGCAACGGCCACCTGCCCTGCGACAAGAGCGGACGCGAACCGGTCGTCGTCCCAGGCCTGAAGCGTGGTGACGAGGGCGCGCGTCGCGAGAACGATCGAGACGTTCAATACGTAGAGGCGCGCTGGCCAAACCGCGCCGGCGTACTCCTCACCGAACAACAGCGGCACCCACCATCGAGCAGTAACGAAGACGATTCCGAGCCCGAGGAGAATCGCCGCGACGCCGAGCCACTCCCGGCCTTTCGGGCCTCGGAGCTTCCGATTCGAGGAGGACGCGAGCACTGGCAGCATCACGGCGACAACCGCTGAAGCGGCAATGCTCAACGGAGCTGTGAGCTTGGTGGCCAACGCGAATACTCCCGCATCCGCGGCCCCCGCGAATGCGATCACGATTGTCACATCCAGCAGCAACGCGGAGGGAGCAACGCTCGCGATCCCTAGGTAGAACGACCCCTTCCATATCCCCAACACCGCGCTCGGCCTCGCTCCGTCCGCTAGCGCCGCTCTGTCCGGGCGCAGCGAAACGAAGGAGACGATTGCGATCAGGACTCCGCTGAGTCCCATAACGGGGGCGAGAAGCAACGGCGCCATGAACCCAGTGGAGATTAGAACAACGGTGAAGGCCAGGGCCAGCGACTTCTCGAGCACCTGGAAAAGACCGGCTGCTGCGTACTTTTTTGCTGCAATGAAGTGGTTTGTTGCTCCCAGGCTAGCGAAGACACCCGCTGCGGCTATCAGCCCCGAAGCTACCGCCGGCAGGAACGGAAACAGACAGGTTGCGACGAGGACTACCGCGACAACCATGACGAGTCGCGACGCCGAATTGGCGCGAGTCACCGCAAGCAACAGATCCGGAGGCATCCGGCTGTACCTCTTGATCCGCTCCGTCTGGGATCCGAAGCTCAGGAGGGCTCCCGCGAACTGGCCGGCGCCGAGAATCGCCGCGGCACGCCCCCAGTCGCCGGGACTCATTGCCGCGATGACCAGGAAGACTGCCACGCTTCCGAGCACAGACGCGAACGCGTTGAAACCAAAACTGACAGCGAGCGACCTAAGCATGCGGGTTTCTCGAACTGCTCTGCTTCGGGAAACCCAACACCGCTCCGGCGAAGTCCGTCACGGACAGCGCATCTGCGTGACTCGCTGGCGAGGGTGAGTCGTAGGCCGCACCCATGCTGCCTGCGATTCCCTCGACGGTCAGCGCACTCTCGTAGCCCGCGTCGATCGAACGGACGAATCGGCGAATTGAGTCAGGGCCGGCAGCTACCACTCGCGTGCCAAGTACCCATGCTTTACCGAGGGTGGAGTTGGGTGAATGAGTCGAGTACGCCATCACGACGGCGTCTAGTGCTCCGACAGCCGCATTCATTTCGAGATTGGAGAGCACGCGATCGTCAATGACAATTGGTACTTCCGCTTGTGCACACGCCAGGTTGATCTCATCGATTGTGATCCCTAGGTTGGTCCCGATCGGCCCGAGGAGAGCGAAGCCGATCGGCAGATCCGGGCGGAGCGCCTTCAGCCGTATTACGGCTTCCACGACGAGAGGGACGTTTTTGTGCAGGCTGACCGCACCCGTGATCCCGAACCAGAACACCGTCGATCTCTCAAGCAACTTCGCGCGAGTCACGGCAATGGCCTCCTCGATCTCAGCCTCACTCCCGTCCGGCACGAAGGGGTCTACCGCGGCGAGCTCTGGGCCGCTTGAGCGATGGCCAGGCTCCCTGAGCCAGACCACGCGAGCCTGAAAATTGGTGTCGACGAGCCGAATGACTGCTAGCTTTAGAAGATTTTTCACTCGGCGGCCGATCGGAGCAGGCGTTTCCCATCGCGGATCTCTCATGATGAGAAGGTGCAGACGCGTGCTGCGCAGCAACGGCCAGCCGAACGCGAGCCCCCCGACAACGGGGTCTGCATGCGGAATAACGACATCTGTCGCCCCACTTTTCCTCGCCAAGTCCGCGAGAGTCCGCGGCGACAAAGAGCCATCCCAGGTCATGACCTCGACCGTCTCCGACAAGTCGAGGAGGTTGAGGCGATATTCAGCGCTACTGACTGCTTCCGGGGTCAAGGCAAGTATTACCTTGGCACCGTTCGACACTGCAGCGCGCGCCAAGATGCGAACGAAGACCAGCAGATGACCGGTATGCCCGGATTCCACGATGAGGTACGAGCGATGCACGGGTGGAAGATCACAATGCATGGGCTGCTTCACGAAGTACGCCTGTCAGTTTTTTTCGACCCGGCAAGCGTAATCATGATCCCCTGCACGATACGGTCTGCGTGACCCTGCGGGGTCCATTTCGCAGAATACTCCTCGAGGCAGTCCGCCTGTGCGTTCTGAAGTCGTCGCGGCGACGCGCTCGTCCAGGCTGAGATGACTCGGGCCAGATCGTTGACGTCGTCCTCGACGAAAAGGCCTCCCGTCTGCCCTTCGCGTATCGCTTCCCACTCGGCTACTTGATGGTCGGGGTTCGAGTGGCTGATCACGGGAACCCCGTACTTCATGCTTTGCACAGCGGTGAGACCGACAGGGCCAGGAACCGCAGTCACCGTCGCAACGCTATACAGCTGCCGCAGGGCGCCTTCGTCATAAATACCACCCGGCAGCACCAGCTCCACATTCAGCTCTTCGGCGAGGAGTCGCAGGCGGTCGCGCTCGGGACCATCACCAGCGAGAATAACTCGGATCTCTTGTCCCGATTCCGCAAGGATGGCCGACGCACGGATAACCTGGTCAAGCTTCTTCGTCGCGATCAGCCTCGCCACCGCCACAACTGTGGGCTTGTTGCTTTTTCGCGGGATATCCTCTGATTCGCCTACCCGACCACCCGATATGCCTGAGGGTGGCGAGCCTTGGGAGTTGAAGATCACGGTCATCCGCGACATCGGGTATCCAGACTGCTCGCCCAGATCAGAACCCCGCTCGTTATAAAGCAGAAGCTGGTGCGCCAATCGATAGAAGGCGACGCGCACAGCGCCTCTGGCCACGGGATCCTTCCGATGCCATCCCGTAGTCCAGAAGAGAACCCGTGTCCCCTTCAGCCGCGCCACGATAGCGGCGATCCACGCGCTGAGGTGAGTGTCGCTGCCGGTGATCACCACCGCGTCGTACTCACGGGAAAGCAAGGTCGACACGAGCCGGCGCTGCCAGAGGAACGGACCGATCCAGATGTTCTTGAGAGCGGAGGCGGACGGGAGTTGATCCGCGTCGAAGGTCGCCACATTGCCTTGGAAGGTGTCCGCTCCAGCAGCAAAATCAAAATCGACTTGCTCACTTTTCGAGAGTGCCAGCAGCGTTGCGAACCGGTAGTGGGCGTAGAGGGGCTGCACAAGGAGGACCCGCGGGCGCGCGGCCTGAGGTTGTCCAGCGTCCAAAGTCATACTCGAGATCCTTTAGCGGAACGCTCGTCCATCAGATCGCGCTGAAATGCGGCTGGCTCCGAACTGTCCATATCTAGGAGCGAGGCCTTCTTTCCCGACGTGATGAACCCGATGCAGAGGAGCATCACGAACAGCGTCGGCACAGTGCTCAACAAGGCACCTCTGAGCACGATCACAAGATAGAAGGGGATTACCATTCCTGCGAGCCCCGTATAGCGTCCGAGTGAGGACAGCAGTTCCATCTTGTCGTCAAGGCGGCGCAGGAGCGTTCCTAGACTGAAGAAGCCGAGCACTACCCCGATAACACCGAAATCGACGAGAAGTTCCGCCCAAAGAGGCGATGAGACATTCGTGAACGGGTAACCCATATATTGGGACACAAGAGTCGACGTGCTGGTCGGCTTTCCTTCCCAGACGCTCCGTGGAACCCAGACGAAGAGGGAGCCAATTAGCTGCCGGCCGAACTCGAACCCTTCGGAACTTACGTAGCTCACGGCGTTGTTGATCTGGGCGAACGAGTCGTAGTCGCCGCCGAGAAGTACTTGCTCCAGGTCGGCAGTGGCGGAAGCAAAGTTGACAGATGTCCGGAACCCTCCCAGAACGGGAAAGACGAAAATAAACCCGGCCAGCGCTGAAGCGAATGCGATGCGGATTCGACCCCGAGTCGCGAAGATTCCAAGCGCAGCCAATATTCCCACCATTACGACAATCGCGAGGTACCGAGGCGCGTTCACCACGTTGGTTATGATCAGGGAGGCGCCGCCCAGAGTCAGCGCGAGCACGATTAGTCCGAAGCTGTTCTTCGCTCGCCGACTTCCTACGATCGCCACGGTCGCCGCGAAAGTAACGAGGAGCGAGGCAACGACTGCGGCTCTCATTAGCACTGCCAGTGATCCGTTGGACACCCCAGCGTCGATGGAGGCGAAGACCTCAGTCCGCGACTGAAAATACGTCGCAGGTCCCACCAAGATGGTGAAGACTAAAGTCAGGCCGAGTGTCAGAGACACAAGCAGATTGAACCGATGCTTGTTGATCGAGGGGGCAGCAATCGCTAGGTCGAACTTGTCGCTGTCTGGACCCGTGATCGGACCGGGTGCTCTTCGTCTCTTGATCAATTGGCCGACATCGAAGGCGACCATACCGGTCAGGATTATCGCCAATGCCGGCGCATTCGAGTCCATCTCGACCCAAGGCGCTACGGAGGGAAAGACGCCTCTGCTCAACTGGACCAGTGGCGCCAGGCCGAGGAAAAGATAGCAGTACAAGAAGTATGAAAACGTGTAGAGGCGCTTCTCACCGCGAACGACAAGGGCAGCCAGCCGGGAACCAGCATAGGCGGCAACGACGAAGGCCCATGGCCATTCGGCGTAAGCTCCGTCGGCGACCTGGTTGACGATGAGCGAGAGAGGTACGAGAGCTCCGAGGATCACGACGGCGATGGGCGTCATGACGCTGTGGCGCACCGTCGGCGAGGCGGAAGAATACGCTCCGGTCGAACCGTTGCTTCGCCCCTTGGGCGCCTCGGCTGTTGCCGTTCTAGTCACGATGGGCCGCCATGACCGAGTCATAGAAGTGGGGGACACGGTGTTGATTTTCGCGTCTAGAGAACGGGCTGGGGAGCTCAGATTGACTCCGTCCCGGAGTGGTCAGCATCAGTTCGATTCCTCGTTCGATCGCCTCGGTCGACGTCGCGTCGACCAGTTCAATGTCGGCCCCCGCCGTCACGAGATCTCTGAGCTGCGGAAGCTCTCCGGCTACGATGCGGGCACCGCTGGCTACCGCGCCAAGGACGGTAACGGGCATCCCGTCAGAATAAGAGGGCGACACCACGACGCTGGCTGAGCGCACCACTGCCGCGAATTCGTCGAGTCCGATCTCGTCGATCAGTTGGAGTCGAGAATGGTCGTAGTCTCCGAAGCGCCGGACAACCTCCGACTCGAGGCGGGAAAGACCGACTCCCACGAAGGTGGCGTCGGTGCGTTTCATCAGCGAAATCGCAGCTTCAATAAACCCGAAATAGTTGCAGTTCGACGTCGCCTTTCTTGCGTAGACGACACGTCCTGGAATCTTGCTTGTGCGCGGATGGAACTGAGTCTCGTCGACGCCGAAGTTTCCGGCCGCGTATAGGGTCGGTGCGTCGGGAGACAGCCCCAGCCGTAGAGCGCGATCAAGATCCGCAGGGGAGTCGTGCTGGAAGCCGGCGGCTTTCGGAAGATACTTTTGCAGCCATCGGCGAAGAAGTGGATCGGAGCTGGCCTGAGGCACGAAGTCCTGGCCCCATGAAGAGACGATCGTCGGAACTGTATGACCGGAGCTCAGTGCGGTCACACCTTCGTAGGGCAGACGGAGGGCGTGAACGAGGTCAGGGCGAAACGACCTGACTGCGTCAGCCAGATCCGCTCGTCGAGCCCGTCCGCGGCCAAGCTGGACGAGCGAGTGGAGCGTCTGTATCTGGCTTGCCTTTTCGACAAGGGCTTGTAGAGGATTGTTTCCAGCTCGGCCCCGGCTTTCGACGTACCGCTGACGTGCGGCGGAGACCAGACCCGTGGGCCTGACGGCATCGTCGCTCGCTTCCAGCTCGCTGCTGATCGCGAGGACGTCAATTCCGGCAGAGACCAAACCGTCGCGCCAGCCCCGCGCGTGCGGGCTCCGGAAGTCACCGTACAGTGCTACCTTCATCGGCTACTTTCGGATGCCCGTGCGCTGATTGTGCGAATGAGCGGTCGAACGAATGAACGACACCACCCGACGAGACGTGTCCGAGATCTGATAGTCCTGCGGAATCTGCGGAAACCCGGAGTCCTCGATCTCTTCGAGGACAATCCGGACGGAATCTACGATCGCATCCGTGTTGACACCGGCCGTGATGATCGCTCCGGTCTCGATCGATTCGGGGCGTTCGATAAAGTCGCGGATTGTGACCGCGGGGAACTGCAGAAGGCTCGATTCCTCGCTGATCGTGCCACTGTCGGAGATCACGAGCTTTGATGATCTCTGCAGCTTGACGTAGTCGTTGAAGCCGAACGGCTGGTGGAAGATGAGCCCCTGTTTCAAACCCTCGGGTTGCTCGGCGAGTTTATTCCTCGTCCGCGGGTGGGTGGAGACCAGCACTGGGCACCCGTAGATTTCCCTAAGCCGACCCAGCGCCGTCAGAACGGAGGTTAGGCGTTCGGGATTGTCGACGTTCTCTTCACGATGCAAGCTGACGAGGAAGTATTCACCTTCCGTCAGGCCTTCGCGTTCGAGGATATCGCTGCCCTGGATCGCGTTCGCGCTGCTCTCGAGCACCTCGCGCATCGGCGAACCGGTCAGGAGTATCCGAGAAGGGTGAATGCCTTCTGCCAATAGGTTGCGGCGAGCATGCTCGGTGTAGACGAGGTTGTAGTCGGCGACATGGTCGACCATTCTCCGGTTCGTCTCCTCGGGCACGTTCTCGTCGAAGCTGCGGTTGCCTGCCTCCATGTGGAAGACGGGGATCTTCAACCGTCTAGCCATGAGGGCCGAGATCGCGCTATTGGTGTCCCCGAGGACAACAAAGGCGTCGGGCCGCTCTTCAAGGAGCACGGCCTCTATCTTCACCAAGATGGACCCAAGAACGGCACCGAGCGAACTTGTGTCGGCTTCGAGAAAGTGATCAGGCCGGCGAAGTCCGAGGTCTTCGAAGAAGATCTCATTGAGTTCGTAGTCGTAGTTCTGTCCGGTATGGACGAGGACGTGATCCACGAACTTGTCCAACCGCTTAATCGTCGGCGCCAGCCGAATGATTTCTGGTCGCGTGCCGACAACCGTAAGGACTTTCAACTTGGTCATGAAACTGCCTCTGCAATTGTGTCAGGACGGGATGGATCGAAAATATCGTTGCTCCAAAACGAGGTGAGCAAAGGTTCCGCTCCCGTATTGGTGATGTTGTGCGCCCACATGGTGGGCATGTCGATGGCGACCGGATGACTTCCGGTGACTTTGAAGGTAAATATTTCCGAGGTAAAGATGCGTCGTAATTTGATCACAGCCTCGCCAGACAGGACCGTGAACCGTTCGACCTTTCTCCGGTGGAAATGATCTCCGCGGCTGATACCGGGCTCGGTGGTCGAAAAGGAGAATTGGCCGGAGCCACCTCGGTTGCGAATGATTTCGAAGAACGATCCGCGTGCGTCTGCATGTCGTGTCAGCTCGATGGGCGTCTGCTTCGCAAAAGTGAAAGAGCGATAAGTATTGAAGAGATCACGATCAAACTCGACGGAGATATCGGGAATGTCTCCGCCGCGATAGATGGAGGACATTTCCGTCAATCTAGTCAGGAGCTCGGTGACTGAGATTTTCGTTTCGAACTCATGCTGGCGCGCGTCGGCGGTTGCGCCGAGGAGAAGGTCGGCTGCGTTCTGTGCATGCATCAAAGTCAGAGCCTGATCGTTCTGGACATTCGGCGTTTCATCCGACGCAAGAAGGTGACTAAATGTCGCCGTGACGGAGTTGTAGAACGGTCGGCCGTGCTCACCGAACAAGTTCGGAAGCACAATGTTTTGGAACTCGACTCCTGCGGAAAGGCATGCGGAGGCGACGATGTCTGCAGACTTGCTTTTCGCCGAGCCGTAAACGTTCGATGTGATCGACTGGGTCGAGTTTGCAAACGCCACTCGCTGCGGGGGGATCCGCGCGCGCTCGATGGAGGCGGCGAGTTGGCGAGCGAAGAGCACATTGCCGTCGGCAACGTCGCCGTCGGATCCTCGGTTGACCCCGGCTATGTGGATCAGCTGCGACGCCCCGCCGACTGCTTCCGCCGCGGCTGACCCGTCGTACCCATCGCCCAGTGGAATGGCGACTGTTGTTTCACCACGTTCGAGTATTGCGGCGCGAACGTGATGCCCCAGGAACCCCCCGCCGCCTGTGATCGCGATCTTAGACATTGCCGGCCACCGGCTCGGCGGTGAGCCCGGCCAATTTCAGTTCGCGGCGCATCTCTGGAAGGGTCAACAGCAGTTGCTCTACCTCGTGGACGCTCATGCGTCCGACGGTGTGGGAGTCGTAGTCGTCATAGCTCTCCTGATTTACATCGCCTTCTTCGACATACACGCTGTAGTTCAGATCGCGATTGTCGGCCTCGATGCGGAAGTAGTCGCCCATGTCTTGGGCACGCGCGAGCTCCTCGCGGGTGGCCAGCGCCTCTGAGAGCTTCTCCGCGTGCCGCGTGCCGATTGTTGTGACCTTGGCCTTGGATTGGAAAAGGTTGACGACCGCCTGCGCGAGATCTGAGATTGTGCACGCCCGTGCTTTGCGGATGAACAGGTCACCCTGCTTCGCCTCCCGGAACGCGAAGTCCACCAGATCGACCGAGTCGGCGAGAGACATCATGAATCTGGTCATGTGCGGGTTGGTGACTGTAAGGTCGTGTCCATTTTTCAACTGGTTGATGAACAGCGGGATAACCGAGCCGCGCGAGTACATGACGTTTCCATAGCGGACGCAGGAGACAGTCGTCTCGGCGTTCGGGTTATTGAGGCCGTGCGATTGCGCGACCTTCTCCATCATTGCCTTACTCATACCCATCGCATTAACTGGATATACCGCTTTGTCCGTACTCAAGCAGACGAGGGACTTGACTCCAGCATCCTCAGCCGCTCGTACGACGTTCTCACTGCCAATAACGTTGGTACGCACCGCCTCCATTGGAAAGAACTCACACGAGGGAACCTGCTTGAGAGCAGCCGCGTGAAAGATAAAATCAACATCGCGAGTGGCACGTTCCACGCTCAGATAGTCGCGAATATCACCGACGTAGAAGCGGAGTCGTGAATCCTTCAAATCGTGGCGCATCTGGTCCTGCTTGGCTTCATCACGGCTGAGTATCCGAACTTCCGCCGCGCCTCGGCTAAGAAGGTCCCTTGTAACGGTGTGACCGAAGGAACCGGTTCCGCCTGTAATGAGAACGGTACTTCCCGCATAGCTTTCCGACACAATATCTCCACTTTATTTCGTTGATCAATCAAATTCTCTGGTGCGGGCATTTCTAGGCCGCCCAGTACAGCTACGCGGCAAACAGCCGCTGGCTTAACGTATTTTCTGAACCTGCTCCAGCCCTGCAGGAGTCCCGGTCCACAGCTAACCGCCTGCCGAGAAGGAACCGCGATCGACTCGAGAGCATCTCACCGCCACGTTTTCGATTCCGCATCATTCGACCCGCGTGCTGCTGCGAGAAGAATCGACTCTATCTTGGCGATTCCTGAATCGATGGACATTGTCGCTTGATAGAAACGGCGAGCAGAGCGCCCCATCTCGAGGCGCAATTCCGGCGACATGCTCGACGCTGTTTCGAGAGCGGAGGCAAGTTGTTGGATATCCTCCGGGTCGCAACCAATACCGAGGTCATTTGACCGGACAAGTTCCTTGACGTCCCCTCGCACTGCGGTGATCACGGGGATGCCTTGGGAGAGGCTGGCTTGGAGCTTCGACGGGATCGTACCTTCGAAGATCGGCAGGTCCGATAGCGAGACAATTTGGAAGTCGGACGCGGAGTGAATCTCATCCATGTTCTCGGGAGCCACACGTCCCCTGAACGATACGTTGTGAGCATTCAAGGAGGACGCGAGTTCGCGAAGTCGTTCTTCCGCTACACCCGACCCCACGATGATCACCCGCAAGTTCGGGATCGACTTGACCTCATTCGCCGCTCGAATCAGAGTGTCGAGTGCTTGATGGTCTCCGAGATTGCCTGCATAGACCGCGGTGACCATGGAGGTCTTCGGCTGATCACGCTCCGGGATCTCGGAGTTCGATTCGCCGGCGGCCCAGTTCAGTACGGTGTGAATCCTGTCGCTCGGGACACCGCGATCCACAAGCATGCGATTCATAGACGGGGCGATTGCGACAGTTGCCGCGGCCGAGCGATAGAGGTATCGAAGCCATGGATTCAGGATCGCTCCAATGGCGCGTTTGACCGGCCCGCTGCCGACCATCGAAGATCCGGTTATCGACTCGGGCCATAGATCCTGAATATGCATAACAAACGGCACCCGGAAGAGCAGTCTCCAGACCGATGGACCTATAGCGGGAGTCATTTGTGTTGCGTAGACATAGACGATGTCGGCTCGCCTCACCCACTTGCCAGCCGCTGCAGCGCTGATCCCGAACGATATGTAGTTCACGATCCGAGATAGCGGATTGTACGAATGACTGACGAACATGGGGACGCGCCGGACCTGAACACCCTCAATCTTCTCCACGAAGTTGCGGCGCTGGCGGTACCCCGAGAAGACCTTCCCATCCGGATAATTCGGATAGCCGGTAATCACTCGTACTTCGTGCCCACGCGCGCGAAGGCCGCGTGCAAGAGTGTCGGGTATGCGAATTGCCTCCGGCGCGTAATACTGGCTCACGATAGCGATCTTCACGGCTGATCCTCCCTGGACTTGACGTACCATTCGACCGTCCGGTCAATCGACTGTTCGAAACTGTGCGGCGCGACCCAGGTCCAACTCGTGGAACAAGATCCGCTCTCTACCTCGAGTGAACCCGTCAGCCGCGAAATAACCGCGGACTTGCCGGTCAGGCGCCCTCCGAGCGTCAGAAGGCGCGGAGGGAATCTGAAGGTCTTCGGGCGTTTTCCCATCGCGCACGCGATTCGGGCAAGTAGTTCGGGGGTGGAGGGGCTGTAGGCGTCTCCAGCAAGGACGACGGCGCCCCGAGCCGCATCCTCCCGAGCAGATCGCTCAAGAATGTCCGCCAGATTCCAGACTGAACACATGGTCCGCGCGTTACGGACGCTCTTCAAAGGCGTAGGTATACCCGAAGCACTCAGCCACAGCGTCTTCACAAAGTTTCCCGCCACCCCGGGTCCATAAACGAGGGGAGTCCTGACGACAACTATCTCGAGCTCAGAGGCTGATGCGATCTCCGCCAATGCCACTTCTGCTTCGTGCTTCGAAACTCCATATGGATCTAGAGGGCGTGCGGGATCGCTGGCTCTGAAAGGATCACTTCCGGTCGATTCGCCGTTGACTTTGATACTGCTCAGATATACAAAGCGCCGAACGCCTTGCTCGGCAGCAGCTGTCGCCAGCGATCTCGTACCGCCCGAGTTCACCCGACGGAAATCATCAATTGGATTCTCCGAGGTCTCCGACATGACGTGTACGCGAGCGGCCAAATGGATTACGACGTCGTGCCCGCCTAGTCGACCGTTCCAATCAGAATCTGGACCGATATCCGTGATGACGGACTCGGTTGATCCCGCGGGAGCCATCCCCTGGGTTCTCACGGCAGCTGTAACCGTGTGTCCGCTGGCGATGAGATGGGAGACCAAGTGGGACCCGACGAATCCGTTGGCGCCCGTTACGAAAATTCTCAAACTGCGCTCTCTCTCAGTCGGCCTGAACGGGCCGCGCTCACGATTCGCGGGAATAGGAGATACACGATCGACAGGAACGCCAGCAATGCGACAGTCACCGCCCAAAGCCCGGGCTCCACGATAATCAAGGCCCCGGCGAGGCTGGTCAGGCAGGTCATCGCGGTGACTGTAAGCGTCACGCAGATGTGCGAGAGGCCCATGTCGGTGAGACGTTGATATACGTGCGAACGATGCGCGTCCTGCCACCGTTCTCCGCGAATGACACGAGTGACGAGCGTCACGCCCGAGTCCGCGAGATAGATGACTACGGGTGACAGCACTAGAACTACCGGCGCGCCAGCAAACACGCTTGCGACACCGATCACCGAGACGCCACCGCCTAAGAGATAGCTTCCAACGTCTCCGAGGAACATCTTCCCGCTAAGGTTCCAGGGGAGAAATGCGATGAAGGCGACGCCGAGGATGGCTCCTGCTGCGGCCATCCATTCGAACCCGAGCAATAGCCCAAACGCCGCATAGGACGCTCCGACGACGAGTCCGTGGAAAGAAGAGATCCCGTTGATGCCATCCATGAAGTTGGCCACGTTGATGTATCCGGCGATATAGACCGCAAATAGCGGGATTAGTGGCCAGGGGCCACCCTCGATGATTACGATCGCGGCGGTCGCGGCCAGCCCGAGGGCGATCTGGAAAGACGCGCGAACGGCTACTGAAAGCCCACGAGAGTCTTCGACCCATCCGATTACGCCTGCTGCCGCAGAGACGACCGCGATCGTCACTAGTGTACCGACCTCGATGACCTGCTGCGGGTCTGCCAAGATGATGAAATAGCCGGCCATCATCGCAAAGAGGGGTGCGAGTCCAACCCCGCGGATGGTCGTGGAGGTATGAGCGGATCGCCAGTTGGGAATATCTATAACACCCATGCGCTGGAGTCGGGGTGCGAGGGCGTAGGGAACAAGAAGACTAACTAGAAACGTGGTTATGAGTGATACGACGGCGATCACCCTAGTTGTTCTCCGGCCATGATCGGAGGCATCGGACGGCCGTCACTCTCTGCATGGCAACGAGCCAGCCAAGCATCTTTATCCAGGTTGATTGGTGAAAGCGATGCAACTCGTGCGTGGGATATCTTCGGATGAACGGGACGAAGGTCCGACTCGTTAATCCCGATTAGTTCCTCGTGCAGTTTTTCTCCTGGCCGAAGGCCGGTGTAGACAATTGCGATGTCCTTTCCCGACATCTCAATCATCCGCTTCGCAACGTCAACGATCTTTACCGGCTGCCCCATGTCGAGGATGAGTACCTCCTCCGCACTTCCGATGCCGCCAGCCTGCACGACCAGCTGGCAAGCTTCTGGAATCGTCATGAAGAATCGTGTTACATCGGGATGCGTGATCGTGAGCGGCCCACCCGCTTCGATAAGCGATGTGAAAGTGGGAAGCATCGAGCCTCTGCTTCCAATCACGTTGCCGAATCGAACGGACAGGTAGCGTTCACCACTCTCACGAGCCGCCCATGCTGTTAACTTCTCAGCAACACGTTTGGAGTGCCCCAGGACGCTTGTCGGACGCGCGGCTTTGTCGGTAGAGATATTTACAAAAGTGCTGACATTCACGGCTTGCGCGGCCCGCAATACGTTGAGGGTGCCTAATACATTCGTCTTCCAGGCTTCGTTCGGGAACTGCTCAAGCATGGGCAGATGCTTGAGCGCAGCGGCATGGAAAACCACGTCCGGACGACGCTCCTCAAAGATAACGTTGAGGGCATCGACGTCCCGGATGTCGGCGAGGACCACGTCTTTGGTGTCTAAGAGTCCATGGCCGAGGATGCTGATCTGCGCCTGCTGTAGACCCGTTTCGTCGCGGTCGAGCATGATCAGGTCGCGGGGATGGAACTTCGCTATCTGTCGGCACAACTCCGACCCGATCGAGCCGCCGGCGCCGGTGACGAGAATGGTCTTTCCGGTCAGGTAGCCGGCAACGGACTCGAACTGGGTATCGACCGGATGCCGTCCGATGAGGTCTTCGATCGAGAGATCGCGCAGGTCGCGTAGGCGCGACTTACCTTCGAGAATGTCGTTGAGCAACGGAAGCACCTTTACGCGAAGCCCCGCAGCCGTTGCGAGGTCAGAGATCTCGCGAAGAAGTCCTGCGTCGGCACGACCGATCGCAACGACGAGGAGTGTGGCTCCGGTCTCTTCGGCGATGCGATTGAGATCGGCACGGGATCCGAGCACGCGCACGCCCTCGAACCAGACAGCGCGCTTTCGCGGATCGTCTTCGATGAGACCAACCGGAAGGTAAATCGACTCACGGTCGGAGACCATCCGCCGCACCATATCCGCACCGAGGTATCCCGCGCCGTAGATGAGAGTTCGCTCGGCCGCTCGTGGCCGAACGAGGGATTCAACCATCAAACGCTTCAGGGTGCGAATCGCGCCCATCAGCACAAATGCGATTGGGGCCGCTAGGACAATCGCGCTTCGCGGCAGATCGAATTCGTTGCCGAAGATCAGAACTGGCAGCCCAAGAGCTAGCACTGTTCCCATTACTGCCCATAGCAGCGATCGCACCTCGGCGAAGCTCCCATAGGGGTGGCGCCCGCGATAGAGGTGCAGGAGCCAGCCGAAGACGCATTGCAAGACGACCGCTGCGACGACGACCACAAACAGCGACCCTAGCGAGATCTGGGAAAGGTCGAATTCGTACCGAAGAACGACCGCGACAACTATTGCGATAGCCCACGCAACGCCATCGATCGCCATCTGGCTTCCGAATCGGATGGTGGACCCGTTCGTCGTAAGGAGGAGCATGATCCGCGTCGACCACAAGGTCATTCCCATATCCCACCTCCATCGACCGATCGCGCCATGACATCTCCAGCCCACATCCAAACCGAGCTTTCGCCTCCGGCGAGTGCAATGTTTCCAGCCAGGGCGTCTGGCGTCTGGGCATTCGGAACGCATGCCCTCGGAACGACAGCGGAACCCGCCGGACCCGCGCTGAAGTAGCCGACCTGCACTCCGGCACAGGAGTCGTCGCCGACTTGCGCGTAGAGGTAGCCTTCCTCGGCAGACGTGACCGCCATGATTCCCTCGGGTGCTGGCACCGAGTTCCAGGTCGTGGCGCCGTCAGACGTAGAGAATATTGTTCCGTCCGAACACAACACAGCGGCCGCGGCGGTTGACCGCGCCGCGAGACTAGAGGCATTGGCGCAGGGCGCCGCAGCATCTCCTGCCGGACTGTGGACACGAGCGTGATCTAGCGGATCAATGAACCAGTTGTTGGCTAGGTCGGCGGGATACTCCGCGTAGTCATTGCCACTTACGAAGGTGCGGACCAGCGTTACAGAGCAGTCGGCAGCATCCTGCCCAATCATTGACGCCACTTGCTGCCCCTCAATCACAATCGACTGTAGCGATACTACCCCAGTGGGACCGGTGGCGGTCGTGGCCTTCCACGTGGCGCCAGCGTCCGTAGTGAGCTCGGGGAGGGCTGGCGCGCCGCACGGGCCAGTTGTTGCCCGCCACGCGAGCGAGCCGTCCCGAGCCGCGAGAACGCGTGTGGGCGTGAGCGTCTGCGGGATATCGGTTGCGGGCGGAGCGGCTTCGGCAGTCGGAGTCGGACTCGGCACATCTGTTTCGCCTTGTGCTGCGGAAACGGGCCGTTCGGGTGCTGCCTCTGGCTCGACACGTGGCCGGTTCAGAGCGAAGGCTACGAGCCCGATGTCGATGATCAAGAACGCGGCGAGACCGGCAATCAAATATCGTTTGCGCGCCCGGGCTCGACTAGCGGCGCTTTTCCTACGCGTGCTGGACATGGGCCTAGCCTCGCGCCCGAGTGGCGCGATCGATCTGGGCGAGAAGAACACCAACCGCCGGCACGATCTGAGCCGCGGAAAGTTTGTACACAGCGTCATCTCGACGGTAGGGGTCGACTACATCGTCATCCGCGGGCGATTCCGGCGGCAGAACCATTCCGCGGCGGGATGCCGCAATCTCCACGAGTTCGCTGATACGACCGGTGATGTCGCTCGGATCGAGTGCACCCATCTCGGAGAACTCTTCATCGCCCACATCGGAGAGGAGGCGCGCGAGCTCACGAAGCGTGAAGGTGTGTCGTGCACTGCGCGGCAGCATCTCGACGATTGCCCGGCGATGCTCGCGCGAGAGTGCGATCACCAGATCCGCTTCGCGAAGCTGATCGACAGTGAGCGCTTTTGCCACGTGCGATTCGGGCGAACCGATGCCGAGATCGCGGGCAAGCACTTGCGCCTGATCGGGCATGTGATGCCCGACGAGCGCACCGGTTCCGGCGCTCGCGATTTCAACGTCGGGATACGCAGTCAGTCCTGCGGAGATCAGCTGCTCGGCAAGGGGAGAACGGCAGATGTTTCCCGTGCAGACGGTGAGGATAGTGAAGGACGCCATCTGCTACTTGCCTTTGCTTCGCTCGCGTTTCGGCGTCTCAACGTCATCGAACGAACGCGCATCGCCGTAGGCGTAGGTTCCATAGCCATAGGCGTCTGGCCCCTTGGTCGGAAGCATCGTTACGACGACCCCCATGAGCGAGTTGCCGATGTTGTTCAGAGCGGTTACCGCGCTGGTGAGCTCCCCCTTGGTCGTGCGTCCTGCAGCGGCAACAAGGATCGACCCCCCGGTGAACTTGCTGATTACCGCGGCGTCGGTAACTAGCAGAACAGGAGGCGCGTCGACGATCACGTAGTCCACCTCCGAGGTGAGTGTGGTGAGAAGACGCTCCATGT
>Ga0247808_10000353_pt1 | contig 23302 bp, 24 predicted proteins | sample UWRJL089202R1_FD_179914 | JGI IMG/M metagenome (GOLD analysis project Ga0247808, IMG submission 179914) | Plant litter microbial communities from Arlington Agricultural Research Station in Wisconsin, United States - UWRJ-L089-202R-1 | ecosystem: Environmental > Terrestrial > Plant litter >... | reverse complement strand
GACGAGGCGCACTGAAATTCTGCGGCTGGCGCTAGTATCCTGGGCGCGCAGCATCCGGCGCCCGGCTGCGGCCAGGGTCCGGCCAGGTCCTCATACAGCTTGGGGGCCCGGCATTCGGCTGACTACGCAGCCGGGGGGCTTGCATCCTGCCAAGCGGAGTATCCGGCCCGGCCGCGGCGAGTTTGCAGGATTGTCGCAGCCCGAGTCGGTGGCTATGATCGGCCATCCTCTCAGCAACGGGTTTGCCGCCGATGACCGACACGACCGAAAAACCGCGCGTCACCATCCTCTACTGCACCCAGTGCAACTGGCTGTTGCGCGCCGGCTGGATGGCGCAGGAGCTGCTGCAGACCTTTGGCCAGACGCTGGGTGAAGTGGCGCTGCTGCCGGGCACCGGCGGCGTGTTCGAGATCTGCGTCAATGGCGAGCTGGTCTGGGAACGCAAGCGCGACGGCGGCTTCCCGGGGCCAAAGGAGCTGAAGCAGCGGCTGCGCGACATCATCGAGCCCGAACGGGATCTCGGACATACGGACCGGGCTGGTGCCGTCCACGCGGAAAAGAACGGCGGGACGGACTGACGACTGGCGCGCTATCATCACGGCAAGACACGCGGGAAAAGGCATTCGTCACGCGATGTAGGCTCTCGCGCGCAAGGGCAGGGCAGCACCAGGGGAAATCCGGGTTCCCCGGTTGCGCTTGGACTCGCTCAAGATCAGATGCTTGCGCAAAAAGCGAAATTAAAAGTCATATGTGACGGCCTTTACCCTGATGCGGTTGTCGCGCTGCTGTGTCAGTCGCGTTACGTTCGAGCGCGCATAGGGCGTCCGCTTCTGCTGCCATTCCTTTTTGATACACCGTTTTGCAATGGGCTGCAGCGTTGCGATGCCGATAGCCTGCGCTGACGCTGAGGCGTATAGCCAAAAGCATTGAGGCATTACCTTATTTCCACGCTGTCGCCCAAGCCCTGCGTGACCGTGCAAATGACAGCGTAGCCTGACGGCTGTTGCAAATATCAAATGCCGACCGGCCTGCCTATCCAACGGGGTGGCCGGAGCCGTGCTGTGCATGTCTTGATGACTGAGCCGGCGCATGCGCGCTTTCTCTCAGTCCTTGCCGATGCCGTAGCGCGGCAGCGGTGCGGGCCGGTAGCGCTGTGGCGGCGTCCGGGGCTGCGAATAGCCGGGGCGGGGTGGCGGGCGGTAATAGCCGGGCGGCCGCGGGTTGATCGGCCTGTCGTCGCTGCCTACGGCCGGTGGCGGGCGATAGCGCCGCGGCTGGCGACGTGGGCCGACGTCGCGGCAGCCATAGCTGTCGCAGATCAACCGGACAGGTGTGGCGTTGCCGGACAGGCCGCTGATGGCGGTTGCCGGGTCAATCGGCATTCCGGCATTGGTGGCGGAGGTCCACGGCACAAGTGTCTCCAGCCCGATCAGCAAGCCCAGCGCGGCAGTACGCATGACACGCATAGGCAGTTCCTTTTCTGTCGCCGGCCAGGTTGGCCTGGCCATCTTGTTGAGATAGGTGCGATCGCCGGCCATGCCAGGGGCGATCACGGCTTGTTGCAGCGCGTGGCGCACCCTATTCGTGGCATCCGCCGCGCGCTGCAAGGAACAGAGCCGCCGCATTCGGGGCTGTCGATGCGTTGAACTCCGGCAAGGCTTGCTGCATAAAGACCTGCCAAGCGAGTGTGTGGAGATACGTGTGAGCCTGAAATTTGGAACCAGCGGCCTGCGTGGCCTGTCCGTCGATCTCAAGGGGCAGGCCTCGGCGCTCTATGCCACCGCCTTTGCCCGGCATCTGCTGGCCAGCGGCCAGGCGGTCCCCGGCAGCCTGATTTTGGTCGGCCGTGATTTTCGCGAGTCGAGCCCGGAAGTGTCCGCCTCCTGCATCGGCGCCCTGAAGCAGGCGGGGTTGAGCCCGGTCGATTGCGGCACGGTGCCGACGCCGGCGCTGGCGCTGCTCGGGCTGGAGCTGAAGGCGGCTTCGCTGATGATCACCGGTTCGCATATCCCGGCCGACCGCAACGGCATCAAGTTCTATCGCCCGGACGGCGAGATCGACAAGCAGGACGAACTGGCGATCGGCGCCCAGGCGGCAGAGCTTGCCGGTGAAAGCGTGGTCGATGCGCCTGCGGCCGGCGAGAACCGGGCGGCAGAAGCCGAAGCCCGCTTCCTCGCCCGCAATATCGCTCTGCTGCCGGCGGGCAGCCTGGCGGGCCTGACCATCGGCGTCTACCAGCACAGCACGGTGGCGCGCGACCTGTTCGTTCAGGTGCTGGAGCACTATGGCGCCAAGGTCGTGGCACTCGGCCGCTCGCAAGATTTTATTCCGGTCGATACCGAAGCCGTCTCGCCGGAAACGATTGCGCTGCTGAAAGCCTGGGCGCCCGAGCACCAGCTCGATGCCATCGTCTCGGCCGATGGCGACGGCGACCGGCCGCTGGTGGCCGACGAGATCGGCGAACCGCTGCGCGGCGACCTGATCGGGCTGATCGCCGCCAATTTCCTCGGCGCCAAAGTGGTGGTGACGCCGGTCACCTCCAATTCCGGCATCGAGGCGAGCGGCAGTTTTGCGGTGGTCCGCACCAAGGTCGGGTCACCCTTCGTGATTGCCGGCATGAACGAGGCGCTGACCGCCGGCCGTGATGGCGTAATGGGGTTCGAGGCCAATGGAGGACTGCTCACCGCCTCGGAATTTCGGATCAATGGCAGTTTGGTGCGGCCATTGCCGACCCGCGACAGTTTTTTGCCGGTGCTGGCGACGCTGATGCTGGCCGCGCAGCAGAAAAAGCCACTGTCGGAGATCGCCAGGAGCTACCGGCTACCGGTGGCGGCGGCCGACCGGCTCGAAAATTTCGCCGTCGACACCAGTGCGGCCCTGATGGCACATCTGCGGGCCTCGCCGGCCAATCTCCAGGCCTTTCTCGCCCCGGTCGGCGGCGTGGCGTCGACCAGCGATATCGACGGACTGCGGGTGACGTTGGCCGATGCCCGAATCATCCATTTTCGTCCCTCGGGCAATGCCCCGGAAATGCGCTGCTATGTCGAGGCGGAAACCGAGGCTCAGGCAAAATCCCTGCTGGATCAGGGGCTTGATCTGATCCGAAACTGGGCCGATCGGCACTAGGCGCGATCTTTTTCGGTGAATGACACAAAATTTTCAAAAACCGTGTTGACACCGAAGAGCCACACCCGTACATGGCTCCTCGTCGCCCAGATGGCGGAATTGGTAGACGCGCTAGCTTCAGGTGCTAGTACTCGAAAGGGTGTGGAGGTTCGAGTCCTCTTCTGGGCACCATTCCATTCTCACACTGTTTATGCAGTGAGGAGATCTTAAAAAAGCCCGGTTTTGCCGGGCTTTTTTAATGGGAAAAATTCGAGCGACCTGCACTCGCCCGGTCGGCAGCGTCGCGGATGCTGTTTGCCGGCACGGTCTGTCTCCATCGCCGAAAACCGTTGATTATCACGTTCGGCTGCCATCCGCGCCTCGCGGCTGCAGCGGCAAAATCGTCGCCGAAACGGATCGGGCGACGGTCAGTAGTCGTCCGGCAGATCGCGCGGGTTGATGCCCGGAAACCAGTCCTTGGAAATCGGCTGGCGGGTGCTCTCAAAGGTTACTGCGCCGCGGGTGCAGCGATAGACCAGCACCGGCAGGCCGTCGTCCCACAGGCCGTCGCGATAGCGACGGTGATCCCGGTGGCGGCCGCGGCTATCGTAACCATAGGCGCGGGTTTCGGCCAGATCGGTGTTGCAGGCGTAAGGGTTTTCCTCGACCACATCCTGCGGGCGCTTGACGCCCGGCAGGTCCTTGTAGCTGTTGGTGGCGATCGGCGGCGGCGCCGGCAATTTCAGTCTGGGCCTTGCCTTGGCCGTGTCGGCCAAGGCATCCGTTGCCAGACCGACCAGCAGCAGCAGCAGGACGGGCAGGACCGACAGGCGCTTCAGGGTCATTCCGCTTCTTTTGGCGGGAGCGCCGCCGGTGTGCAAATCATGGGACATCGCCTGCCTTAGCGCAAAATCGCGCCGTTCGGAACGGCACGATCGCGTGAGCGGACGCGGTCGGTGCGCAGGGGGACCGTTGCCATGTCCTCCCGTGCGGCAACAGCATGTCTTCAAGGGCGGCGATAGCCGGTCGGGAACTGGTAGAGCCAGCCGATCCGCTGCACCGCTTCTTCAAAGTTTTCGCGTGCCACCGTCATGGTGTGGCCGTTGGCGTGCAGCAGGGTGTTTTCGTCTTCCATGATGCCGGCATGGCCCTTCCAGAATACCAGGTCGCCGCGCTGCAGCTGTTCGCGGGTGATTTCGGCGCCGAGCGAGGCGGCCTGCATGTCGCTGTCGCGCGGCGCGGTCTTGCCGGCCATCTGCAGTGCCAGCTGCACCAGGCCGGAGCAGTCTATGCCGAAGCCGGAGCGGCCGCCCCAGAGATAGGGGGTCTCGATGAAGCGGGTGGCGATGGCGACATAGTCGCCATCGGCCGGCGTACCGAGCGGCAGGCAATGGGCGGCGATCACGGCGCTGCCGTCGGACAGCGTCAGGTAGCGGGTGCCGCGAGTTTCGGCTTCGCCCGTCACGGTGACGCGGCTACCCATCGAGAGCGCCGCGACATAAGGACTGCGCAGCTCTGCCCGCGGATAGAGGAAGCTACGCGGCACGATGATCTGATGGGTGGCGTCGACGATCCCCGCCAGCTGATCGTCCGGCAGGTAGCCGACATAGCCGTCCGAATCCGCCTGTACCCAGGCCCAGCCATCGGCGCGTTCGAAGACGCGCACGGTTTCGCCGAACAGGGTTTCGGTGTCGATGCCGGCTGCCAGATCGGGCCGTGGGCGCAGCGCCGCAACTGGAACGCCGATCCGGGCAGGGGTTCCGTCTACGAAGCGGCTGGCCTCGACCTGGCCTTCGAGCGAGGCGGCCGCGAGATCAGGGCGAAAGGCGTTGAGACGGCGGTCGAGGAGCATGACAAACAATCCTTCAGAGCGGCAGCCGGCGGCCGCGATCGATGATCAGGTCGCCCAGCTTTTCCAGATATAGCGCGCCGAAAACGGTGCGCTTGATGATGACGTTGCGGCGGTCTCGCTCGTCGCGGGTGCGGTCGACCAGACCCATCTGGCCCATGGTATCGAGGGCGCGGGTGATCACCGGCTTGGTGACATCGAGGGTGGCGGCCAGCCCACGCACGGTATGCGGTGGCGGCACCAGATAAATCTGCAGCAGGATCGCCAGTTGGCGCAGGGTCAGGTCGTGCTTGTCCTGGCGAACCTGTTCCAGCGCCACGTGATGCCAGAGGCCGAGCGACTGGGATGCGGTCATTTCAACGGGCACACCAAAACTCCGAACCGGTCCACATGCTTTTATTTTCCGTCAAAGGCGGCCCCTTGGCAAGGGCCGCCTTTGGGCAGGGGTCAGCGCACCGAGCGGCGAATCTCGTGATAGAGCGCCCGGATCGCCTGGGCTTCGCCGCCGATCGGCGAATGCGGGCGTTCCGACAATGCCCAGCCATAGATGTCGAAATGCGCCCAGCTCTTGGCGCGGGTGACAAAGCGTTTGAGGAACAGGGCGGCGGTGATCGAGCCGGCCATGCCGCCGCCCGGGGCATTGGTGACGTCAGCGGCGCGCGAACGGATATCCTTGTCGTAGCCCATGTAGAGCGGCATGCGCCACATCGGATCGTCGACCTCGATGCTGGCCTCGGTGAGGTTATGGGCGAGTTCGGTGTCGTCGGTGAAGAACGGCGGCAGGTCGGGGCCGAGCGCGACGCGGGCAGCCCCTGTGAGGGTTGCCATGTCGATCAGAAGGTCGGTGTCGTCCTCGTCGGCATAGGCGAGCGCGTCAGCCAGAATCAGCCGGCCTTCGGCGTCGGTATTGTCGATCTGCACCGTCAGGCCCTTGCGGCTCTTGTAGATGTCGCCGGGGCGAAACGCATTGGCGGAGATCGAGTTTTCCACGGCAGGCACGATGATGCGCAGGTCGACCTTCAGCTTGGCGTCCATGATCATCAGCGCCAGGCCCATCACATTGGCGGCACCGCCCATGTCCTTCTTCATCAGCGCCATGCCGGCGGCCGGCTTGATGTCGAGGCCACCGGTGTCGAAGCAGACGCCTTTGCCGACCAGGGTGATGCGACGGTGGCCCTTCTTGCCCCAGCGCATTTCCAGCAAACGCGGGGCGCTGGCGCTGGCGCGCCCGACGGTGTGGACCAGCGGAAAATTCTTGCGCAACAGGTCCTCGCCGGTAATGACGCTAACCTCCGCCTTGTAATGCGCCCCCAGCGCGCGAAAAGCCTGCTCCAGCTGGTCGGGACCCATGTCGTTGGTCGGCGTGTTGATCAGGTCGCGGGCGAGGAACACGCCGGCCAGCTGCCGCTTGATTTCGGCGGCATCGGCGTCCTGCGGGATCATCAGCCGTGGCTCGAGCGGCTTTTCCGAGCGGTAGCGGTCAAAGCGGTAGCTGCCGAGTCCGTAGCCGAGCGCCAGGCGGTTGGCCGTCAGTGGCGCGATCTCGACATGCCATTCGCCGGCCGGCAGCGATCGCGCCAGTTTTCCGGTCAGGAAAGGCGTTTCCGAAGGATTGCTGCCGAGGCCGAACAGAGCGCCGCCGAGATGGCCTTCGGATGTCGGCACCAGCAGCAGCGCGCCGGCTTCGCCCTTGAAACCCGCCTTTCTGGCCCAGTCCAGCGCGATCGGATCGATGCTGCCAGTCTCGATATGGGCAGGCGTGACCGCAAAGATCGGCAGCGTCTTGCCGGCCTTGGTGCTGAAGGGCGAGGGACGTTCGATGAACTGATAGGGGGCCATAAATCAACTTTCGGAGGATTCGAGAATCACGACATTAACATTCTATTAGGGTTAACAGATTATTGCTGGAGTGGAGATTGCGTCGCTTGCCGGGATGGAAACATTTGCCGCGGCGCCTGAACCGGATTTCCAAGGGCCACGTCATGACCGCTCCCGCAAAAGCATCGCAGCACCGTCTCCGTCCCCTGCTTCAGGGCGTCTGCATCGCCCTTGTCGCGGTCTCGGTTGCCGGTTGCGCGTCCAGCCGCAGGGACAAGGAACTGACCACCGGCTCGATCCCCAGCTTGACGAAGCCGGTCGACACCATGAACGAGGCGGAGCTGAGTTCGGCTGCGGCTTCGGTTGGCAAGGCCTACGAGCGCAATCCCAAGGACAAGGCGACCGGGCTTGCCTATGCCAATGTGCTGCGCATGACCGGCCGCAATACCCAGGCGCTGGCGGTGATGCAGCAGGTGGCGATCGCCAACCCGACGGACCGCGAAGTGCTGGCGGCCTATGGCAAGGCGCAGGCCGGTGCCGGCCAGCTGGAGCAGGCGCTCACCACCATCGGCCGGGCGCAGACGCCTGACCGGCCGGACTGGCGTCTGTATTCGGCCGAAGGCGCCGTGCTCGACCAGCTCGGCCGCGCCGTTGAGGCGCGCGGCAAGTATCGCGAGGCGCTCGACATCCAGCGCAACGAGCCGACGGTGCTGTCCAATCTCGGCATGTCCTATGTCCTCAGCGGCGACCTGAAGACCGCCGAATCCTATCTGAAGACGGCGTCGGAGCAGCCTTCCGCCGACAGCCGTGTGCGCCAGAACCTGGCGCTGGTGATCGGCCTGCAGGGCCGCTTTGCCGAAGCCGAGCAGGTCGCCCGCCGCGAGCTGTCGCAGCAGCAGGCCGACGCCAATGTCACCTATCTGCGCGCGATGTTGTCGCAGCAGAACGCCTGGAAAGCGCTGGCCGACAAGGACAAGAAATCCTGATTGCCAAGCAGGCCGTCAAAATCAGACGGCGCGGCTGCGGAAGCCTTCAAGCAGCAGCCTGAGGCCGAGCAGCATCATCACCCCGCCGGCGGCGCGGTCGACCGACGATTTCCAGCCGATATAGACGGCGCGCGGACGACTGGCGGAAAAGGCCAGCACGACCACGGCATACCAGCCGGCCTCGATCGCCAATGTCGAGAGCGGCAGCGCCACGATCATCCAGGTTTCGGGCCTTGCCGGCAGCAAGGCGGCGAAAATGCTGCCGTAGACGACAGCGGTTTTCGGATTGCTGAGCTGCGTGGCCAGTGCCAGCAGAAAGGCGCGCAGCGCCGATGCTGCCATTGGCGTCGGGGTATCGTCTGCCACGGCCAGGGGTTGTCGGGCACCCCGCCAGATGCGGATGCCGAGATAGACCAAATACAGCCCGCCGGCGAGTTTCAGCAGCAGATAGAGCCACTCGACCCGCAGCAGCAGTGCATTGAGGCCGAGCAGCGCCAAACCGGAAAACAGCGCACCACCGACACCCATGCCGAGGGCCGCCGCCAGACCGGCACGCCGGGAGGTGAGAACGGCCGTGCGCGAGACGAGCACAAAACTGGGGCCGGGGCTCATGGCGCCCAGCAGCAGGGCGGCCAGAATACTCATCAGGATGGCGAAGGAAGACATCGGACCTCGCAGACGGGCGGATGATGCAAGGCTCAACTTAACGCTGCAACCGGAGTTTTGGCAAGAGGTCCGTCGGTCAGAACTTGTCGGCGACCTGGATGCCGGCGGGGCCGAGGATGACGGCGATCAGCACCGGCAGGAAGAACAGGATCATCGGCACGGTCAGCTTCGGCGGCAGCGCGGAGGCTTTCTTTTCGGCCTCGTTCATGCGCTCGTCGCGGCCTTCCTGCGCAAGCACGCGTAACGCCTGGGCGATCGGCGTGCCGTAGCGCTCGGCCTGGATCAGCGCCTGGGCGACGCTCTTGACGATATCGATCTGGGTGCGAATGCCGAGATTTTCGAGCGCAGTGCGCCGATCCTGGAGGAAGGAGAGTTCGGCGGTGGTGAGAATCATTTCCTCGGCCAGCGCCGGCGACTGGTTTCCGAGTTCTTCGGAGACCCGGCGCATCGCTGCTTCCATCGAGACACCGGATTCGACGCAGATCAGCATCAGGTCGAGCGCATCCGGCCAGGCGCGCTTGATCGAATGCTGGCGCTTCTTCATCCGGTTGGAGACAAAAATGTTCGGGCTGTAGAAGCCGAGATAGGCGATGACGATGGCGGCCAGCACCCGGATCGGAAACGGCTTGGTGGCGAGATTGCCGAGGAAGAAGATCCAGAACAGTGCTGCGGCAAAGAACACGAACGGCAGCAGGAAACGCGCCACCAGGAACATGTTCAGCGCATTCTGCGACCGCATCCCGGCCGCCTTCAGCTTGTTCATGGTATTTTCGTCGACCAGCGCCTCGCGCAGGTTGAAACGTTCGACGATGCTGCGCGCCGACTTGTTGTTCTGGTTGCGCAGCGATGCCTTGCCGGCCGCCAGATCGGCGTTCATGCGCGCCCGTTCGCGAGCGCGGATCTGGTCGCGTTCGGTGGAGACGGCGCGCATGCGCTTGTCCATGTCACCGCGCTCGAAATAGGGCATGGCAACGGTATAAAGCGTGGCGAAGACCGCGATCGCCGTCAGCAGGGCGATGATCATCGACGGATCGGTCAGTTTGGCTGCGATGTCCACCCGCGTTTCTCCGTCAGATATCGAAATTGATCATGTTGCGCATGACGAAGATGCCGATCGACATCCATACGGCCGAGAGCCCCATGATCAGGTGGCCGCGCGGATCGGTGAACAGCACCATCATGTATTGCGGCGAGGTCAGGTAAACCAGGAACGACACGATGAAGGGCAGGGCGCCGATGATGCAGGCCGACGCCTTGGCTTCCATCGACAGGGCTCCGACCTTGGCCTTCATCTTCTTGCGCTCGCGCAGCACGCGCGACAAATTGCCGAGCGCTTCCGACAGGTTGCCGCCGGCCTGTCCCTGGACGGCGATGACGATGGCGAAGAAATTGACCTCCTGCAGCGGCATGGTCATCATCATCCGGGCGCAGGAATCGGGAACGCTGAGCCCGACCTGCTGCGATTCCACCACCCGCTTGAACTCGGTCTTGACCGGCTCCTGGCCGTCCGATGCGATTAGTCGCAGCGCGTCGTTGAGCGGCAGGCCGGACTTGATCGAGCGCACCATGACATCGAGCGCATTGGGGAATTCGCTGAGAAACTTGTTCTGCCGGCGCTTGACGAGAAAGCCGATGATCCAGCGCGGCAGGCCGACGGCGGAGACGAAGGCCATGCCTAGGCTGGCCAGCAGCGGCAGACCGATCAGCAGTGCCATGATGAAGATCGCAAACCCTAGCGCCACGCACAGCATGTAGAAGCGTGGCATGGTCAGCGGCAGGCCGGTCTGCGCCAGCCGCGATTTCAGGCTGGCGCTGGCCAGCTTCTTGGAGTTTTCCAGCTGCTTCTTTTCCAGGTCCTTCAACGAATCCTGCACGGACTTGCGTCGCTTGGAGATTTCCTGGACCCGGTCGCGGGCCGCCTTGACCTTGGCATGGTCGGTTTCCGCCGATTTGACCCGGTTGACGCGGCTGGCCGTCTTCTTCTCCACCTCGATCCGGGAAAACAGCACGCCATAGGAGAGCGCCCCCGCCGAGATGGTAACGAGGCCGATCAGTGCAATGACGGTGATATCCAACCCGAACATGAGACGCGTCCTATTTCGATTTCTGTTCCATCTCGTCCAGTGCCGCCGCCAGGCGCTTTTCCTCGTTATAGTAGCGGGCGCGGTCCCAGAAATGCGGCTTGCCGACGCCCATGCCGATGTGGCGGCCGACGAGCTTGCCATTGGCATCTTCGCCGAGGATCTCGTATTTCATCAGGTCCTGGGTGGTGATGACGTCGCCTTCCATGCCGATCACCTCGGTGATCTGGGTGATGCGGCGCGAGCCGTCGCGCAGACGCGCGGCCTGGATGATGATATCGACCGAGCTGGCGATGATTTCGCGCACGGTTTTTGCCGGCAAGGTAAAGCCGCCCATGGCGATCATCGATTCGATACGGCTCAAACATTCGCGCGGCGTGTTGGAGTGGATCGTGCCCATCGAGCCGTCGTGGCCGGTGTTCATCGCCTGCAGCAGGTCAAAAACTTCCGGTCCGCGCACTTCGCCGACGATGATCCGTTCGGGCCGCATGCGCAGGCAGTTTTTCACCAGATCGCGCATGGTGATCTCGCCCTCGCCCTCGATGTTCGGCGGGCGGGTTTCCAGGCGCACCACATGCGGCTGCTGCAGCTGCAGTTCGGCGGTGTCTTCGCAGGTGATGACGCGCTCGTCGAGATCGATGTAGCGGGTCAGGCAGTTGAGCAGCGTCGTCTTGCCCGAGCCGGTACCGCCGGAGATGACGACGTTGCAGCGCACCCGGCCGATGATCTGCAGAAGCACGGCGCCTTCCGGGGTGATCGCCCCGAACTTCACCAGCTGGTCAAGATCGAGCTTGTCCTTCTTGAACTTGCGGATGGTCAGTGCCGGGCCGTCGATCGACAGCGGCGGGGCGATGACGTTGACGCGCGAGCCGTCGGGCAGGCGAGCGTCGCAGATCGGACTGGATTCGTCGACGCGTCGGCCGACCTGGCTGACGATCCGCTGGCAGATCGACAGCAGCTGGCTGTTGTCGCGGAAGCGGATTTCCGATTCGATCGTCTTGCCGCCGACTTCGATAAAGGTCTGGCCGGCGCCGTTGACCATGATGTCGGAAATGTCGTCGCGGGCGAGCAGCGGCTCGAGCGGGCCGTAGCCGAGCACGTCGTTGCAGATGTCCTCGAGCAGCTCCTCCTGCTCGGAGATCGACATCGCGAAATTCTTGATGGTGATGATGTCGTTGACGATGTCGCGGATTTCTTCCCGCGCGCTTTCGGCATCGAGTTTGGCCAGCTGTGACAGGTCGATGGTGTCGATCAGCGCCGAAAACACCTGGCTCTTGGTGTCGTAGTAATCTTCGGTGCGCACCGGCCGCTTGCGCAGCGAGGCGGGCTGTGGCGGCTGGGAGACCGGCTGGCGGGTGGTCGTGGTTTCGCGTGGCGGTTCGACGACGGGCAGGGGCGCGGGACTGGGGGCCGCCATCACGGCAGCCGCAATCGCCGGCGCCGGCGCCTGTCCGGCACCGCCTCCACTCTTTCCGAAACCTTCGTTTCCGCGTTTCCCGAACATGGCTTCAATCCAGTCTCTTCCGGCCTTCCGGAAATATTACTTGCGTGCGAGCATTCCCAGCATCTTGCCGAGCCCTGCCCGTTTTGCCTTCTTCACCGTTGCCCGGCCCGTGACGATATGGGCGATCTGGGCAAAGGTTTCGGCGGTCGGCGATTTGGCATCGATTTCGGAAATCATCCGGCCGCTATTGGTGGCGTTGCCGAACAGCTGGATGTCGAACGGAATGATGGCGATCGGTTCGATTTCCAGCGGCTCGAAAAAGTCCGAGGGCGCGATTTCCGGACGCTTGGGCATGCCGACCTGGTTGAGGATCAGGTGCGGCGGCTTGTCGTTCGGACGCAGTTTCTTCAGCGCGTCGAGCATGTTCTTGGTGTTGCGCAGGTTGGCGAGATCCGGCACGGCGGTGATCACCACCTCGTCGAGATCGGAGAGCACCGAGCGGGTCCATTCCGACCAGGTATGCGGGATGTCGAGCACGGCGATCGGGGCCGAGCGCTGCAACAGTTCCATCAGCGGCTGGAAGGCGCCGCGTTCGAAATCATAGGCGCGATCGAGCAGCGAGGGGGCGGCGAGCAGCGACAGGTTCTGCGAGCATTTGGCCAGCAGCCGGTCGAGAAACACCTCGTCGAGACGGTCGGGCGAATAGACGGCCTCGGCAATGCCCTGGGCCGGATCCTGGTCGAAATCGATATTGGCGGTGCCATAGGGAAGATCGAGATCGGCCAGAATGGTTTCGGTCGAAAACAGGTGGGAAATGCCGAAAGCGCAGTTATGGGCGATGGTCGACGAGCCGACGCCACCCTTGGCGCCGATAAAGCCGATGCTGCGGCCGAGCGGCTCGGCATCCGGATCAACGAAGATCGAGGTGATGGCATTCATCAGGTCCGACATCGCCACCGGTGCCACCATATATTCGGAAATGCCGTTGCGCATCAGCTCGCGGTAGAGCGAGATATCGTTGTAGCGGCCGACGATGATGACGCGGGTGCTCGGATCGCAGACCTCGGCCAGCGGCGCCAGATCGCTTAGCAGGGTCGAAGGCTCGCTATCGGCCTCCAGAACGATCAGGTTCGGGGTCGGCGCGGATGAAAACATGTTGGCGGCAGCCGAAATGCCGCCGCTGGTGATCCGCAGGCTGACCTTGCTCATGCGCCGGTCCTGCGACAGGCGTTCCATCAGCCGCTGCATCCGGTCGCTCTCGCAGAAAGCATGCAGCGAAATGCGCGGCAGCGGGCGCAGGCTTTCCAGTTCGCTCGAACGGACCACCTCGTCGCCGAGGTGTTCGTCGTGCGCGCGGGTGTTGATCTCGTAATTTATCGGGCTCATTCGTCTATCCTGTCCTCAAACGTCCCGCGCTTATTCCGTCGCCGTGTTGGAGCCGTCACGATACAGGCCAATCACGTTGGAACGGCGCTCGGCGTCGATCGGCGACATGCCGCGCGGCGTCACCAGATCCATCGGATTGGCAATCTGGGCAGCGAGATTGCTCTGGCTCGCGCAGCCAAAGTTCTCCCAGTTCTTGTTGGCCATGGTGTTGTTCGACAGATCCTCGGGCCAGTTGCCGCACGGATGCGTCATCGCGGTCATGGCGACATAGCTCAGCCGGATCGGCGCCGACGTGCCGCTGGCGGCGTAGCGCGTTTCGGCGATCTTGCGCGCCGGCACGCCGGAACTGGTCAGCACCGAACGGATCTGTTTGCGGGCGTTCGACGAGGCGACGGAATTGGCGGAGCCTTCCGGCGTCATGATCAGAACCGAACCGGACGACGACGAGGCATAACCGGCGGCAAAGCCGCGGATGGCGTCGGACACACCGACCGTCAGCCGGCTGTCGCCGCTGGCAATCGGGATATCGAGCGTGCGTTCGGCTTCCGACAGCGTGATCGGGTGACGGCTGCGGTAGTCGTCCGGGATCGAGCTGGTCGACATGCTGTCGCGGCTGGCGCATCCCTGCACCAGGCCGGCGGTCGCGATCATCAGGCCAGCGAAGGCAATGCGGCGCATTGGTGACGGGACAGGCATGGCACGGTCTCTTCGGTTTGGCGACGGAACAATCGTTGAATTTGTCATCTCTGCTCCCTCGCTCATTTGTAGATGAAGCCGACAGCGCCGTGATACTGGCCCTGCTGGACAGTTTCCTTGCGGCCGTAGACCTTGTTGACCCGGTTCAGGAAGAAGGTGGCGGCATCGTTTTCCGGGTTGAAATTGTCGTCCGGGCGCGAAATCTGGTCACGCGCCACCGGCCGCACCAGGTAAGGTGTGGCAATGATTACCAGTTCGGTCTCGTTGCGGATGAAATCCTTGCTGCGAAACAGGGTGCCGAAGATCGGAACTTTCGACAGACCCGGCAGGCCGGACATCGCCTGGCGAATATTGTCCTGGACCAGGCCGGCAATGACGATCGAGCCGCCGGACGGCAATTCGACGGTGGTCGAGGCCTCGCGCTTGCGGATCGACATATAGGTGTTGCCGGGGATCGCCAGGGCGCTGTTGCCGGTCGTCACCGATCCTTCATAGGTCGGTTCGGACACGTTGGTTTCGATCTTCAGGCTGATGCGGCCGGGCGAAAGCACCACCGGGCGGAAATTCAGCTCGATGCCGTAGTCGACCGTTTCGACGGTGCGGCTCACGGTCGGTTGGCCGGTCGTGCTGTCGAGACTTACATCCTGTTTGCCGGACTGGCGGAATTGGCCGCCGACATAGAATTTCGCCTCTTCGCCGGAGATTGCGGTCAGGCTCGGCTCGGCGAGCGTGCGCATGACGCCGGCCTGTTCCATCGCATTGACGTAGCTGAGGATATTGTAATTGCCGATCGAGCCCTTGATCATCGCCGTGGCGCCGACATTGACGGCGTCGCCGAGATTGGCCGGGTTGCGGAAGGCGATGCCGCTGCTGCCGTCCGAGCCGCTGCCGTTGAAGCCGAGCTGCTTCAGCACCTGGCGGCTGACTTCGGCGACGGTGACCTTCAGCGAGACCTGATCCTCGCCCTCGATCGTCAGCAGGTTGACGATCTGCGATTCCTGCCGGTCTTCGGCGAAGATCGCCACGGCGCCGTCGCCACTGCTGTTGCTGGTCGCCACGGTGTTGCGGGTGGTTGCTTCACCGCCCTTGAGGAAAGCCTGGGTGAGGCGCACGGCCTGCGAGGCGTCCTGCGGTGTGCGTACCGTGCCGGTCAGCACGATATTGTCGGAAATGATCTCGACCTTGATGGCGGATTCGGCAATGAACCGCTTCAGATTGGTTTCGAGCCCGGAGATATCGCGTTCCACCGCGATGTCGAGGCTGACGACTTCTTCGCCATTGGCGCCGAACACGAAGATATTGGTCTGGCCGACGGCCTTGCCGAAGAGGTAGATCCGGCGCGAGGTGCGGGTGACCGCGTCGGCCATCGACGGATCGGCGACCAGGATGTCATGCGCATCCGCCGGCAGATCGATGACGACCGCCTTGTTGAGGCCGAGCGAGATATGCTTCTTGACGCCGCTGCCGGCCTGGGTGATGCGGACGATGCTTTCCGATGCCGCCTCGGCTGCGGTCGGTGCAAGCACTGGCGCAACGATACTGGCGGGCAGCCCGGAAAAGGCGAGGCAGAATACCAGGCATCCGGATACGGACGTGCGCATTCTACGATTCAAATTGCTCAACCGACCGCTCCTGCTCATTGCGTCTGTACCTCTGTGCTCTTGACGATCGCGCCGGATTTGATGACCTGGATCACCGGCGAACCGGAGCCGCCGCTCAACAGATAGTCGGCAGCCTTGGTGTCTTCTTCCTGTGCGTCGGCAACCGAGCGCAGCGCCAGCGTCAGCCGGTCGGCCATCTGCTGGGCGACCGAGATCACCTTGGCCTGATCGGGGGTCAGCTCCAGCGTCGCTGTGGTGCCGATGACGGCCTTGGTACCGTCGTCCTTTTCCTGGATCTGCTGGTCGATCGCCAGAACGCGGACATTGTTGAGCACGTTCTCGGTCAGAAAATTCTTGTCCTCGCCCTTGCGCACCATGATCACGTCGACCCGGTCGTTCGGCAGCACGAAGCCGCCGGCGCCGGTGGCGACGGAAATTTCCGTGGCGACGGCGCGCTTGCCGGAGGGCAGCAGCGACGACATGATACGGCTGCTGGAATCGGCGATCTTTTCGGCACGGATCGGCTCGCCTTCGAACAGCGGTAGCCGGACGATGACGCCGGCCAGTTCCTTCAGCGCCTCCGGGCGGTCCTTTTCGGTGATGAAGCCTTCGACGAGGCTGCCCTGCGGCCAGGGGATCCAGCGCAGCGACTGACCGTTGAGGCGCGATCCGACCGGCAGGTTGGCGCCGGCCACCAGCACGTTGACGGTGGGTTCCTTGGTGACGACGGCTTCGACCTGTTCAGGAACGCTGCCCGAGCCAGCCATGCGCATGGCCAGCAGTCCGGCCAGACCGGCGGCCACGACGGCTACGACAAGAATGATAACACGGGCGGGTTTCATGGTGATTCCTTGGACGACGCAGAATGTCTGCCCGCAGAATGCTCAGCAATTGGTGTAATTATAGTTAATGAAATCGTTACATTGCTGGTTAACGAAGTCTGACTTCCATCAGTGCAGACCGCGCATGGCGATCAAAAGGATAGGCGCCTGGTCATAGGTGAGAAACCCGCCGATGCCGATCGCCACGCCGTAGGGAATTTTCTTGGCCACCGTCAGCGAATGCGGCAGCGGCAGCCCCATTGCCATGACGGTATCGGCCTGGGTCCGCAGGATCACGATCACCAGCGTGACAATGCCGCCGATGACGGAGACGGCTCCCAGGAAGTAGATCAGCGAGGCATGGTAGCCGAACCAGATGGATGCGGCCGTGAGAAGTTTGGCGTCGCCACCGCCCATCACATTGATGGCGAACAGCGCAAAGCAGACGGCAAAAACGGCGAATGCGGCTGCCGCACTCATGCCGATCGTCGGCCAGTCCATCCCGGAAAACGGCGCGATCACCAGAAAGCTTGCAAGCAGGATCGCCGGAATGCGGTTGGGGATCGTCATGGTAAACAGATCGGTCAGCGCCGCGGCCGCAAGGCAAAGCGGAAATATCAGGAAAATCGCGGCTTCGATCATGTCAGGCTCCGTGTCATGACGCTCACCCTAACTTCGCCGGCTTAATTTTTTGAAAATCGGCAAGGGCGGCTTCTGCCATGCAAAAAGCCGCCCTTGCGGGCGGCTTTTCGCGTTAAGATAACCGACGGATCAGTTATACTTGTTCGTCGCGTTGCCCAGTGTCGTCGACAGCTTGTTGAACGTGTTGTTCAGCGTGTTGCCGAGCGTGGTGGCGCCGGTGATCAGGGCGACGGAGATCAGCGCTGCAATGAGGCCGTACTCAATAGCCGTTGCGCCGGATTCGTCTTTCAGGAAACGTGTGAAAATCTTGGTCATGATACTCTCCTACTCCGCGTGTTGTTCAGCACTGCCGTCAACTGTTTGCCGTTGTTCGGTGAGGACAAACTACCGACATGCGATTGCCATCCGCTTAAGAAAAATCGTTATCAAGACCTTAATTTAGCAATTAGCGATGATACCTTTCTGTGTTCTAACAAGACACGGGGGTTCGGGGTCGACAGACGGCGTTCCGCTCTTCGATATGTGCAAGAATTGACGCGCCTGAGCCGATCGGCCGGCGGCAAAAGTCCAGCCTTTGCAGGAAGCCAGACGACCTTCCAGCCAATTTTCCGCACTTAATCCTTCGTTTACCAATCAGGCTCATTTTTAGAGTGGATATTTGATAGGATTGTTCAAAAGGCCGTTCCGCATGTTGTCTTGCCGCGATTTCACTCGTCTTGCCGTGTCGGGCCTGCTTTGCGCAGGGCTGACCCAGGGGGGCGCGCGTGCCGATGAGGACGTGTTGCGCGTATTCATGGATCATGCGCGCGTGCTGAAGCTGGATCGGCCGGTTGCCAAGGTGATCGTCGGGAACGCCAAGGTGGCCGACGCCACGGTCGCTGACGCCAAAACCATCGTCCTGACCGGACGCAGCTTTGGCACGACCAACCTGGTGCTGCTGGATGCCGACGGCAATGCGATCGTCGATGAGCGGATTCTGGTGTCGATCGACGAAGCGAGCACGGTCCGGGTCTACCGCCAGACGGAACGATCCGTGCTTTCCTGCACCCCCAATTGCGAACAGCATGCAGCCCAGGGCGACGGGGCAGCGGCGACTACTGCCGCCACACAGTAATGCCGCAGTCCTGCCGACATCAAGGTCACCGGCCTGAGTGCGGATATTTACCGTCGCGGGAAACGGAAAATCAATAAAGCCATCCTAGTATCACGGGAATGACAGGTTCCCGGATACAGCCAATGCGCGCGGATCAAGACAACGATGCTCCCGGGACGTCCGGCTTGAAGCGCTTTCGGCTCTGCCGCCGCTTCGTGCGCAACCGCGACGGGGCCGCAGCGATCGAATTCGCGCTTCTAGCGATCCCGTTCTTCCTGATCATTTTCGCCATCATCGAAACCTTCATCGCCTTTACCGGCGAGCAACTGGTGTCGAATGCGGTGGAGACCATGTCGCGCAAGCTGCGCACCGGGCAGATTACCTATGCCCTCGGCCGTACGACCGATATGACCGAGGCCCAGTTCCGCAAGGCATTCTGCGACGAGGTGTCGATCCTGATCAGCTGTTCGGCCACGGAGATCGCCACGCCGAGCAAGCTCTATCTCGATGTCCGGACCTTCTCGAGTTTTGCCGATATCCCGACAACGATCCCGCGTGTTTCGACGAGCACATACGCGGACCTGGATACGAAAACCTTCAAATATGCCCCGGGCGGGCCGGGAAAGATCATGATGGTGCGGGCCTACTACCGCTGGCAGATCGTCACCGATCTGGTGCGGCCCTACATCACCAACATCCGTCCGAGCGATGGATCCCTGCCGAGCCATTTTATGATCGTCGCCACCGCGGCATTCCAGAACGAAGATTATCCATGACCATGCCGTGGCAAAGATGGGTTCGAGGCAATCAACGGATGAGACCGGTCGCCGAAAGAGAAAACGGGGTTAGCATGGGATTCTTGACCCGCCTTGGGAGCTTGGTGCGCGACCGCCGCGGCAGCGGCGCGGTCGAATTCGCCATCATCGCGCCGATCCTGCTGATGCTCTACATCACCTGCTTCGAACTGACGATCGGTTTCAGCTTTGCCAAGCGCACCACGCGCGCGGCCGGAAGCGTGGCCGATATCATCACTCAGCAGACGAGCGTGACGAAGGCCAAGCTTGCGACGATGCTGGACGTGGCCTCCGCCATTTTCGCGCCCTACAGCACCACCGGCATCAAGATCAAGATTACCGGCATTACCATCGACGCCGCCAAAAAGGCAACCGTGACTTGGTCGTGGGCGCAGGACGGGACGAAGCCCTATGTCGCCGGCACCGTCGTGACGGTGCCGAAAGACATGAACGGGGCCGATACGTTCCTGGTCCACACCGAACTGTCCGTTCCGCATGAGCTGCTGATGTTCATGCCGAGCATCGGACCGTCGCAAACCAAGACCATCACCATCGCCCGCGAATACTACTATCGCAACCGGTTGGGAACGACGGTTTCCTGCGCGGAATGCCTTTAAACTAGCAGAGGCGGGCGGCGCAGGCGATTTGCCAAGCCTTGCTTGAGACGCTAAGGGTTCGATCCCGGCAAGGCTGCAAGTTGCTTCGGACTTGCCGGTCTTGGCTGTCGGCATCAGGTGAACAATGGCTCGTGCTTTTCTTTTCGTGCTCGACTCTTTCGGCGTCGGCGGCGCGCCTGACGCGGCGCAATATGGCGATGACGGGGCCGATACGCTTGGCCATGTCGCCGAATTCTGTGCCGCAGGGGCCGGCGATCGCGAAGGCCTGCGCTCCGGAGCGTTAAAACTGCCCAACATGGCGTCGCTCGGCCTGCTGCACATCGCCAAGATGGCGAGCGGCGCCTATCCGGCCGGTATGCCCGTGCCCGAGCGGATCTTTGGCCTGTCTGGCGCCGCCAGCGAGATTTCGCGCGGAAAGGATACGCCGTCCGGACACTGGGAAATCGCCGGCACGCCGGTGCTGTTCGACTGGGGCTATTTCCCGACCGAGGGCGACGCGTTTTCGCCGGAGCTGGTGCAGGCGATCTGCAACGAGGGCCGGATCACCGGCATTCTTGGCAACTGCCACGCCTCCGGCACCGAGATCATCGCCCGGCTCGGCGACGAGCACATGCGCACGCGAAAACCGATCTGTTACACCTCGGCCGATTCGGTGCTGCAGATCGCCGCCCACGAAACCTATTTCGGGCTGGATCGACTGATCACCCTTTGCCAGACCGTGCGCAAACTGGTGGATCCGCTCAATATCGGCCGCGTCATTGCCCGCCCCTTTACCGGCGAGACACCAGCGACCTTTGCCCGCACCGGCAACCGCCGCGACTTTTCCGTGCTGCCGCCGGAGCCAACGCTGCTCGACCGTCTGGTCGAGGCCGGACGCAAGGTGCATGCCGTCGGAAAGATCGCCGATATCTTTGCCCATCAGGGCGTATCGCGGGTGATCAAGGCCAACGGCAATGCCGAGCTGATGGCGGCGACCTTGTCGGCCATGGACACGGCCGAGGACGGCGATCTGGTGTTTACCAATTTCGTCGATTTCGACCAGCTATACGGCCATCGCCGCGATGTCGCCGGCTATGCCGCGGCGCTGGAAGCCTTCGACCAGTGGCTGCCGGAAGTGCATCGCAAGCTGAAACCCGGCGATATCGTGCTGCTGACCGCCGACCATGGCTGCGACCCGACCTGGCGCGGCACCGAACACACCCGCGAACGGGTGCCGATCATCCTGTTCGGCCCCGGCATCCGCACCCGCTCGGTCGGGGTGCGCGACACCTTTGCCGATATCGGCGAGACGGTGGCCGCTCATCTCGGCATTGTCGCCGGCGCCCACGGAAAGAGCTTTCTATGACCGAACACCTGAAGAAGGCAGAGATCCACTGCCATATCGAAGGCGCCGCACCACCGGCGCTGGTGGCGCATCAGGCCGCCAAATACGGCATCGACAGCAGCCGGTTTTTGCGCGATGGCCACTATGTCTGGTCGAATTTCGCCGAATTCATCCGCTGCTATGATGATGTCGCCGCGGTGTTTCGCACCGACGAGGACTATGCGCTGCTGACCGAAACCTATCTGATGCAGCTCGCGGCCGACAACACCATCTATAGCGAGCTGATCATCTCGCCGGATCACGGCGATCGCATTGGTCTCGGCGCCGATGCCTATCTGGCCGGCATCACCGCCGGCATCCATGCAGCCAAGGCCAGCACCGGCATCGAGACGCGCATCATCGTCACCGGCGAACGGCATTTTGGCCCGGAACGGGTGATTGCGGCGGCAGAATATGCGGCCAGAAGCCGAAATCCGCTGGTGACCGGCTTCAACATGGCCGGCGAAGAGCGGATGGGCCGGGTCGCCGATTATGCCCGTGCCTTCGATATCGCCCGCGATGCCGGGCTCGGCATCACCATCCATGCCGGCGAGGTGTGCGGGCCGTTCAGCGTCTCCGATGCGCTCGACATCGTCCGCCCGTCGCGGATCGGCCATGGGGTGCGGGCGATCGAGGATGCGGATCTGGTCCGAAGGCTCGCCGATCTCGGCACGGTGCTGGAAGTCTGCCCCGGCTCCAACATCGCGCTCGACGTGTTTCCCGATTTCGAAATCCATCCGTTGCGCGCCCTGCAGGCGGCCGGTGTGCGGGTGACGCTGAATTCCGACGATCCGCCGTTCTTCCACACCTCGCTGGCGCGCGAATATGCCATCGCCTCGGCGATAATGGGCTTTGCCGACGAGGAATTGGACGCCATGACCCGCACGGCGATCGAGGCCGCCTTTGTCGACGAACCGACCCGGCAAACGCTTCTGGCGCAGCTCTGAGCATGAGGATGCGCCGCTAAAAGCCGCCCGGGTGCTTGCGGAGGGCAGGGCTTCCGTGAAAAAAGATTGATAACCAACAAGCAAACCATCCGGAGGCTTTCATGGACGGCGTCACAGTCATCAATCACCCGCTGGTGCAGCACAAGCTGACGATCATGCGCAAGAAGGAAACGTCCACTGCCGGCTTCCGCCGCCTGCTCCGGGAAATTTCCACGCTGCTTTGCTATGAAGTCACGCGAGATCTGGAACTGACGATGGAAACCATCGAGACGCCGATCCAGCAAATGCAGTCGCCGGTGCTGGAAGGCAAGAAGCTGGTGTTCGCCTCGATCCTGCGCGCCGGCAACGGTTTGCTGGAAGGCATGCTGGAACTGGTGCCCTCGGCCCGCGTCGCCCATGTCGGCGTCTATCGCGACCACGAGACGCTGGAGGCGGTCGAATATTATTTCAAGGCGCCGGAAGACGTGGTCTCGCGGCTGGTCATCGTCGTCGACCCGATGCTGGCGACCGGCAATTCCTCGATCGCGGCGATCGAGAAACTGAAGGAGCGCGGCGCTAAAAACATCCGCTTTCTCTGCCTGCTGGCCGCTCCCGAAGGCATCAAGAATTTTCGCGCGGCCCATCCTGACGTGCCGGTGTTCACGGCGGCGATCGACAGCCATCTGAACGAGAAGGGCTATATCGTCCCCGGCCTCGGCGATGCCGGCGACCGGATGTACGGCACGAAGTAAAAATTTTGTTCGCCGCTTCTTAACCAAGCGAGCATTTTTTAAGGTCCGCGGGATGGTCTCGCGGGCCTTTTGCGTGCCGGGTTAGCGATATATCCACAGCGATCCGCTATCAGTGTCCGAAGCCATGATCGCTCTGGGGATTTCTGCATGCTGGTACGCAGTCTTGTGTTTGTTGCCGTCATCGCGGTCGCCGCCGTCCAGGCGCCATCGCTGGTGTCGCGTTATCTGGAGAAAAGTCCGGAGACATCCGGCAAGCCGGCTTTTCCCGCCAAAGCGCGGCCGGTTCCGGTCAAGGTCGAGGCCATGTCTCCCGGTAGTGTCACGTTGCAGCCGGATGAGCAGGGACATTACAAGGCGACCTTCCGGATCAATGGCAAGTCTTTGGACGGCATGATCGATACCGGCGCCGGCTCCATCGCGATCAACGAGAGCACGGCAAGACGCCTCGGCTTCAGCGGCAACGGTCTGGATTTCAAATATACGGTGGGCACGGCCAATGGCGAGACCAAGGCGGCTTATATCGTACTCGACAAAGTCGAGATCGGCGGCATTCGCGTGCGTGACGTCCAGGCGGCAGTGCTGCGCGACAGTTCTCTGAGCTCGATGCTGGTCGGCATGACCTTTCTCAAAAAGCTCGATTCCTACCGTGTCGACAACGGCGT
>Ga0247808_10000352_pt1 | contig 23302 bp, 20 predicted proteins | sample UWRJL089202R1_FD_179914 | JGI IMG/M metagenome (GOLD analysis project Ga0247808, IMG submission 179914) | Plant litter microbial communities from Arlington Agricultural Research Station in Wisconsin, United States - UWRJ-L089-202R-1 | ecosystem: Environmental > Terrestrial > Plant litter >... | reverse complement strand
AGTCCCTGGAATGATCATCATCGATTCACTCACTTTGGCTGTGGGCATCACGAAGGTTTCTCCGTATTGCTTATTGAAGGCCGCGGCAATATCGCGCGTAATTTCCAGGTGTTGAATCTGGTCTTTGCCTACGGGTACTTGTTCTGCGTCGTATAATAAAATATCGGCTGCCATCAGCACAGGGTAGGTGAACAAACCGGCATTGACATCAGAAAGCTTTTCTGATTTGTCTTTAAAAGAGTGTGCATTCGCCAGCATAGGAAAAGGCGTCAGGCAATTCAGGATCCAGGCCAGTTCACATACTTCACTGACATCCGATTGGCGGTAAAAAATATTGTTGGTATAATCAAAGCCACAGGCTACCCAGGCAGCAGCGGCAGCATAGGTGTTTTTCCTTCTCGCTTCCCCGTCTTTCAGGCTGGTGAGGGTGTGCAGGTCAGCGATGAAAAAAAGCGATTCGTTGCCTGGCTGCTTGGATAACTCTATAGCCGGTTTGATGGCACCTAAGATGTTGCCCAGGTGTGTTTTACCGCTGCTTTGTATTCCTGTCAATATTCTGGCCATGTGTATAGTATTCGGTAATAATCTTAGTCCTTCAGCAACAAAAATAATATCTTCGTTCGTTGTAACTATGGTTTCTCCGAAATACTTTATAAAATTCCATAAATATCATGTATAAAGCTATTGCCGCTTCGGCTCCTCTTTTCTTCTTTTTCCTGACTGCTCTCCTGACGGTTCATGCTGTTCATGGACAATCTCTTTCGTTTGAACAAAAGGAGATAGACCTTGGCTATATGCCGGAAGATACAGGGAATATAGTGGTGGATTTCAAGTGGAGCAACAGTTCGGATTCTGCTGTGCTCATCAAAGAAATCGATACGCATGGAGGATGCACCATCGTCAGTTATCCTAAGGATACGTTGGCTCCGGGTACCAAAGGCAAGCTGACCATCCGTGTAAATCCTAAAAATCGCCCCGGACCTTTTGTTCGTAGAATTACCTTAAAGACTTCTCCTGATTCTGTTGTTCATGATCTGTACATCAAATCTTATGTAGAACCATCCGTAAAAGTATGGGATCAGAACAGTAATGAAACCACCTATGGTGCTGTCGTACTTTCTTCCGATTACATTCGTGTAGGCCATGTTTCAGAAAATACCAAACTGGAAAAGACCATTAAGATTAAAAACACCGGAAAGGAAACCTTACGTTTTGTAGCTTCCAAGTTTAAGAAGCCAACCTATGTGACCATAAAAGGAATCCCCGATAAATTACTCAGCGGGCAGGAAGCAACGGTTACCTTTAGCATTGATTTTTCTACCTCCGGTAAACTAGGCAGCTATACCGATATGGTAGAGTTGTATGCGGAGGGTAACAATCCCAAAGAAATTATCATCTACCTGATTGGCAAGATCCTTTCGGTTCCTGTTGTGTCGGCTACCAAACCGATGGTTCAACTTTTATTGAATGAAACGGACCTCAAAGAAATTCCTTCAGACAAGCCGGCACAAGGTAGTTTTACATTGAAGAACATCGGCGCATCGCCCTTGATTATTCGTAAAGTAGAAACGAGCTGCAGCTGTTTGACCATCGATAAGGCCGCTCCTATACCTGCAGGAGAAAGCATCACACTTTACTTTACCTTTGATCCGAGAGGACTAAGCGGACAGGAGGAAAAGAAAATCATCTTGTATACCAATGCTCCAGACCAACCTATTATTATCTTATTTGTAAAAGCTTTAGTCGTTAGTCACTAACCATCACGAGTATTTTTTGTAGGAATGTTTTAATCGACTTTAGAATATTCAGGATGAACCAATTATTAGATTGTTCGTAAAAGAGAGAGTCATTGTTGTATGGTTAGATTGACAACTAACAACTAATAACTAACAACTAACAACTAAGTTATGCTCGATTCCCTTTTATCCAGAGAACAATCTTTTGTCAAAGCAACAGAGCAGGAGTGGGATGTCATTATCATTGGCGGGGGAGCGACAGGTTGCGGAGCAGCGTTGGATGCTGTTTCCAGAGGATTAAAAACATTATTGGTAGAGAAAGCGGACTTAGCGTCTGGCACTTCCGGTCGTTCGACCAAATTGATTCACGGCGGTTTACGTTACCTTAAAAATATGGAGTTCGCGCTTGTGCGGGAAGTTGGACAAGAGCGTGCCATTTTGCAGCGCAATGCCCGGCATCTGGTGCATCGCGATCCGATGTTTCTTCCGGTATACGAGGGAGGAGAACTGGGTTGGACGACGACAGCGATAGCACTTTGGGTATACGAATGGCTGGCCGGAGTAGAATCGTCTGAGCGCCGTGTCATGCTGAATGTAAAAGATACCCTGCAACAATTGCCTTTGCTTCAGACAAAGGGTTTAAAAGGATCGGCTAAATATTTTGAATACCGCACCGACGATGCCCGTCTTACCTTGTCTTTAGCGCTTACGGCCAGACAAAAAGGCGCCACCTTATTGAATTACGCCACGGTAGAAGCTTTTACCTACAGCAACGACGGCCAACACATCAAAGGCGTAGTGGTGAAAGACGAAGTGACGGATCAGTCCCACTCTCTGAAGGCACGCTGCGTAGTGAATGCCGCAGGGCCCTGGGTAGATCGTATTGCTACGCTAGATAAAACCATTACACACCAACCCAAACTCGCCGGTTCCAGAGGGATTCATATTGTATTGAGTTCATTTGATTTTCCTTTAAAGCAAGCGGTATATTTTGACGGCTCTGACGGCCGCATGGTGTTTGCTATTCCGAGGGAACAGATGGTGTATGTGGGAACAACCGATGTGTTTTACAAAGGTTCCCTGGAAGATCCGGAAATCCCGGTGAAGGAAATGGAATACTTGCTCTCCTGTGTGAGAGAAAAGTTTCAATTGAAGAATATTTCCCTGGCTCAGATTCATTCGGCCTGGTCCGGTGTGCGTCCGTTGGTCATGGAACAAGGAAAAGCAGAAGGAAAGATTTCACGTAAAGATGAATTGTATACCAGCAAGAGTGGATTGATTACGATTACAGGAGGTAAACTGACCGGCTACCGCAAGATGGCGCAGCGGGCGGTGGATGCAGTATGCAAACAATTACAACACAACGTACGCAGCAATACCATAAAGCTATCGCTCTGGGGCGGAGGATTTCCCAGCGATGAAGCGTTTGCGTATTTTGTTTCTTCAAAAACATTGGAAGTCATGTCAGCACTCAATATTCTGCGTTATGAAGCAGAATTATTGGTAAGACGTTATGGCGATCATATCGATGCATTTTTGGCTTACATTCCCAAGGCGAATTACTACGCACAAAAATACCAGGCACCGCTTTCCTGTACACTGCAAATCGTATATGCAGTAGCGGCAGAACAAGCTGTAAAACCAGACGATGTATACATTCGACGGACAACAGATTTTTATTTCAGATTGGTGGATTTGAAGCCCAATTACAAAAAACTGATTGCCATCATGGCCGATTGCTTGTCGCAGGACGAGAATTGGATCAAACAGGAAGAAGCGGTCTTTTTAGCACATGTTCAAAACCTGCGTTTGGACTAAATAAAGAGGGTACCCAGGCTTGCGCCCAGGTACCCGAAAAATGTGTGAGAGCCATCTGAAAAAGTGGAATGGCGAACTTATTATCCAAAAGTATATTCATTTCAAAGGGAAAAGGTAATCGGGAAAAGTGGGGAAATGTTAAAAAAAGTACAAGGACCTGTTTCGAGCTCTATGCAGGATCGCTTATACATATTCCCATCTGTCTTGCCCCTAAATCCACTGAAGGGGACTTTGCTTCCTATGAAAACAAAAGCTCATCGCTTCTAGTCGGCGAAGAGCTTTTTGTTTGGGTGTCAGGTTTTCAAACCTGACACTGTCGGACAATAGTCAACTCTTTGCGATAACGTTGTCAGGCTTGCCCCTAAATCCCTTTGAAGGAGACTTTGTTTTTTATGTATTTGATCACCGCTTATCGGCTGCTCTTTAAAAATTTCTGATACAATACCTGTTCTGAAGCGGTGATCATTTTTACAAAATAAATACCGTCCGGTAAATTGTTCACTGAAAACTGTAGCTCACCAGTCGAGTTGTAGGTATAATTGGTCTCATAGGTTTGTCCGCTTATGTTCACTAACGTGATGGCTTTGATGTCAGCAGGCGCATTAGAAATTTGCAGGTTGTCTTTTGCTGGATTAGGAAAAACGTTCAGTGCGGAAGTAATGCGTGCCTCTGTTGTTGCTGTCGCTATGCTCGGAAGAATGTTATAAATTATTCCATTGGAAGGGGTGCCTTCTAAGAAAGAATAATTCGGCGAGCAAAGATTGTAAAATAGGTAAGACGGTAGATCGGCCGGACCATAAATATTAAAGACACTGCTGCATTGATCATAGTGCAGGTTGATACATGGACCAGGATTTGACATGGATGTGTTTACAGGATAGCCGTATGTACCTGGACTGGCATTGCTGAAACCGAAATGGATCTCCAGGTGATCATCGGCTTCAAAGAGCCAGATCTGAAAATTGATATAATCTGTGGGGCTACTTGTTGAATGCCACTGAACAAACCCCGCATTTTTCCATTGCACTTTCAACACTTTGTTTCCTTCGCTTCCACTGACTTCATAACTAATGTCCGACCGGGAGGTGGTTGTTCCTTGGTCTCTCAGTAAATAACCTCCGAAGGGAGTAAAGAAAACCTGTAGCTTCCTTCGTGCTCGAACCAGAAAAGTTTATCCCGCCTCCGCCTTTTACAGTGAGTGCCGTAGTCGTTTGATTGTTGATCGTAAAATTAAAACCGAATGAAACAGTATAGTTACTGCCTTCGTTCCACACGGTTCCATTGGTTAAGGAAACAGGGTTGGCGAGCTCTTGATAGGAATTACCGCTGCTGCTGGTCATTGAAAACTGTGCCTGTGAAGCGAAGGACAGACCAATAAAAAGAATAAGGATTAGAGTTTTTTTCATCATAAAAATGAGTAGTTAAAAAGATGGATTAAAATTTCTTTTACAGCATACTAAATATTGTGCCAGAAAAATTTGTTGATTTTAGCTATCCGCTGGGGCAAGGCAGTATGAAAACAAAACTTACCACTTACTCTATCCATGGCCTGTCCCCTGACAGGCCATCGTTTTAATCACCCATCAGCCTTTCATAAACAAGCGTTTCGGCCTGTCGGGGGACAGGCCGCGGAGTTGAAAGAGAAACAGAAACAGAAACAGAAAGATTCTTCTCTTTCTCAAAAGTCCCCTTCAGGGGATTTAGGGGCAAGGCAGTATGAAAACAAAACTTACCACTTACCACTTACTACTTATCACTTTAATCAACCGATCCGGATAATCACTGATGATCCCATCTACACCCAGCTGGATCATTTTCAGCATGTCTTCTTTTTCGTTTACCGTCCAGGGAATAACTTGTATGTTCAGCTTATGCGCCGTTTGTATTTCTGCTGCGGTTAAAAAAGTATAATCGGGACTGTACACTTGCGGCATGAAGCCCAGTCTTTTCAGGTGTATGTTGATGCTGCCTTCTTCTTCCACCAGGTAGGAGAGTGTTTGTTGAGGGCGAACGCGGTGTACATAATTCAATACGTCGGTATCAAAACATTGAATCATTGTGCGCTTTTGCACCTGATTCGATTCTAACAGATCGATCAGCAAATCAGAAAAGGTGGCGGCATCCGGATGAAATACTTCAGCGCCTTCTTTGGTGTATTTGATTTCTATGTTGTATCGAATGGTCTGTTTGGAAAAGGTTTCTGCGAAAGTAATGACCTCTTGCAGTAGGGGTTTGCGTGTAAGTATTTTCTTTTGTGCAGGGAAACGGGGATGTGGTTTCGTACCGCAGTCAAACCGCTGGATCTCCGCATAGTTCATGCGGTAGAGGTTTAAGGATTGTTCATGGCGTTTATCAATCGGAATACCGTAAGGTTGTTTGCAAAACACATGATTGAACCATGGTTCATGCGAGACCACCACTTGTCTGTCCTTGCTGATGCAGACATCGAGTTCCAGCGTATCTACTCCTAGTTCCAGTGCCAGTTGAAAAGCTTCCAATGTATTTTCAGGCATCAGCCCTCTGCATCCTCTGTGTCCGTGTACTTGCATGAACTAGTTGTTCGTTATTAGTGGTTAGTTGTTAATAGGTAAACAAAAGAGCCGTAAGGTTACATTCTATTCTCTATTCTCTATTCTCTATTCTCTATTCTCTATTCTCTATTCTCTATTCTCTATTCTCTATTCTCTCATTTCATCCTCTCAGGATTGTCTTTCAAAAATTGTCCCCAGCCTTTGGATGCTTTTTCTGATTCTCCGTTTTTGAAGTAATGACATAAGGCAACAGCCAAGGCATCGGTGGCATCAAAAAACTCTGCCTCGAGTTTTTGATTGACCAAACGTTCTACCATTGCTGCAACTTGTTCTTTGGAAGCATTTCCATTGCCGGTTACCGCCATCTTCACTTTCTTCGGGGCGTATTCTACAATGGGCACATCGCGTGAAAGCGCCGCGGCCATGGCTACACCCTGTGCTCTGCCGAGCTTGAGCATCGATTGTACATTGGTGCCAAAGAACGGTGCTTCGATGGCTACTTCATCGGGCAGATATTCTTCGATCAACTGTTGTACTCGTTCAAATATTTTGCTTAATTTAATTGCGTGGTTAGGGTATTTACTAAGCTTGATGACACCGTACTGGAGCAACTTGATTTCTTTGTTTTTGATCAGGATCACTCCATAGCCCATGATGGTCGTACCAGGGTCCATTCCCAGTATGATTCGTTCTTTGGTGACCGCTTTTACAATTTTGCCCATCTATGCAAGTTAACCACTTAGCCTCATTACTAAAAGAAAGTAAACCTAAGTTCTTTCGTTACTGGAAGCTTATTTCTTTTTTTATCCCTTTTATTGTCATTTTAGAGATCGCCCGTAGAAATTCCATGGAGTTGGAAGGATTGTGGGAGTTGTTGCGGTTACAGAACAGTGAATTGATTGTCTGGGTGGTTTTGCTCATGCCGGTCAACTGGGGATTGGAAGCCTACAAATGGTATTACCTCATGCGTCATTTTGGATTTCGTATCACGTACCTTCATTCTTATAAAACAACCTTGACGGGTTTGGCTTATAGTCTGGTATTGCCCGGTGGAATCGGTGAATACATGGGACGTGCAGAAGCGATACCTACTGGCTCTGGCTGGAAGGGAGCAGGTGTTTTATCCATTGCACGCATCGCACAATTGTATGCGACGGTTTTGTTCGGAGGACTGACGCTGGGCTTGTTTCTCTGGCACAAGCAGTACTTGTGGTTGCTGACTGGCCTGGTCTTGTTTGTAGCGGTGTTCTGGTTTTTCTTTCTTTACTCTACACGCATTGCCGCATGGCTTACCCGTAAGCTGAGTGTTTCTTATACTTTCCTTACCGATCTGTTGTATCCCTGGACACAGCACGGCATGGAGAAGCCGATTGTCTTTGTGGTGTCGGCCTTTCGTTACCTGGTATTCACGTTTCAGTTTTATTTGATTCTTATTATTCTGGGTGTGAAAGAAAGCACCATGGATGTGCTCAGTGGAATTTCCTCTGCTTTTATGTTGAAATCTTTTTTTCCTTCGTTCCTGGATCTGGGGCCAAGGGAATTGGCGGTGACTTTATTCTTCAAGGACATGAATACCTCGATGGTACAAGTGCTGGCGGCAAGTCTGCTGCTTTGGTTCATCAATGTCATGGTACCGGGACTGATCGGTTCGTTATTGACCTTGCGCAATGGTTGGATTAACCATAAACTAAAACGACCATGATGCTACTGTTGCTGATAGGATGGTGTTATGCCGCGTGGATCGTATACCTGCTTCGCGGCTGGCATGCTATTGCTGTTACACCGGCTAATGCCACACTTCCTGCACAGGGTATCAGTGTGGTGATTGCTTTTCGCAACGAGGCACACCGGCTGGAAGGATTGCTAAGGTCTTTGTCTCAACAAAATTATCCGGCTTCTTTATTGGAAGTTATTTTGGTCAACGACCATTCAGAAGATCTCTTTGAGCCGACGTTAGCGTCTTTTTCTTCTTTCCCTTTTGCCTTGCGTGTATTGTCTTTGGCGGATGGAAAGGTTGGGAAAAAACAAGCCATAGCTTATGGTGTATCACAGGCATCACATCCCTGGATATTGACAACAGATGCAGATTGCACCGCAGGTAAGAACTGGGCGAAAGGGATGATGCAGCAGGCGGAAGCGTCGGGTGCGCGTTTTGTTTTTGGTCCTGTGGCTTTTGAAACGGAGCGCACTTTTTTAACGGATTTTCAACAGCTTGAATTGTGTTCTCTCATTGGCAGCGGCGCGGCTTTGTGGCAGAAAGGTTATCCTACGATGTGCAATGGCGCAAACCTTTTGTATCAAAAGTCTCTGGTAGAAAACGATCCTTATGCAGGCAATGCTCATTTGGCTTCCGGCGACGACGAGTTCTTAATGCATCAGGTTTATCAGCAGGATAAGAAAGCGGTTAGTTTTGCCAGGAATCGTGAAACTTTGGTCATGACAGAACCTTGTTATTCTTGGTCCGTATTGTATCATCAACGAAAAAGATGGGCAAGTAAATGGGGGGCATACAGGATGGCTCATGTACAACGCATCGCATTGGGTGTTTTTCTTGCGAATCTGATCTATGCTTTGCTGACTTTACTGGCTTTCATGCGTCCTGTTCTAATTCCATGGATCATAGGAATATATGTTTTTCGCTGGATAATGGATGGAATTTTTATCCATGAAATTACCCGATTTTATAATAAACCTTTTAACTTAGTAAGATACGCGGAGGTGGCCACTATCTACCCCTGGTATGTTGTGATTTCTGCCTTGGCCGGCAGAGCAGGTAAGTATACCTGGAAAGGAAGAAAAGTCAGTTGATAAAACCGTGACAGATCAGGAATTTGATGTACTCGACGAGTTGTATTTCGTCATCTCTTTTCAAGACCTGATGAGGAATTTATCCTGGCCGGCAGAAGCTGTTTTACCGGTGTTAAAGGAATTGGTGTCGAAGGAAATGGTCAAATGCATCGATCCGCAAAGCGAAGAAGAGGTGGAGCTTTCGCTGTCTGAGTTAGATAAACAGTATCATAAAATATTATTTTTAGCTACTAAAAAAGGGCTAATGGAGCATAATAGTAGAGAAGAGTAAATGGTTAAATCGAATAAATCTGCTGTTAAGTCGCCTGGTTATTATGTATGGCAACGCTTTAGGAGAAATCCCATCGCAGTATCTGCTACAGTAATCATTATTCTTGCTCACCTGATTGCTTTTTTAGGTTACCTGATCATGCCGGACAGCACGCCAAATGCCGACGACGGTTCTCCTCTGATCAAAAAGAAACCGATGGGCTTTGAAGTCACCATGCTGAAAGCCATCAAGCAGCGTGAAGTGCCTCACGTGAATTTCATTTCCAAAATGTTTTTCGGACAAGAAAATCCTTACCGCATAGAGCCTGTAGAATACTACGCCTTGAAAGGTGATTCGGTGTATTATACTTTGTATGGCAGTAAGAAGGATACCATTTCCAAACACGTCATGCCTTTTATCAGGGCCATTTATTTTGGAGACGATAAAAGCTTGTGTACCGGGAAGCCCTGCTCTTACAGAAAAGAAGGGGATCAGTTCGAGTACATTACACTCGATGGGAAAACAGAAAGCGTAAGCTATAAAGAAGTGGTAGCGGAGTTTAAGGAGCACAATGTCGAACACCGTCATTACATCCTGGGAACAGATAAATCGGGCCGTGATTTGTTTTCACGGTTGCTGTTTGGTGCACGCATCTCTTTATTGATCGGTATGATTTCCATGGTGATCTCCATGTTCCTCGGTGTAACGCTGGGTGCGCTGGCAGGTTTCTTTGGCGGCAAAACGGATCGTGTGGTGATGTGGTTACTCACGGTCACCTGGTCGATACCGGGCATCATGCTGGTGATCGCCATCAGTCTGGCTTTGCAAAGCAAGGGCATCTGGGTGGCTTTCGTGGCGGTCGGTTTAACGATGTGGGTGGAAGTGGCAAGGGTCGTACGCGGACAGATTTTATCGGTGAAAGAAAAATTATTCATCGAAGCAGCGAAAGCATTGGGCATCGGTAATTTCAGAATCATCTTCCGTCACATTCTTCCGAATATGTTTGGTCCCATCATCGTGATCGCTACGGCCAATTATGCGGCGGCGGTGTTGATTGAAGCGGGATTGAGTTTTCTCGGCTTAGGTGTACAACCACCAATGCCTTCCTGGGGCATGATGGTGAACGAAGGCTACAACTCCAACTGGGAGAGTGATGGCGGCTACATGGTGTTCCTGCCAAGTTTATGTATTTGTCTCATCGTATTATCCTTTAACTTATTGGGCAACGGATTGAGAGATGCTTATGATCCTCAGTCAAAACTAAGATGGTAGAGCACACAAAAGACAACCGCGATGCGCATTTGCGTCAGATGCAGCTGGACTCTTTACTGGAGGTGACCAAAGCCATCAATTCCAACCTGCCGGAGGCTTCTCTCTATAAAATTTATCACTTCACTTTATTGGCTGGTTTAGAAATAAAAAAACTGGCACTTTTTGTAAAGGAATCCACCTGGAGCTGCAAAGTTTGTTTTGGTGTAGATGGTTCTGTGGGTAAGGCCGCTTTACCGGAAGCCCTCAAGGATATAGACTCCATTCAAAAAGTAAAACTGTCCGATGACTTCGCGGATTTGAATTTGGCGATTCCTGTAAAACACAAAGACAAGATCCTTGCGATTCTTTTACTGGACGGAAAGGCAAGCGAAGAAACACAAGATACTTCCTTCATTCAAACCCTGACCAACATCACGCTGGTAGCCATTGAAAACAAACGACTGGCGCGTTTGAACCTGGAACAGGAAGCGTTGAAAAAAGAAATAGAGATCGCGAAACGCGTACAGCAAAACCTGATTCCGGATCATTTGCCGCAAACGGATCAACTGAAAATATTCGCTTCGTATTATCCGAACAAGATCGTAGGGGGTGATTACTACGATTACATTCCTTTGGATGAAAATCGCTTCTACGTGTGCATGGCCGATGTATCGGGCAAAGGCATTCCTGCCGCTCTGCTGATGTCTAACTTTCAGGCTTGTCTTCGCACACTAGTGCTTTACACCAGCGACCTGAAGGACATCATTAAACGACTCAACGAACAGGTATTCAACCATACCAAAGGCGAGAAGTTCATTACAGTTTTCCTGGCGTACATCGACATCAAACAAAAGGTGATCCGCTGTGTCAATGCCGGCCACAATCCTCCCTTGTTGCTGGAAGCGGACGGACACCAGTGGCTCGACAAAGGAACGTGTATATTGGGGATGTTTGAAAAATTACCGTTCATCGAAGAAATGAAAGTGGACATCCATTCCAAAGTCCGCTTGTTTGCCTACACCGATGGTGTATCAGAAGTCATGAACAACAACGGCGATGAGTTTGGACAGGAAGGACTATTCCATTTTATCTCTCATGTAAAAGAATTGTCTGACGCGGCGCACCTGGAACTGTACGACCGCATGACGGAGTTTAAGGAAGACCAGGAGTTTCCGGATGATATTACGTACATGAGTTGTATTATTGATCCTGTTTCATAACACAAACTTTCTTGCCCCTAACCCCTAAAGGGGAACACTGTTTACTAAACAAAAAAGCTCATCGCTATAATAAGCAATGAGCTTTTTCTTTACATCCGAAGCCATTCCCCTTCAGGGGATTTAGGGGCAAAAAGGATGGAATAACTATGCCTCCTCCTCAAAATCTTTTCGATCCTTCACCAGCAAAAACAACAGGGTAAGGATGAATGTACTGATACAGGCAATCGCAACAATGAACATGCGTTTCGGTTTTTCTTTTTTCCATACCGGTCTGGCTTTTTCAATGACTTGTACGGTTTGCACATCGTCGTTGATGGCCTGAAGATTGACTTCGGTTTCTTTCACGCGGGCAAAGGCATGAAACATTTCCATGCTGTTCACTTCACGTGCCGGAGATTCTTTCGCTTGTGCGGCACTTGCCAGGATTTCGTTCAGGCTGTCTAGTCCCTGGTATTTATCCTGCATTACTTTTTTATAGGTCGTGTATTGTTTCAGGACCGCGTCTTTGATCACTTCTTTATTGATGACATTGATTTGATGCACGATCTCATTCACAATAGCGGCAGCAGTATCCGGACTTTTATCGTAGAAGGTGATCATCACGGCTCCTTTGTTTGTTTCTCTTACTTCCAGGTGGGCACTGTATTCCTGTTCCAGCAAGCCGGCTTCCTTGACGTTGGTTGTATCGATGTTGTAATGTGCGGCCAGGTTGAAGGCATGGTTGATGGAATCTCTGATCTGCGCAGACTCGGCCAGCGCGATGGTGCGGTTGATGTCTTCCACGGAACCGTATATTTCCATGTAGGAAAATTTCGATCTCGGATCGTACGATTTAGGACTCAATACAAACAGCACCGTAGTGGAAGCATAAATCACCGGAAGGATAAACGAAATGGCGGTACTGATCGCAAAGGTTAAGGCCAATACAATCAGGAAATATTTTTTACCCTTCTTAATGATGTTGAATATGGTAAGGAGATTAATGTCCATCGGATTTTATTTTAGGAGAAATGAGTGGATTCTTTTGTTCTAAAGCGAGTAAGATGATCCCGGCATTGAAGACCAGAAATAAGGAAGCGGATTTATCAATGTCCAGAAAGTTATTAAAAAAAGAGTGAAAGACAAAGGTGATGTATCCTCCCAGGAGGGCTTTGATGTACAACTTCTTTTTCTCATCGGTTGTCTGGTAGTACAGGTTAAACGCTTCGTTCACCGTAAACAGGATGCAGGCCACAAAAGCCAGCAGTGCAAATACGCCGCTTTCCGAAGCATACAAGAGGTATTGGGAGTGTGCGGTGCCGCCTTTCCCTTGTGCAAAATGATCGCTGGCATAATTCACACTGATGCGTGTCTTATCTGCGGCGCGCTGAAAGGAGATGAAATTAAACTGGTAGGTGCCGGGTCCGTGGCCGGTGAGTGGTTTGTCGTTGAACATGCTCAACGCCGATTTCCAACGGTTGATGCGCTCCAGGTTGGAAACATCGGTGGAGATGTTGGTCACGGATTTCAATTGATCGGAAACTTCTGCCCGTCGGGATTTGGAATCGCTGCGGTTTTCTGAAAGGTATTCGATGACCGGTTCCTGAAACACTAAAAACAGCAGCAGCAAAAACACGAGTCCGCCGATTACTTTTTTAATGTCCACTCTAATCTTGAGCAGGTAGTAGACCAGCAATACGGTGATCAAACTCATCCATACCGCTCTGCTGTAAGTGCCGAATACGGCGATGATGAATAAGGCAAAGGCAAGGGCATAGAATATTTTAAATAAACCGCTCGAGGTCTTGAACCAGTAATAGATCATCGGGATCAGAAAGGCGAGGCAAGCGCCGTATATGGTATGATCGGAGAAAAAAGGAAAGGCCACATACATGGATTGGGTTCTGGCAAAGCCTTCCGCGGCATGTTTGCCGGTGGCAAGGAGACACACGATCAGTAATCCGGCAAAATAATACTGTATGGCTTGCTGAATTTTGCCCGAACGATCTTCGGGCGACAGGAACCATTGGATGTAAAAAGCGAAAAGGTATAAGGTGAAGATTATCAGTGATTTTAAAGAGACAATCGGCATGTTGGAGCTGAGCGCCGCGAGAGCAATGGCTAACCATAAAACCAACAGCGACCAGGAGGCCGGATGAAAGGACGGGGTTCTCCATAAGGTTTTATAGTAAAGGGCGGTCAGGATCACAAAACCGGCTACTACAATCGCGATCAGTTCGGAAGGGAAGATGATGTCGCCCAAACTGCCGAGGTTCATTTCAAAGGATAAGGGAATACAGAAAAAGAAGATTTTATTCAGCACATCCGGTTTACCCAAAAGGATGAGGATGACCAAACCGCCGCAAGCGATCACTGCAGGTGCCCATTCGTTCATGTAGGAGGACATCACCGTTACAGCTATCACTGTGAGTAAGATCCAGAACGTTTTAGGGGAAAGTGGTGTCACTTAAATGGGTTAAATAGGTGGCGCCTGAAATGAAGGCATTAAATCTAACAATAATATGCTAGCTATAAAATCGGATGCGTCATTTTTATGGTAAAAAATAACTTTTTAACATTAACTTCGCTCAGCTGATTTTTAGTATAGGATCAGCAGATTTTATTAAAAAATTCATCGGAAATATCGGTCTCATTGTCGTGCTTAACTTTTTGATTAAGCCGGTATGGATTGTACTGGACAACAAAGTGCAGGACACGATTGGTCATGCGGACTATGGCGTGTTTGCCGCGCTGTTTTCTTTGTCTTTTTTGTTTGCCACACTTTCTGATTTCGGCATCAATCAATACGTCACGAAGAAGCTGGCCGGTGAGCCGGATAAAATTGAGGAAGTTTTCCCCGTTGCCTTCGGCTTTAAACTGCTTTTACTGGTTTTGTATCCTTTATTCATGACGGTTGTAGGCTATGTCATGGGCTACGGCATGCAGGAACTTTATTTCCTCTGGTTGTTGTCCATTTTTCAGGCGGCAGTACAATTGGTAATGTTCTTCCGGGCCAACTTCCAGGCGCATCAAAAGTTCTTCGTTGATTCCTTCGCTTCTATTCTCGATAAGTTTTTACTGATCATCTTTCTGATCGTGGTGTTCTATATCCACGTGAGTGTAGAAAGTTTTATTTACGCGCGTGTCTTATCCATCATCGCTACAGTAGTGCTGGTATTTGTCTTTTACATCGCTACCTGTCATTGGCATCGTCCTTCGCTGAAAACGGAAAAACTCTTTCCGCTCATCCGTCAGAGTTTACCTTTTGCCATGGTCACGGTATTGTATTCCTTTAACGAACGTGTGGATCAGGTCATGATCGAACGTTTATTGGGCGGCACCGAATCGGGTTTGTACGCCGGTGCTTACCGATGGCTGGATGCCGTGATGATGTATCTATGGATTGTGCTGCCGATGTTCTTCGCGCGCTTTGCCTTTTTGAAAAGCGATCCCATTGCTTTGTATAAAACATTCAAAATCGGTCATGTGATTGCTTTCCTTCCCATGGCGATGGTGAGTGGTTTTGTGTTTTTATATCCGGAGAAATTATTCATTCTTTTTGCACACAGTTCCGCGGAAGAAATCGAGATCATGTCGAATGTCTTGCGCATCCTGTTCATCGCTTCTCTGATGCACGGTTTGTTTGCCATCTACAGTACCTTGCTGACTTCCACGGGGTATGAAAAACAAACGAGCATTTTGATTTTGGTGAGTGTACTGATCAACATTGTGCTGAACTTTATCCTCGTACCCATCTACGGCATCTATGCTTCGGCCTGGGCGACGGTCTTGTCGACGGTGTTCTTGTCGGTGGGTTATATCGTGTACATCAGAAGAAATAACATTGTGAAGATTCCGGTCACCACCATTCTGAAATTAACGTTGGCTTTTGCTCTTTTCATGAGTTTGTATTACGGATTAACTTTTACCTCTTTACCCTGGTACATCAACACCGGCCTTGCCGGAGTAACATTAGTCGCAGTAACCTGGGTATTGGGTTTACTGCATTTCAAAGAACCGATCACCGAAGCTTAGTATGAACAGTTACGGCTTACGCAATCTCTTTCCCCGTTTGTTCCCGCGCCTGACCTGGCGCCGGATGAATGTTGGTCAAACCATCTACCTCACCTTCGACGATGGTCCGGTGGAGGGTGTCACAGAGTGGGTCCTGGATCTGTTGAAAGAAAAGAAGGTGAAAGCTACATTCTTTGTAGTAGGGGACAACGTGAAAAAATATCCTGCGGTGATGCAGCGTGTGGCGGATGAACAAGCTTACGCCAATCATACGTATCACCACGTCAAAGGCTGGTCCTATACCCTCGAACAATACCTCGGGGAAGTGAAACTTTGTGATGACATCCTGGAGAAGGTGACAGGACATTCCGTATCGGCGAAGAACAGCAGGCGTTTGTTCCGCCCGCCTTACGGTCGGATCACAGGCAAACAGGTCAACGCATTGCTTCCCAACTACGAACTCATCATGTGGGATGTACTCACCGGCGATTACGATAAACACCTGAACCTGGAAAAAGCTTTTCAACGAAGCTGCAAGGAAACACGCCCGGGCAGCATCATTGTGTTTCACGACAGTTACAAAGCGGAAAAGCAAATGAAGCATTTGCTACCGCGTTACATTGATTATTGTTTGTCTCAAGGCTATACGTTTGAATGGCTATGATGTGGTTGAATTATATTTATTACCTCTTACTCTTTGTGCTGGCGGCATACTTTGCTATGACGCTGGTGATTTTTGTGGTGCTTTTTAAAAAGAAACAGAAACAGAGCGGAGAAACAGTGCTGGTTCATGAACCGAACATTTCAGTATTGATCGCAGCCCGTAATGAAGAAGAAAATATCATCCGATGCCTGCAAGCCCTGGTAGAACAAGACTATCCCTTATCCAAAATACAGATTCTTGTCGGCGACGATGACTCGGACGATGCGACCGCTTCTTTAGTAAAAGAATTTATAGTCAAACACCCGCACATCGAACTCGTTTCCATTGAACCTTCTGCCTTGAGTAATTTGAAAGGCAAACCGAATGTGCTCGCTACCTTGTTTAAAAAGATGAGGGGAGAATTCGCGTTCATCACCGATGCGGACATTGCCGTGAATCCGAACTGGATCAGGGGTATGCTGCTGGGCCTGCAGCGTGAAGGTGCAGATGCGGCTTCGGGTACTACTTTCGTGGCGCATCAGAATAATTTTCACCTCTTTCAAACCTTTGAGTGGATGGAGGCTTTGGGTTTTATGTACACAGCCGATCAATTGCATCTGCAGGTTACTGCAGTAGGCAATAACATGGTCATCAGCAAAGCGGCTTACGAGGCGGTGGGTGGTTACGAAGCGATTCCTTTTTCGGTGACGGAGGACCTGGATTTGTATTTGGCCCTGAAGAAAAAGAACTACGTGCACCGTTTGTTCCTCGGTGCGGAAGCCCTGGTATGGACGGCGCCCCTGGATACCTTCAAGGCTTTGTTCAAGCAACGCAAGCGCTGGCTCAAAGGCGTGGAACGTACGCCCTGGCTGTGTCAGTTTTATTTGGGGGTGCATTCGGTCTTCGCTTTGTTCATTGTCGCAACGGCTTGCTTTGATCTGTTGAATGGCATTTGCCTGTTCTTTTTCTCTTTTATCGTTCATATCGTGCGGGTCTACCTGATGTGTAAAGTCACGAGGGTGGCCTTTAAAAATTCCTGGCTCAGTCATTTGCTGATCCTGGATGTATACCAGACGGTCTTCAATGTTTGTCTGTTGATTTATTTTGTATTACCTACAGGTGTAGAATGGAAGAAGAGGCGCTATGTCTAAGATCATAGAAACACACGCGCATTTGTATTCGGAGGAATTCAAAGCGGATATTCACCAGTTACTCGAACAGGCACAGCTGGCCGGCGTGGCGCAGTTCGTGATGCCTAACGTGGACGAAACGTCCATCGACGGCATGCTGGAACTGGAAGAGAAGTACAAAGGCATTTGTTTCTCGAGCATGGGTTTGCATCCTTGTTACGTGAAGAAGGACTTTGAAAAACAATTGTACCTGGTGGAGGATTGGCTGAACAAACGCAAGTTCGTTTCTGTTGGAGAAATAGGCATCGATTTGCATTGGGACAAAACAACCCTGGCCTGGCAGCAGGAAGCTTTGAAGATTCAGTTGAAACTGGCGGCTAAACATAAATTGCCGGTGATCCTGCATACACGCAATGCCTTTAAGGAAACCTATGACCTTATTCAGTCGCTGGCGATTCCGGATTTGAAGGGTGTCTTTCATTGTTTCTCCGGCACGGTCGAAGAGGCGAAAGACGCCATCAGCCTGGGCTTTCAGCTGGGCATCGGCGGGGTGGTGACCTTTAAGAACGGCGGACTGGACAAGGTGGTCGCGGAGTTACTCCTAGAGTCTTTGGTGTTGGAAACGGACTGTCCTTACCTGGCGCCGATTCCGCACCGTGGAAAAAGAAATGAACCTTCTTTCATCGCTATCGTAGCACATAAGGTAGCAGAGATTAAAAAACTGCCGGTGGAAGAAGTCATCGCTATAACATCAACCAACGCTAAACAACTCTTTTATGCGCTTTAAAAAAGATCCTTTTTTAGTCAACCGTTCTCCCTTTGGGATTGAAGTATTGGTGATCTATACCGGAGGTACCATGGGGATGGGTATCGGTTCTACCACCAGCAAAGACGAGGTGTTGGTGCCTCGCGATTTCTCGCGTTTGTCGGAAGCGGTGCCTGAATTGCTGCGATTGAATGCGAACATTACCCTGATCGCCACGGATACACCGTTGGATTCTTCCAATGTGAAACCGTCGGACTGGATTGACCTGGCGAAACTGATCGGAGAGAGCACGGACCGTTACGACGGTTATGTGGTGCTGCACGGTACGGATACCACGGCCTATACGGCTTCCGGCCTGAGTTTCTTATTGGAAGGCTTGGACAAACCGGTGGTCTTCACCGGCGCGCAATTGCCTCTGGAATCGGTGCGTACCGATGCGCGTGAAAATTTAATCACTGCGATCATGATCGCCGCAGACATACACAACAGCGAAGCCTGTGCCCCGGAAGTATCCATTTACTTCGACGGTCACCTGTACCGCGCCAACCGCGCGCGCAAGACGCACAGTGCCTACTTTGATGCGTTCGTTTCTTACAACTATCCTTTGCTGGCAGAAGCGGGGATCCGCATCGATTACCACCACGCCAACATCCGCAAGCCGGGCAAGGCGAAGTTTAAGTATTACACGCAACTGGAAGAGAACATCAGCATCGTCCGTTTCTATCCGGGCATCAAGCAATCGGTATTCGAAGCGCTGACTTCCGATCCGGACATGAAGGGGCTTATCCTGGAAACCTTCGGCATGGGCAACGCCCCAACCGACCCCTGGCTGGAACCGGCTTTACGCAAATTGATTGCCCGCGGCATCGTGGTGCTCAACATCTCCCAATGTCCCGGCGGAACAGTCGTTCAGGGCCGTTACCAAACCAGTAAACACTTAAAAAGCAGCGGAGTAATAGGAGGCGGTGACATGACCACCGAAGCCGCCCTCGCCAAAATGATGTTCGTCCTCGGCAACGATCCTTTCAAATCAGACCCTGCCAAGTACCTGCAAATGGATTTAAGAGGTGAATTAACCGAAGAGGAACGTTAAGACTTGGTAGAACGAATTAAATTCCCTTAATTTGTACCCCAACTCAGCAATAGTTTTCAGCAGATCTTTCTTGCTCTTGCTAAATACTCTTGCTGTTCATAGAGAGGTGTCCGAGTGGCTGAAGGAGCACGCTTGGAAAGCGTGTAAACGGGTGACTGTTTCGAGGGTTCGAATCCCTTCCTCTCTACTTTTAACATCCATATACAATTGAATTTCAATAGTATATGGATTTTTTTATGGTCATCGGTAACGGTTTCGGTAACGAAATGTTTTTAGTAATTATTTAATGTTGAGTACTTAGAGTTCATTATTCTTATTTTGTATCTGGGAAAGTAAGGTTAAAGAGAGAATAAGTTTAAGTCGAAGTTTTGTAAAACCATCTTCTGTTTCAAACTTGGGGTTATCAAATAAAAGGTCAATTGTTGTTTAATACAAGATGAACATTAAACAGATGTTTAGTGTCTTAATCTATTTCATACATTTATGAAAAAAGCGAAATGAAATTGGAAGAATATAAAAACCGTCTTTTTCATCCGAAGACTGACAACTACCAATTGTTAAGTCATTTAAAACAAGAAGGTGATTTTGATAAAATAAGAAAAACTATTAAAAGTATTTCTGGTCATCCATTTGTGAAATCAGCATTAAAGAATAATATTTTTCCAAAGGAGTTCATAGATATTAGAAGACAAAAAACAATTCCTTTTTCAGGTAATTTAATAGGAGAAGCTACTCTATATTTAATAATTCTTGAAGAGCACAAAGCTATTATTAATTCATTTATAGAGTATAAAAAAGATTTTGAAGATAAATTTCTTTTGGGGGATTATGAAGAAGCCGAAAATCTTTTAAATAAAATTGAAACTATAACTGGGAAATCATTTTGGTTAATTGAAAACCAAATTTTGCTTAAGGAATATAGAGATGGTGTTAAGTCGAATTGGAATGAAGTAAGTGAATTGTCAGAGAAGGTTACAGATCCATTCGTTTTGTTTTTTATCGAGAATCTTAGCAAAAAAGCAGAAGTTAGAATATCGTATTTTAGGTATTTAAACATATTCAATAATCAAGTAAATGATATGCAGGTTCACCATCCTCTGCTATACGAATACTTATGCTTCCGCTTAAATTACTCTGCTTTTATTGGATACGAAAACTTAGCATATTTACTCTATGCGGAAAGTGCATCATCACTTGTAGATAGATATTTACTTTTGAAAGAAGTGCTTACAGAAATGTTTTCAATTCGATTTAAAGATCAGCACCCAATACAGAATATAGTTGCTAGTCGATTATATGAAATTTTTCCTTCTGACATACAAATTTGTCAAATATTGAGCATTCTTAATCCTGATTATATTGAAAAGCTTCCAACAAACACAAGCATTAATAATCTTATAAAAGAATATACCATTGGTGATTATAAATATTGTATTGAAAACTGTTCAAGAATTATACTTGAAAACCCAACATTATTTGAAACATATGAAATTTATGTAAAATCTCTAATTGAAGAAAAGTTAGAGCGCAATTTTGAAGAGTTTCCAAATACCATTAAAAATATACTTTTAACTCTATTTCAAATATATTCAAGTCAAAGAAGTATAGAAGAACCTATTGATTTTGGGTTGAAAATATGCACATCATTTTCATCGACTAATTGGTCAAAACAATTTCTGAGTTTATTGAAATCTGCTACATCAATAAACAATGGAAATAAATTATTTACAATACAATATTTAATTAACTCACAAATTCAAAATCCAAGAGTTTTATATTATTCTAAAAAAGAAAGAATCGATGAATATATTTCAAAGTTAAACTTAAATGCTGAGTTAGTTGAATCAACAACTGCTATTGCAAATATATTGAAAGGCAACTATCTTGAAATTCTAGCTAACAATACTCTTACAAAAAGTAAAAAGGAGCTGCATTTTGGGCGAGCATTAATTAAAGCATCAAAATTTCAAGAAGCAAAAGATCATTTTGAGCTATTATATCAAAATGATTTTCCTAGCTTGTTATTCGAAGAAGAATTAATCGTTAATCTTTTTAGATGTTATATAAAGTTGAATTTAAGTCTTGAAGCATGTTGTTTATTTGTAAAGCAATATTTGAAGAGCAAGGAGACAACCAAAAGATTGCATAAATCAAAACTACTAGAACTTTTAGAAAACGGGGATATAGAAAAACTTAAAAACTTAATTGAATTGCCAATTTTTTATCGTGTGGCCTCTATTGATTCGTATCAACAATATGTCGCTTACGATACATTTATAGAAAGCAAATCCGTTACTAGGCCTACAGAATTAATGAATGATCTAGTTGAATTTGATGAAAAACTAATATTTTTCTTAAAAGAAGTTTGCACTATTGAAATAATGCATCACTCATATCATTTTAATGGTACCGATGATATTGAGAATGAGCGTTTGGAAATATTGAATAAACTTATAGTTATTGATAATAGGAATGAAGATCAGTATATCAAAGAAATTACTGAGTTGAATCAAAATTCTAATATTAGAAAAGCTATTCGTGAAGTAAATAAAGGAAGGATTTCAGTTAATGTACAACAGCTTAGAAATAATGAAACAAATAATATTAAGGAAGCTTTCAATCGATATAAAGAGATTGAAACTTATAGTAAGAATAAAGACATATTAGGAATAGATACTTCTGCAAATATGCTAAGCGAATTAACTAATCTAAACTTAGATGAGCTGCTTGGTAATAAAATAGTTTACACAAATGATCCTGCATTTATTTCATTCAAAGTTATTTTTATTGAAATAAGGGATAAATTTCTTCTAAGTAAAGAGTATGGGCTAGATGGATATTTGAGTACTAGAATTCGACATGGAACTCTACTAAACCATATAAGAAGTACATTTGAATCAGAAAATATTATTTCTCAAAGAGATAAGGATAACAACTATCTTGAGAATGATTTTTGGAATGTCAATATCCCATACAATTTGAATGATCAAAGAATAAAGATTCAAGATGCGATCAAGAAATTTTCAAGGTCAATAGATGAATACACCGAATTCATTATTAAAGAGCTTGTTCAAGTACGAACGGAAAAACATTCAAGAAAAGAAAAGGCTCTATTCGATTTTAGCATCACAAATAAAGAACTTGCTTTTCTATTTGCTGCTGCTAGAGAGAACATTAAAGATCATAATCTCTTTCTGAGTTTTGTTTTTGACTATTTGCAAAGGGTCACAGAAAAAATACTTTCTCGTATTAGAGATATAATAAATACGGAAATAAAAGATAATTATAATAGTCTTCTTCAAGACTTTAATAAAGAAATCAAAGACCTGCTAGGCTCGAATACATATCCTGAACTTACTAGTGCAATTGGGTTATGCGGAACACGAATTCAGAATGAACTTAAAAATATTTCTGAGTGGTTTTTTCTTTCAAACACTAGTAAGGATTTGGTTTTAGATTTAAAAGTTTTAATACAAACTGCAATACAGATAACCAATACTATTTCACCAAATAGTAAATTAAATCCTAAGATTAATGAGGAATATTCGATCCCTATGGTTGGAACAATTCATTTAATTTACGTTTGTCGCATTTTACTTGATAATATAATCATTCATTCTAAGGTTAACTCGAACGAATTAGATATTGAAATTTATTCCAAAATAACAGAGGATGATTTTTTGGAAATCTCTTTTAAAAATAATTTGTCAAGTGCGGTGGATAAAGTCGCTTTAAGGGAAAAACTTGAACAAGTTAAGAATAAATGGGATTTCTTGTCAGATGACTATGAAAACATTGACATTGAAGGAGGTAGTGGTTTTGATAAAATAAGAAGAATAATTGCTTTCGATTTAGGAAGTGAACTATACAAGTTTGATTTTAAAATTGATGGTGATTATTTGACTATTATTCTATCTATGGAATTTCTAAATATACCAGAATACAATGCAGAAAATTAGAACAATATTAATTGAAGATGACTCTAAGAAAATTGAGGACATTAAAGAATACGTAATGAAGGAACTAGGGTGTGAAATTTTCATAGTTAGAGAATCATATCAAA
>Ga0247808_10000350_pt1 | contig 23331 bp, 13 predicted proteins | sample UWRJL089202R1_FD_179914 | JGI IMG/M metagenome (GOLD analysis project Ga0247808, IMG submission 179914) | Plant litter microbial communities from Arlington Agricultural Research Station in Wisconsin, United States - UWRJ-L089-202R-1 | ecosystem: Environmental > Terrestrial > Plant litter >... | reverse complement strand
CGGCGAACGTCCTCAGAATGGTCCAGTTGGCCCGTATCGCCCGTCCGAACCGGGGGGCGTCCTGCCGAACCTCGCCCGTCACCGGAAGCTGGACCATGTCGCCCCTGTTCCGTCGCCAGACCACCGCCGGCGCCATGTTCAGCCTCAGGGGCAGGTCCGTGTCGAAATAGGCCTGCAGCGCCACACGGTCGTATCCCTTCATTCCACACAGCGGGTCGTCGATGCCGAATAGAGCCTTGCCAAGACCGGCCACGACGAACTCCGCCGCTCGCTGCGGCCGGACCCGAACGCCGCAGACGAGGGCGGCGCCCCCCGCCAGCGCCTCGCCAAAGGCTTCCACCAGCGCAGGATCGTGCTCACCGTCCGCGTCCAGAGTGACCATGGTCTGATAGCCGGCGTCAAAGGCGTGGCGCAGCCCGGTGGTCAGGGCGCCGTCATAGCCGGGCGTGGCCGAGGTGATGACTTGCCCGCCCGCAGCCTCTGCAACCGCGTGGGAGTCGTCCGTCGACCGGTCGTCCACGACGAAGACGTCGCCATATCGCGCCGCCCCCCGCACCACTGCCCCCAGTGTGGCGGCCTCGTTGTGACAGGGTATGACGACGGCTAGGCGAGATCTGGCCATGTCAGGGCCTTGCCCGCCGTTACCGGGTTAGCCAGCGCCCGGCCGATGACCGCCTCCAGCTGACGGGGGTCAAGCGCGTCGAGCGGGCAGGGGCGCAGGCATTCGACGTCGGCCCCGGTCAGGACGTGGCCGCCGGGCAGATCGGTCTTCACCCGGATCGCCCGGCGCTGGACCACGACGGTCTGGGTCTCGTTGCCCTCGATTACCTTGACGCCCGTGCCCATCGAGGCTTCCAGCCGGCGTGTCGCCCTGACCATCGCCGCCCAAGCGACGGGGTCCAGGGCGAAGGCGTGATCCGGCCCCTCACGGCCGTTGTCGTCCGTGAAATGCTTCTCGATGACCCGGGCTCCCAGAGCAACCGCGCCCAGCACCGCGTCATGGTCCGGCGTATGGTCCGACAGGCCCAGCGGCATCCCCGGCCAGCGCGTGGCGAAGGCCTTGAGGACGTTCAGATTGACGTGGGCGAAGTTGTCTTCCGAGCCGCTGTAGTTGGTGTTGCACTGCATCAGCACCAGACGGGGATTGCGCGCCAGCACGGTCGTCACGGCCTGTTCGACATCGTCCATGGTCGCCGCACCGGTCGCCAGCAGCACCGGCTTGCCGAGATCGGCGCAGGCCTGCAGCAACGGGGTGAAGGTGATGTCGCCCGAGCCGACTTTGATCGCCGGTACGAACGGCGCCTGGGCGATGATCGCCTCCATGTCGTAGGGCGTGGTCATGTATTCGATGTCGACCTCGCGGCAGGTCTCGACCAGGGCTTCCGTCCAGTCACGGCGGGTATGGTAGGCGTCATAGACTTCGACCACCGACCGCTTCCAGCTGGCCTGATGCGCCGACTGGGCGCCGAGGGCCTCGAAGCCGGCGGCGCTGACGATCTTGTCGGCGACGAAATGCTGGAATTTGGCGCAGTCGGCCCCGGCGTCCTTTGCCCTTCGGATCAGCGACCGGGCGCGATCCAGATCCCCGTCGTGGTTGGCGGCGATGTCGGCGATGAAGTATGTCGGGTCGTTCTGCGAGATGCGGGCCTTGCCGATCTCGACGTCTGTATTCCAGCGCATGTCAGTTCCGTGCGTCTTCGAGGCGGGCGGCGAGGGCGGCGACGACCTGATCTAGCCCTGGCAGAGGCCGCCCAAGGATCGCCGTCGCCCGGGCGACGTCCAGACCCACACTGTCGGCCCGGGGCGTGGACTGATCCTTAACGCTGGCGCGACGGGCCTTCGTCAGGGGACGACCCATCGCGCGGGCCAGACCCTCGACCAGGTCGGCTTTGGAAAAGACTTCCGACGCGGCCAGATTGACGACCCCGGTCGCGGGCGAAGCCGTCAGATCCAGCAGACCTTCGGCGAGGGTCCAGATGTCGAGGCTGGAGACGAACTGGTCCCCATAAAGATCGGCCGGTCCGTCCGTCCGGATGACGCCCAAGGCCCATTCGGCGAACGAGCCGCCGGTCGGCGACGGCCAGCCGACGATATTCGTGCGAACGACAAGTGCGCCGACATCGGCCAGGGCCAGACCCTCGGCGGCGTATTTGGTGCGGGCGTACTCGTTGACCAGGGTGACCGGGGCGTCCTCGGCATGGGCGCGGCGGCCGTCGCCGGTCCAGTAGTGGTCGGTCGAGACCTGCACGAACCGGGCGCCAACGTCCCGGCAGTGGCGGGCGATGATGGCGGCCGGGCGGGCGTTGACGCGCCAGGCCTCGCCCGGATCCGCTTCGCAGACCGGTGCGGAGACGATGGCGGCGCAGTTGATCACGGCGTCCGCCTTCGCCTCAGCGAGAGCTTGGCGCAGGGCGGATTCGTCTCGCACATCGACCAGCAGATCGCCCCCTCGGGCCAGGGTCGCCACCGTCAGGCCGCGCGCCCTCGCCGCCGCCGTGATCGCCCGGCCCGCCAGTCCCGTCCCCCCGACGACCAGAAGGTCCATGTCGCGCTCAGGCGCCGATCACGGGCGCGGGGTCGTAGGTCATCGCCCGATCGTTGAACGCACGCGTTTCGTCGACCGACAGGAAGTGCGGGTTGGAGCCCGAATTGTATTCAAAGCCTGCAGGAACCAGGTCGCCCTTTTCGCCCAGCAGATTCAGGGCGAAGTCGTTCGCCGTATTGTGGAAGCGGATGGTCGGGGCGATCACATAGTGGTCGGTGAATTCATAGGTCAGATGAGAATCGTCGGCCGGGCACATGATCTCGTGCAGCTTTTCGCCGGGACGGACGCCGACGATGTGGGTGTCCATGCCAGGCGCCAGGGCCTCGGCCAGATCGACGATGCGAACCGAGGGAATCTTGGGGATGAAGATTTCCCCGCCGTGCATTCGTCGGAAGTTGGTCAGGACGAAGTCGACGCCCTGATCCAGCGAAATCCAGAACCGGGTCATGCGCGGGTCGGTGATCGGCAGGGAGGTCGCCCCGTCCGCGATCAGCTTGTTGAAGAAGGGCAGGACCGACCCACGCGAGCCGACGACATTGCCGTAGCGCACGACCGAGAAACGCGTCCGGTGACTGCCCGCCATGTTGTTGGCGGCGACGAACAGCTTGTCGGACACCAGTTTGGTGGCGCCGTACAGATTGATCGGATTGGCCGCCTTGTCGGTGGACAGGGCGATGACCTGTTCGACGTCGTTGGCCAGCGCTGCGGCGATGACGTTCTCGGCGCCGTTGATATTCGTGCGGATGCACTCCGTCGGATTGTACTCGGCGGCCGGCACCTGTTTCATCGCGGCGGCGTGAATGATGAACTCGACGCCCCGGGTCGCTTGTATCAGTCGTTCCCGGTCGCGAACGTCGCCCAGAAAGAAGCGCATGCGGGGGTCCGTGAACTCCTGCTGCATCTCGAACTGTTTCAGCTCGTCGCGCGAATAGACGATCACCCGGCGCGGATTGTAGCGCGCCAGAATCATGCGGATGTACATCCGCCCGAACGAACCGGAGCCGCCGGTGATCAGGATGGATTTGTCGTCGAAAAGCGCGTCTTCGGCGGGACCGGTCATCCGGCGATAAGTCCTTGTGCGCGCGCCGGCGCCAGTTCGGACTGCACGGCTTGGGCCATTTGCGTCATCACGCTCTCCCACTCACCGAATCGTTCGGCGTGAAACAGACGCATGGACGGATAGCACGGAAAGCCGGAGGTCCCGAAGACGGGCCAGGAGCCTGGAGCGGTCGTCAGCCAGACAGGCGCGCCTGTCGAAGCGGCAAGATTGGTGGTCGCCGTCGACGGCCCCATCACCACGTCCAATGCAAGACACAGGGCCGCCAGGTCGTCGAGATCCTTCTTCAAATCGATACCGGGCGGGGTCCAGATGTTGAAGCCGGCGGCCCGTGCCTGGGCCAGTTCAGCCTCGGCGTCGCCATACTGCAGATTGACGAAATGCACCCCGGGGGTCGCCAGAATCGGACGCCACATGTCGAATGGCGAATAGTTCCGGGCGCGCGAACCGCCCATCTTCAGGCTCTTCCACAGCAGGCCGACATGCGGTCCGGGCGAGGCCTGATCCAGCACCCGACGCCAGTGACTGACGCGCTCGGGATCGGGCGTCAGGAAGCCCTTCGCAGACGGGAAGTCGGCGGCGCTTTTGCGGAAGGCGCGGAACAGGCTGCCCATTGGCGTCCAGAAGTCGACGGCGGGGTGCGGCTCCGGGAGATCGATTCCACGAAAGAATCGCCCCAGATGGCGCAGGCTCTTGTGAGCGATCACGGTCGCTGTCGGGAAGCTGCGCTGGAACAGCGGGACCAGCCGGCTCTCCAGCGCGACGATCAGATGGCCATCAGGCCCCAGGGCCTCGACCGTGTCCGCCAGAATGTTCGCGAAGAGAACCTCGTCGCCCAGACCCTGTTCGCCATAGACCAGCAGGGTGCGCCCCATCAGATCATCGGCTGGAGACCAGCGGGATCCGTACGGGTCGAACGATACAACACCGTCCAGGCCGGTGCTGAAGCGGACCTCATAGGTTTCGAAACCAGCTTCGAGGTCGCCGACCAGTAACTGGGTCAGGGCCCTGGCCATCTGGATGACCGTGATTTCGGTCTTGTCGGTAAGGCCGACCAGCGCCAGATCCATCTCGGTGATGGCCGTCTCCGGATCGCCCAGATTCATCAAGGCGTTCGCCCGGTTGTATCGCGCCTTGTAGAAGCTTGGGTCGAGACGCAGGGCTTCGTCGAAGAAGACCATCGACCCGCCCATGTCGCCGCTCTCGCTAAGCACAGTGCCAAGGGCGTTCCACAGCACCGGACGGTCCGGGAAGGCGCCGATGACGCCACGCAGCAGGTCGATGGCCTCGCCATAGCGGTTCTGATCGCGCAGGACGCAGGCCAGATTGTTCGTCGCTTCCTCGTCGCCCGGATTGCGCGACAGGTAGCGGGCCAGAAGCTTCTCCGCGATTTCCAGATGGCCGAGGCGGTGCGCCAGTCGACCCAGGTCGTGGGCGACGGTCACATCGTCCGACGGCGCCAGGGCCACGGCGGCTTCGTATGCGGTGAAGGCCTGGGCGACGTCGCCCTGTTTCTCAAGCGAGATGGCCAGAACGTGCCAGGCCAGACCGCTGCGTTCGTCCAGTTCCAGCACCTTCAACGCCGTGGTGGAGGCGGCGGCGTAGTTGGCGGCCGTCAGCGCCTGCAGCGCGGACTTCAGCGCCATCAGAACCTTGCGCTGCTGGGCCTGGGCCTTGGCGGAGGTGTTGACGCCGCCGGCCTTGCGCGCCACGGCCGCCCGCAAGCGGGCCAGCGAAACCGCCGACGCCGCATCGCCCGCCAGATTGTCGAGCGCCAGTTGCGGCTGGCCCGCAATCTGGGTGGGTTCGGTCATGGCACGCCCTTGGTACTGGATTCGATCAGAGTCGCCCCGCCATGGTTAACGTCGCCTTTCCGATGGCGCGTCCGGGCGAAGCGCGACACAGTCCGGCTCTGTATACGCCCTGGTTGGGCGCCGCTCAGGACGACGCCTGCCGTGACCGACACCCCCTCGACCGGACCTCTCGCCGGCCTCACGGTGCTTGACCTTTCGCGGGTCCTGGCGGGACCGTGGTCGGCGCAGATCCTCGGCGACCTGGGGGCTGATGTGATCAAGGTCGAACAGCCGGGGCAGGGCGACGACACCCGCCGCTGGGGGCCTCCTTTCCTCGACGACGGCTCGCGGGACTCGGCCTATTTCCTCTGCATCAACCGCAACAAACGATCGATCGCCATCGACATAGCGAGGCCCGAGGGGGCGGCGCTGATCCGGTCGCTGGCGATGGAAAGCGACATCCTGATCGAGAATTTCCGTGTCGGCGGACTGGCGAAATACGGGCTCGATTATGCGTCGCTCAGCGCGATCAATCCGGGGCTGATCTATTGCTCGGTGACCGGGTTCGGCCAGACGGGACCGCACAAGGACCGTGGCGGATATGACTTCCTGATCCAGGGGATGAGCGGCTTGATGAGCGTTACTGGCCGACCGGATGGGGGGGCGGGCGAAGGGCCGCTGAAGGTGGGCACGCCGACCAGCGACCTGAGCACCGGTCTCTATGCGACCATCGGCATTCTGGCTGCCCTGAACCATAGGCATGCGACCGGTCGAGGCCAGCATGTCGATTGTGCGCTGCTGGACACCCAGGTCGCCCTGATGGCCAACCAGGCTTCCAGCTACATGAATGGCGGACAGGCGCCGCGCCGCATGGGCAACGGCCATCCCAGCCTGACGCCTTATGAGGATTTCGCGACGGCCGATGGCGAGATCCTGATCGCACTGGGCAATGACCGGCAGTTCCGCGACCTGTGTGGCGTGCTCGGTCTGGACGCTCTGGGCGAGGACGTGCGGTTCCGTGACAACGCGGTCCGCAACGCCAACAGGGCCGAGCTGAGAAGGCTGTTGGCGGACGCCATCGCCGGCTGGGTTTCCACGGACCTGCTGGCGGCCATGGATGCGGCGAAGTTGCCGGCCGGGCGGGTCAATAGCATTCCCGAGATGCTGGCGGATCCCCAGATCGAGGCGCGGGGCCTCAGGCACACCCTGGATCGCGCCGACGGGACGCCGGTCCATGTGCTGGGCTTCCCGGCCCAGCTGTCGGAGACGCCCGCCGACTATCGTCGCGCGCCGCCCCGCGCCGGCGAGGATACGGTCGATGTGCTCCTGCGGGTGCTGGGGTTGGACGAGGCAGAGATCGACCGGTTGCGGGCCCTCGGAGTCGTCGCGGGCTGCTGAAACCCGTCAGACGAAGATGCCGAGGCGGTACTCGCTGTGCGACCGCCAGGTTTTGCCTGGCCGCAGCACGGTGGAGGGAAACTCCGGTCGGTTCGGGCTGTTCTGGAAATGCTGGGGCTCAAGACAGAAGCCGCAGTGCGGGGCGTAGCGAGCGCCGCCTCGTCCGATCATCTCGACGGAATTGGCGGTGTAGAGCTGGACGCCGGGTTCGGTAGTCCAGAGTTGCAGTGTACGGCCGCTGTAGCTGTCCCACGCCGTGGCGGCGCGGCGCATCACATCCAGCTCGCCCCGGATGACGAAGTTGTGGTCATAGCCGCCGCCGATGCGGATCTGGCCGTCATCGGCGTCGATGGCGGCGCCGATGCGGTTAGCCGTGCGGAAATCGAAGGGCGTACCGGCTACCGATCGCAATTCGCCGGTCACCAGCTTGTCGGCATCGAATGGTGTGAATTTGTCGGCGTCGACCATGAGCTCGTGATCGAGGATCAGACGCTCGGGATCGCCCGAGAGGTTGAAATAGCTGTGATGCGTCGGGTTCAGCACCGTCGGTCGGTTGGTGGTCGCGGTGAAATCCAGCATCAACCGGTTGTCGTGCGTCAGACGATAAACGAGGGTGATCCTGAGTTCGCCCGGAAAGCCTTGGTCGCCATCGGCGCTGACGAGGCTGAGAGACACGCCCGGCCCCTGACCCGTGACGGTGGAGGTGGCGGTCCAGTTCCGCTTGGCGAAGCCCACGGGGCCCCCGTGCGAACTGTGGCGCGAGCCGCCCGTATCCAGCTGTACGACCTTGCCGTCCAGGGTGAAGCGGCCATCGGCTATGCGACCGGCATAACGACCGACGGTCGTCCCGAAATTGCGCGAGCGCGCCAGATAGTCCTCGAAGGTGTCGAGACCCAGGACAACCTCGCCGGGACGACCGTCGCGGTCTGGCACGATGAAGGAGGTCAGGGCCGCGCCCCAAGTCATGATCGAGGCGCGGGCTCCGGACCGGTTGGTCAGGACGAACAGGCTGACCGGCTCGCCGTCAGGCGTCGTGCCGAACCGCGACTGCGAGACACCGTCGTCATTCTGGGCGTCGAGCGTGCCGCAGGAGGCCAGAAGGGGCGGGGACAGGATCAGGCCTGTCAGAAGAGCGCGGCGATCGATGGGAGGCATCCGTCCTCGATAAAGAAACGGCGCCGATAACGGAATGGGGAGGCCATTCGATTACCGGCGCCGGAGGCAGTCTCGAGGAAAGAGTCTTCAGATCAGAACCGGTAGCGGGCTCCGACGTAGAACTGGCGGCCGGTGTGGTGATAGACGGCCGTGCTGTTGCGGATGCCGTCGAGCTCGCCGTGATACTGGCGGTTCGCTTCGTCGGTCAGGTTCAGGCCTTCCAGCGTCACGGTGACGTGGTCGGTCAGGGCGTAGGAGGCCGAGGCGTCGATGGTCGTCGTCTCGGTCTTGCCGTTGGCGACGATGCCGCGCGATCCGCCGTTGGCCGCCGGGATCTGCTGGAAGTAGTCATCGCGATAGGCCGCCGACACCCGGGCGTTAAGCTTGCCATCGTCGTAGTAGAGAGTGGCGTTCCAGGCGTTGGGCGACAGGTTGATCAGGTCTGCAGAGACGAAGGCCGCACAGGTCGATGTGGTGCAGTAGTCGATCTCGGACTCGACGTGGGTGTAGTTCAGCTGGGTTCCGAAGTTGGCGAAAGGACCCGGCAGGAAGGTGAAGGCCTGCTGGTAGCTGACCTCGAAACCCTTGACCGGACCGCCTGGCGTATTCTGCGGCGTGCTGAACACGTACGACAGGGTGGGGTCACGACCGCCGCCGGCCGGGAACGCCACCTGATCCAGCGCCGTCAGCTGCGCGTAGGTCAGGTTCTGATTCGTCGTTTGAACGAAGGTGTCCACGTCCTTGTAGAACAGGGCCAGGGACAGAAGGGCTTCAGGCGCGAAATACCATTCCAGCGAAACGTCGTAGGTGTCGGCGCGGAAGGGATCCAGGTCGATGTTGCCGCGGCTTGCGCTGGGGTTCGGCGCGGTCAGGGCGCTGAGGGTGAACACGGGGATCAGGTTGGTGACCGGCGGCCTGGCCATCATCTTGGCTGCGGCGAAGCGAACGATGAGGTCGTCGATCGGCTCGTACGAGATGTTCAACGAAGGCAGCAGGTCTTCGTAGGAGTTGTCGTCGGTGCTAGGCCCGGCGAGCGAGTAACCGGTCGCTTCCACGTCGGTCACGACCATGCGGATGCCGCCGTTGCCGCGCAGCGGACGGTCAAACAGGGTCGTGTTCACGTCGAACTGGACATAGGCGCCCAGCGATTCCTCGGTCACGTTCCGGAAGGTCGCAAGCGCGGCGCTGTTGGTCAGGCCCGTCAGACGGAAGTCGCCCCCCGCGACGCCGGTGTCGCAGTTGCAGTTATAGTTGAACACGCGCTCGAAGGCGGCCAGGTCAGGAACGATCCACGACATCGCGCTACCGGTCGGCAGGTCCAGACCCTTGCCGAAGTCCGTCAGCAACATGGTCAGGTCCGCCATGGACGTGCCTGCGGGCAGGGCCGGACCAAAGTCAGTGGCGCGGCGGTAACCCGAGCTTTCGGAGTCGAACTTCTTCCAGTTGACGCCGGCCTTGACGGTCAGGACCTCGGTGGCGTCCCAGGTGACGTCAGCCTGGGCGATGTCGAAGGTGTTCTTCTGATAGTTCGGGCTCATCCGGATTTCGGATTTCGGGAACACGGCCGACTGCCCCGTCAGCGCCCAGTTGGCGGGGTTCGTCACGTCGAAGCCGTAGTTGATCAGCGGCAGGTCGTGGTTGTCGCGGAAGTCGAAGCTGTAGCCGTCGACGTTCTGGCGATCGATAATGATCGTCGTCTGTTCCGGGTTTCCGAAGTCGGAGATCGAGCGACCCACCAGAGCCTCGATCTTCAGGGTGTCTGAGAACTGATGGCTGGCGTTGAGCGTGTATTGCTGGAAGTCGGTTTCCAGAACATCGAAACGCTGCTCGCTGCGCATGTCCATGTCGTCGAGCTGGGCGTAGACCATCTCGCCGGTCGTCGGATCGACGACGGTGCTGATGATGTCCACCTCGGGCTTGCCGCCCTGGGAGGCGTTACGGCTGAGCGACCAGGCCTCGAGGAAGTTCTCTTTCCGCGTCGAATCCAGTTTGGAATACAGGGCGTCGAAGGTGATCAGGGTCGCGTCGGTAGGACGAGCCTGCAGCGTCAGGGTCGCGCCCGTGCGTTCCTGTTCGTGTTCCAGACGGCCGTAGCGCGGAATGCGTGGATGGAAGATGCCGCCAGCCGCAGCCGCGCCGCCCGGCAGTGCGGCCGGATTCTGGAAGCCGCTGTCGCCATTGGCAGGACCCCAGCGCACGGAGCTGAAGCCTTCTTCGTAGAGTTCGCGCTCGCTGTAGGCGAACGAGAACAGGGCGCCGAAGCGATCGTCGAACCAGGTGTTCGAAACCAGGCCAGCAAAGCGCGGGCTGCCGCTTTCGATGAGGTCGTTGTAGCCGTACTGGGTCGAGATCGCGGCGTTGAAGCCGGTCTTGTCGAACGGACGGCTGGTGCGCAGGTCGACCGTCGCGCCCAGCGAGCCTTCCTCGACCTCGGCCGAGGCGGTCTTGCGGACCGTGATGTTGTTGAACAGCTCGGAGGCGAAGACGTTGAAGTCGAAACCGCGGCCGCGGTTGGTGCCACCCGAGGAATCGGTCGCGCCGGTGGTGGCCTGGGCTTCCATGCCGTTGATGCGGGTGCGGGTGAAGTCGGGACCGAGGCCGCGAACGGTCAGCGTCCGCCCTTCACCGGCGTCGCGGTCGATCGACACGCCGGGGATCCGCTGGATCGACTCGGCCAGGTTGGTGTCCGGGAAATCGGCGATGTCCTCGGCGCTGATGGCGTCGACGACGCCAGCCTCAGTGCGCTTGATGTTCATGGCGTTGGCCAGGCTAGCGCGGAAGCCGGTGACGACGATCTCATCGACCACGCTAGCCTCGTCTGGATCTGGCTGCGAAGCCGTCTGGGCTTGCGCCTGACCGGCCGCGAGGGCGAGCGAAAGCACGGCGACAGACGCGCTGACGGAAAGCGCGAATCGCGCACGGGGGTTCGTTCGGGTCATTTGGCATCCTCCCAGGTTAGGCCGCTCAAGGATCACAGTCCCCGTTGTCGGCCGCTTGCGGCTGCAAGCGACACCGGTGTCAGAAAGCGTTGACCGCGTCCTGCTACCGGTGTCATTTAAGCTCATCACGTTTCGGCTCATGTGGCAAGAACGTGTCGACGGATTGTGAGCGATGTTGCATCGCCCGTCGCGAAGCCATGACGAAACCGGTCTCTGGTCAGGCCCGGGTTGAAGAAAACGACCGATGCACAAGTGTCGGCGATCCAGGGAAACGGCGCTGTGTGCAAGAAAAAGCTGGCCGCCGGCATCGCCTTCGGCGTCTTGATCGCTTCAAGTAGCGTCGCTTTCGCTCAAGCTGCGACCGGAGACGGACTGCTGTTTCGGATGGCCGCCGACGGGTCCGCGACGGCTGATGTCGCGGGCGGCATGGCCCAGCCGACTTTCATGGACAAGATCTCGGCCGTTCCCGCAGGGGGCGTCGATGGCGGCTATCTGAAAGCCGAAGACGAGCAGCTCCTGGCTTGGGCGGCACCCGGCAACATCCAAGCGCAGCGCGGGACCCTGTCGTTCTTCTGGCGCGCGCGCGAACCTCTGGGTCGCAACGAGTTCCCGATCTTCCGCGTCAGCTACGCCAACCATTCCAGCTGGGATATGGTCTTCCTGCGCATCGACTGGAATGGTCAGGGCTTCGACGCCTTCGTCACCGACGCCAACCTGTCGCGCGTCCGCGTCTCGTGGACGATGCCCGACGTCCCGGCCGCCGAGGCCTGGACGCACATCGCCTTCGCCTGGGACGAGACCACGGGCGTGAGCCTGTTCGTCAACGGCAAGCTGGCCGAACGCAAGGATCAGCCGGCTCTGCTGGACGCGGGTCTGGACCAGTTCGGACCGCACAGCCGCATCATCAGCCCGATGCAGGTGCAGAGCCGGTACAACTTCCTGCGGGGCGGCGACCTCGACGAACTACGCATCTACGACCACGCCTTGGGCGAGGCGGATGTCGCGGCTCTGTCGCGGCTCGAAACGCCCGCCGGTGCACACGCCCAGCCCGACTGGCTGCCGACGTGGACGCGCCGGCTGGGTTTCGAAGGCGCGCCGCCGCCTTATCTGGACGATGCCTCGACCCATATCCGCCGTGTCGAGTTCACGGACCAGCGCGACGTCGCCGAGCGGATGTGGAAGGGCAATGACGGGGTCCGCGAGACGACCTGGCCCGGGGTCTACAACCGGTCGCGGCTGACCGGGCGTCATGACTATTTCACCCTGCCGGACTGGGACGTCTATTCCACGGGCGGCAAGTCGGCGACCTGGTTCCTGCCGGCCGAGCCGTGGAACCAGATCGAGGTCCAGGGCGCGGCTTACGGGCGCCTGGCCCTGCTTCGCGACGTGACCGTGCCGGCCGGCAATGGTCAGGTCACCGCGACCGGCGATCTGCTGGCGACCCGCCGTCAGGGCGCTGAAAGGACCACAACCCGGCTGGGGACGGCGGTTACGGGCGGGGCGGTCCGTTTCGTCAACGACCAGCAGGAAACGCCGATCGAGGAAATCGGCGCCTATTTCGTGACGGCCGGCCGTGCTCCCGCCGGGATCGGAGCGTTCGATACGTTCATCCGCAGCGCCGTCGAGCCGGATTATGCGGCGAGCCGCGACCTGACCGATTTCATCGCCGGTCGCTATCCGGTCGAGGAGCGGGCCACGGTAGCAGCCGTGCCCGCCGGAGCCGCCAGCGCTCCGCGTCGGACGCCGACGACAGGGGCGCGCCCGATCGTCCACGTCGTGATCCCGCAGGACTTCCGCACCCAGGCGCCGGGCCTGCCGCTGAACCGAGGCGGCGCCTATGGCTACGAGAATTTCGGCGGTCTGGACGGCATCGAACTGACCCTTCCGGCGCTCGACCTGTCGTCCGGGCGGGACGGGCTGATCCCGTTGAACATCCGCATCAAGGATCCGCTGACGCCGACCCGCGATCTGATGGACGTCAACGTCTCGGTCAAGCCGGGCGAGGGGCGGACCCTGTGGCTGGACACGCGCGACCGCATCCTGCCGCCGAACCACAGCCTGTATTTCACCGTCGCCTCATCGAACCCGGGCTTCGGTACGGACAGTCTGGACGGCGCCCGCGTACGGCTGGTGTTCAAGTCCCGCGAGGACGCAAGAGCAGAGCACGAAGCCGACCGGTTCGAACAGATCCGCGACAACTATGGCTTCCTGGTCGAGGAACGGCAGAGCAATCGCCAGCTGGGTCTGTTCGCCCGCTTCTATGACGACCTCAGCGACCTGCTGCGCGTCAATCCGGAGCATCCGGGTGGCGTCGCTTACTGGAGCGAATGGAATCCGCAACAGCCCCTGCCGCCCGTCGAGATCGCGGCGGCGCCCGCCGGGGTTCCAGCCTGGGCCTGGGGGCAGACACAGTATCTGAAACAGGTCGCCGACTTCGTCAGCTGGTGGATCGACAACCGCCAGGTCGATGGCGAGTTCGGCGGCGGCCTGTCGGACGACACGGACCTGATGAACCAGTGGCCCGGGTTGGCGCTGATGGGTTCGGAGCCGGACAAGGTCAACGCCTCCTTGTCCGGGCTGATCGAGGCCATCTATCGCAACGGCATGTTCACGCGAGGTCTCGGCACGATCGTGACCGACGAACTGCATGTGTACGAGGAGGGGATCAACGCGATCTCCCAGTCGTCATACCTGAACGTCGGCGACCCGTTGGCGACCGAGCGGTTGATGGAGACGGCGGCCAATTTCAGCCGGCTGACCGAGGTCAATCCGCAGGGCCATCGGCTGTTCGTCAGCAACTATTTCGGCGGCGACAAGATCGTGCGCGAAACGCCCTGGCAGTGGTCCAAGGCCTATTCCTATCTGATCCTGCACCCCGGAATCCGGCTGGTCGACTACAACGGTTCGCCCGAACTGAAGCGGCTGCTGCTCGAGCTGGCGGACGGCTATCTGGCCCATGGGACGCAAGGAGCGGACGGCGTCTGGAGTTTTCCGGCCGAGATCAACTGGCCCGACGGCGCCACGCGCGGAACTGGCGGTCCGGCCCAGACCAATCTGCTGATGTGGGCGGCGTGGCGCTGGACCGGCGATACGAAATATCTGGGCCCGATCGAGCAGGTGCTGCGCGAGGGCGGCTTCGCGGCCCTGTCTGGAATCGTCAACAGCGACCTGTCGCTGGACCTGGATCGGCCCGCCCTGCGCGAACCGCTGGTGCGCGCCGCGACCTCGGGTGGAGACAATCCTCTGGCCCTGAGCACGGCCTGGCAGGCGACTGGTGACAAGGCTTATCTTGAGCGACTGTACGACGGTCAGCGCAAGGCGGCGACGCTGCGCATGCCGATGATGACCGTCGACCAGTGGTGGACCGATCGCGTCGAGATCCCCAGCCAGGAACTGCAGCGCCAGCGTCTTGGCGGCGTCGCCCTTTGGCGTAACGCCATAGTCCAGGGCAATCGCATCAGCTGGCGATTCGACGGGCCGCGCGACGCCGAGAAGCTGGCCGTTCTGGTGCGCGAGCCAACCCGGACAGGCTTCCGGGTCGTGGCTTACAACCTGTCGGACCAGCCTCTGACGACGGTGATCACGGGGGCCGAGATCGCGGCCGGCGACTGGAACGTAAGCCAAGGCATCGACGCTGACGGTGACGACCGGGCCGAAACGGTGGAGATCCGTTCGCTGGCCTTTGGATCCGGCCAGTCGACGGCCGCGACCTTCGTTCCGGGGGCAACCACGGTGCTGGAGTTCAGACTTGCGGGAACCGAGATCGATGCGCGTTCGCGACCCGACGCCGCCATCGCTGCCCGCGACCTCGTCCGGGAGCATGGACAGCTGAAGGTGACGGTTCACAATCTGGGCTCCCAGCCGACACCGACCGGCCGGGTCGTGCTTGAATCCGCGACCGGGGCCGAACTGGCGTCTGCGTCCCTGCCGTCGCTCGCCCCGCCGAACGATCTGATCGCCAGAACCGTCGCTGTCCGGCTGGCCGTTCCACGCGGAGCCGTCCCGTCGGGCGCCGTCGTTCGGATAAGGCTGGACGGCGCGCCTGAAGAGATCACCCTGTCCAACAATACCGCCTTAGTACCGGAACGCTGACTGATGACCCAACCGCTTCGCCTGAACCCCCATCGGCTGTTCCCGATCGATCCCGACACCCGGCTGGTCGCTCGCCGTCTGTACGGCGAGATCAAGGACCTGCCGATCATCAGTCCGCACGGCCATACCGATCCCTCATGGTTCGCCGGCAATGAGTCCTTCGCCAACCCGGCCGAGCTGCTGATCACCCCCGACCACTATGTCTTCCGCATGCTGTTCAGCCAAGGCGTGCCGATGGAGGACCTGGGCGTCCCGCGCATCGACGGCGGCCCGGTCGAGACGGACCCGCGCGCCATCTGGCGTCGCTTCGCCGAGCGGTATCACCTGTTCCGCGGAACGCCTTCGCGGATGTGGCACGACTGGGTCTATGCCGAGGCCTTCGGCATCGACGTGCGGCTGTCGGCCGAAACAGCCGACCACTATTACGACGTCATCGACGCGGCGCTGAGGACCGACGCCTTCCGGCCCCGGGCCCTGTTCGACCGCTACAACATCGAGGTCATCACCACGACGGAATCGCCGACGGATACGCTTGAGCATCACAAGACGATCCGGGCCTCGGGCTGGAAGGGCAGGGTGCTGACGGCCTATCGCCCCGACCCCGTGCTGGATCCGGACTACGAGGGCTTCCGCGACAATCTGAAGGTCCTGGCCGAGCAGACCGGTCGCGATACGATGAGCTGGGCCGGCTATCTGGACGCCCTGCGCGACCGTCGGGCCTTCTTCATCGAGATGGGCGCGACCTCGACCGACCACGGCCACCCGACCGCCTTCACCGCCGACCTGCCCAGGGCCGAGATCGAGGCCCTGTTCGCCAAGGTCTCGACCGGCCCGGCCACGGCCGCCGAGGCCGAGCTGTTCCGCGGCCAGATGCTGACCGAGATGGCCGCCATGTCGGTCGAGGACGGCCTGGTGATGCAACTGCATCCCGGCAGCTTCCGCAATCACAACGCCACGGTCTTCGCCCGCTATGGCCGTGACAAGGGCGCCGACATTCCGACGCAGACCGACTATGTCCGCGCCCTGAAGCCGCTGCTCGACCGGTTCGGTACGGATCCGCGCCTGAGCCTGATCCTCTTCACCCTGGACGAGACCAGCTACAGCCGCGAACTGGCCCCGCTGGCCGGCCATTATCCGGCGCTGAAGCTGGGGCCGAGCTGGTGGTTCCACGACAGTCCCGAAGGCATGCGCCGCTTCCGGGAACAGGTCACCGAGACGGCCGGCTTCTACAACACCGTCGGCTTCAACGACGACACCCGGGCCTTCCTGTCGATTCCGGCGCGCCACGACGTGGCCCGGCGGATGGACTGCGGTTTCCTGGCCAGGATGGTGGTCGAACACCGTATGGACGAAGACGAGGCGCACGAACTGGCGCGCGCCCTGACCTATGATCTGGTGAAGGCGGCGTACAAGCTGTGAACATGGCCGTGACTTCCGCTCCTCGCCTCGACGGCGACAATCTGAAGACCCTGCCCGGCGACGTGGCCCTGCCAGCCTATAACCGGTCAGCGGTGAAGATCGGCGTCGTCCATCTGGGCATCGGCGCCTTTCACCGGGCGCACCAGGCGGTGGTGTTCGACGACGCCCTGGCCGCCGGCGACCTGCGCTGGGGGGTACTGGGCGCCTCGTTGAGATCGCCGGGCGTGAGGGACCAGCTTGAGCCGCAGGACGGCCTATATGGTCTGGTCGTCCGAGACGGTTCGGACGAGAGCGTCCGCATGATCGGGGCGATCAAAGGCGTCCTGGTCGGTCCCGAGGACCCCGCCGCGCTGGTCGAGGCCATGGCCTCGCCAGACGTGCACATCGTGACCCTGACGGTGACCGAGAAGGGCTATCGGCTGGACCCGGCATCGGGCGCCCTGAGGCTGGACGATCCGGAAGTCGCGGCCGATCTGGTCGACATCGCCAGCCCGGTCACGGCGCCCGGCTTTCTGACGGCGGCCCTGAAGCTGCGGCGGGAAAGGGGTCTGAAGCCCTTCACCGTCATCAGCTGCGACAACCTTCCGCACAACGGAAAGCGGACGCGGGCGGCGGTGCTGGACATGGCGGGGCGGATCGACCCGTCGCTGAACGACTGGATCGCGGCGGAAGGCGCCTTTCCGCAGACCATGGTCGACCGGATCGTGCCGGCGACAACCCGTGACGACGTCGCCGCGCTGGAGGGCAGGATCGGAGTTCGGGTGCTGGGCATGGTCAAGGCCGAGCCCTTCACCCAGTGGGTCATCCAGGACTGGTTCGCCGGCGAGCGGCCCGACTTCGCCCGGTTCGGCGCCCAGCTGACCCAGGCGGTCGAACCGTGGGAGGACGCCAAGCTGCGGCTGCTGAACGGCGCCCATTCGACGATCGCCTATCTGGGCGCTTTGGCCGGGCACGACCATGTTCATGAGGCGGTGGCCCAGCCGGCCTTCGCGGCCCTTGTGCAACAGTTGTGGGACGAGGCGGAGACGACGCTGAACCCGCCGCCGGGTCTGGACATCGCCGCCTATCGCCGCGACCTGATGGCGCGGTTCCGCAATGCGGCGCTTCAGCATCGCACCCGCCAGATCGCCATGGATGGGTCGCAGAAGTTGCCGCAGCGACTGCTGGCGACCATCGCCGCGCGGCTGGAGGCCGGTCTGTCGATCGACGCCCTGGCTCTGGGCGTGGCCGGCTGGATGCGCTGGCAGGAGGGAACGACCGAGGCGGGCGAGGTCGTGCCGGTGGAGGACCCGCTGGCTGGTGAGACGACATCGCGTCTGGCCTCGGCCGACACCGACGAGCGGAAGGCGGCGGCCCTGCTGGCGCTGGAGGCCGTCTTCCCGACGGCCTTGGCGAGGGATGCCCGTTTCGCTGATACGGTGACCGAGGCTTTCGTGTCGCTGAGGCGGCACGGGGCGCTGGAGACGGCGCGGCGCGTCGTGGAGATGACGGCATGAGCCGGGTCCTGAGCCTGAACCCCGTCGATGACGTCGCCATCGCCCTGGACGATCTGGTTCCGGGCTCTGCCGTGTCCGGGCTGGATGCGCCGGCGCTGGATGCGGTGCCGACCGGGCACAAGATCGCCCGGCATGCGGTGACCGCCGGAAGTCTGGTGCGGAAGTACGGCCAGATCATCGGGCGGGCCTCGGTCGACATCGCGGCGGGTCAGCATGTGCACACGCACAACCTGGCCATGGCCGACGACCGGCGCGAGGCCGAGTTCGGCGTGGATGCGCTGGCGCCGGAAGTGCTGACCGGGGCGACGTTCGAGGGCATCGTCCGGTCGGATGGGCGGGTCGGGACGCGAAACTACATCGGCGTTTTGACCAGTGTGAACTGTTCGGCGACGGTGGCGAAACGGATCGCCGACGCCTTCCCGGACGGCAGCCTGCCCGAGGGCGTCGACGGGGTGGTGGCGTTCACGCACACCGGCGGTTGCGGCGGAGCCTCGATGGGCGGGGACGTCGAGCTGTTGCAGCGGACCATGGCCGGTTACGCCCGGCACCCGAACTTCGCCGCCGTTCTGGTGGTGGGGCTGGGGTGCGAGGCGAACCAGATTCCGGACTGGCTGGCCCGGGAAGGCGTGGCCCCCGGGGCGGCGCTGCGGACGATGACGATCCAGGACGCCGGCGGCACCAGCCGGGCCATCGAGGCCGGGGTGGCGACGGTGAAGGCGTTGCTGGTCGAGGCCGCGAAGGTGAAGCGGCAGACGGTGTCAGCCTCGCACCTGACGGTGGGCCTGCAGTGCGGCGGCTCGGATGGCTGGTCCGGCGTCACGGCGAACCCGGCGCTGGGCGCGGCGGTCGATCTGCTGGTCGCCCACGGCGGCTCGGCCATGCTGTCGGAGACGCCCGAGATCTGGGGCGCCGAGCATCTGCTGCTGCGTCGGGCGGCGTCGCCGGAAGTGGCCGAGCGGCTGCTGGCGCGGCTGGAATGGTGGCGGACCTATGCCGACAAGCACGGGATGGAGCTGAACAACAATCCGTCGCCGGGCAATCTGAAAGGCGGTTTGACGACGATCCTCGAAAAGTCGCTGGGGGCGGTGGCCAAATCGGGATCGACGCCGCTGAACGACGTGATCGGCTATGGTTCGCCGCTGACGACGAAGGGGCTGAGCTTCATGGACAGTCCGGGCTACGACCCCTGTTCGGCGACCGGGCAGATCGCGTCGGGGGCGACGCTGGTGGCCTTCACGACGGGCCGGGGCTCGGTCTTCGGCGCCAAGCCCGTGCCGTCGATCAAGCTGGCCTCGAATGCGAAGCTGGCCAGCTGGATGGACGAAGACATCGACATCGACGCCTCGCCGATCCTGACCGGCACGCCCATGGCCGAGATGGGCGAGGTCATCTTCGCCGAGATGCTGGCCGTCGCCTCGGGCCGTCCGTCGAAGTCGGAGGCTTTGGGCATCGGCGACAGCGAGTTCGTGCCCTGGCAGGTCGGCGCCTACCTGTAGGCGGTCAGCCGGCGGTCGGGCTGATGATCGTCATGTCCTCATAGGGCATGGCCGGCGTCACGCCGGGCGGCACGGCGGCCGGGGCCGGCTGTCCGCCCGGGCCGAGCGAGCGGATGTAGCGATAGACCGCTCGCTTGTCGGCGTCGCTCATGGAGCGGACGCTGGGCCATGGCATGGGTGGTGAATCCTCCCGGGTGCTCAGCATCTCGACCCAGGCGTCCTCGGACATGTTGGCCACGGTAATGCGCAGGTTGTGGGGGTAGGTGACGCCCCACGGTCCCTTGAAGCCGAACCGGGCGCCGGTCAGGTGCTGTGATTCGGGAACCTTGCCGCCGCTGGGGGCGTAGCCGGGGGTGTGGCAGTCATTGCAGCCACTGGTCCTGACGAGGTAGCGGCCGGCGTCGATGTCGGAGGCTGCAACGACGCGGGGCGCTTCGGTCGTGGTCGGTGCGGCGGGTTTCGCAGGCTGGCAGGCGGTAGAGGCGAGGCCGAGCAGGCAGGCGGCGGCGAGTGTGCTGGTGCGTGTCATGATGATCCCCCTGCGAGCAGTAGGGACATATAACGACGTGCGGTCAAGTCGCCCGACTGTACCGCACGTCGCTCTTTCAACGCACGAGCGTCTCGATCAGGTCGCCCATGTTGCGGACGAAGACCTGGGTCGAGATGCATTCCACAGGATAATCCGTGGTGTAGGGCGAGGTGTCCCACAGGTCGCCGACGCGGGTAGTCTGGTATTCGCCGCCCGTCACGGCGGCGGGCGCTTCGCCGATATAAGGGTTGGAGGTCGTGGTCAGGGGCGAGGGCCAGAAGCTGCGGGCGTTCAGGGCCGAGACCAGTTCGGCGGCGCGGCCGGCGGCGGGGGCCTGTTCGCGATGGGCGTCGGTGGACATGTCCCAGACGCTGACGTCCTTCAGCGTGAAGTATTTCGGCAGTTTGAGGGATCCGGCGCGGGCCTTCAGGGGAGAGTTGCGGCTGACGTCTTCGGGCGACAGGGCCACGGCGGCCTCGTACTCGGCGCGGATCGCGGCGGTGTCGAGGTTTCGGAACGAGCCGTAGTGGACGATCAGGTTCGTCGGGTTCGTGTCCGCATAGTAGTGGCCGTTGGTGATGTTGGAGCCCCGGCGGTGGATATAGACCGGGGTGTTCGAGCCCTCGAGGATGAAGGTCGGATGGGTCCGGCCGGGAGCGATCAGGCTCTGTGGCGTCTTCACCTGGTCAAGCCAGTCGAGGGCCTCGGGCAGGCGGGCGAGGAATTTGCGATCGCCCGTCAGCTTGTAGAAGCCGATCATCGACCGGATGTTGGTGGCCGTCGTGTGGGTGGCGAAGGCCTGGGGCTCGATCGTGCGCGCCGGGGCCGGCTTCAGGGTGTCGGGGAAATGCTGCAGGCCCCAGGCCGGTTGGGGCATGGGTTGCTGGGTGGCGACGAAGATGTCCATGCCGCGCTGGATGGCGTCCAGCAGGCGGGCGTCATTGGTCCGGGCGCCCAGGGCCTGATGCGCATAAAGCAGGAACTCCAGGTTCTCGCCGGCCACGTCATCGTTGAAGGTGATGTAGGGCGTGTAGTCGGCGTGGCCGTGGACGCCGCCGTTGTCGACGAACGGGAAACGCTGGGGCCAGCCGCCGTTAGGATACTGGGCGTCGAGGACGAACTGGATCGCCTTGTCCAGGGGCGCGCGATATTTGCGCTCGCGCTTTTCCATATAGACGCGGAGCAGCAGCTGGGACGCCTCGGCCGTGCCGGCGTCGTCGAAGGTGGCGTTGCCGTAGTACTGCTGGAATTCCTCCATCCGCCAGGCGTTGTGGCCATAGGTGGCGTACCAGCGCCTGAGGCTGTCCTCGCCGGCGGTGTCGATGACGTAGTTCCAGCCGCCGGCCGGATGCTGGCCGCGGATCAGGGCGTCGGCGGCGGATTTGGCGGCCTGATAGAACTGCTCGTCGCCGGTGGCGTGATAGGCGTCGAGAAAGACGTGGCCCACGGTCGCCGTGCCGGGAGGCTGGACCCAGATCATCGTCGGGCTGGCCTCCAGCTCGCCCCAGCGGCGCGAGAAGTCGGGCAGGACGTTCCAGACATAGCCGCCGCCCACGGCGACCTCGTCGGTCATGAAGGCCGTGGCGCGCTTCATCGTGGCCAGGATGGCGGCGCGATCGGGCGTCGCGGGCTGAATGGCGCGGGCGAGGGCGGGCGTCGCGGAGGCGACGGCGGTCGCGGCGGCGGCGGACAGCAGGGCGCGGCGATTCATGGACATGGTGGTGTGCTTCCTGTGGTCCCGGTCGAGGGCTCTGCGGCCCCTTTCAAAGGAGAGGTTAGGCGTAATGACACCGGTTTCCTAGGGGGCGGGCGAGAGAATTTCCGTGATGCGGGCACGGCTGTGTCGCCCTGCGCGCGGCTGCGCTGAAGGGTGAGGGAGGGCGGCGGAGCGGCGGGCCTTCGCCCGGAGTAAGGGAAGAGAATACCGTTTCGGCGAGGGCTGACGCTCCGCACGGATGGTTTCGACGAGCCGTCGGTAGGCAGCGGTATTACCGCGTAGCCGACACGATCGCCGCGGGCGGGTCAGGCGACGATCCTGATCCCCGGTATGGTCGGGTGTCCTCCCCGACCCTCCGTTTCCGGCGCCGGAGTTCGCACTCTCCGGCCTCCCGCTCATCCGTCCCCATCGCCCGCAAGGTCGCCGGCCGACGGCCCTCCCTGCGACGGGACATGGCCAGTGTAGGGGCGGCCCGAAGCAGGGCGCGTTCGCGGGAGTGGTTCTGGCGGCAAAGCCGGGAAATCGTTGGGACTGGGCGGGGGCCGGGTGGCGGGTTCAGCGCCTGTTCCTTCTCCCCTCGGGGGAGAAGGAGTTGGTCATTACGCGTATTTGCGGCGGCGTTCGGCGCTGAGGAGGGTGGAGCGGACGAAGTCGGCAGGGGGGTCGGTTTCGGCCAGGACCTGTTCCTTGATGGCGCGCGGCTCGCCGAACAGGTGGCCCTGGCCCATGGAGATGTCGAGTTCGAGGATGTCGACGATCTGGCGTTCGCTCTCACACTTCTCGGCGATGACCTCGATGCCATAGCGGCGGGTCAGGGCGGCGAAGTCGGCGGCCTGGATATCGCGCAGGGACGGGATGGGCGAGCCGCCGTCCAGATCCAGAAGTTGTTCGATCAGCAGGTCGGCGGCGATCTTGATGAAGCGGACGTCCGAGCGTTGCAGGTCGGCGAAGTTGAGATCCAGGGTCTGGACCTTGTCGATCGAGAAGCGGAAGCCGAGGTCGGCCAGCTTGGCCATGTTGCGGGCCTCGACGGCGCCGCGCGCCTCGAAGGTGGCCTGGCCCAGTTCGAAGATCAGGGCCTGGTTGAGGTCGCGGTTCTCGCTGAGGAAGTCGAGGAACTGGGGGAAGAAGGTCTCGTCGCCCAGCGAGGAGAGGGCGACGTTGCAGAACACTCCGACCTTGCGGTCCTGGCGCGCCAGGCGACGGACGATCTGGGCGCAGCGGAACAGCAGCAGGTTGTCGATCGCGGGGACCAGACCCTCGCCCTCGGCGATCGACAGATATTCGGCCGGCATCATGACGCGGTCGGTCGCGTCACGCAGGCGGGTGAAGCTTTCGTAGAAGACCGTCCGGCGCTGGGGCAGGGACACGACCGGCTGCAGATACAGGTCGACGCGGTTCTCGGAGAGGGCGTCGTGGACGGTCTTGAGCAGGATGTTCGACTGCTGGTGGCGGCGGGCGTCCGGGCTGTTGGGCGCGACCATCGGCGTCACCGTCAGGCGTTCGTCGATCGAATCGCTCATCTGCTGGATCAGGCCTTCGAGAATGCGGACCTCGCCGGTCAGTTCTTCGGTGCGGGTCAGGGCGCCGGATTCGATGGCCTGGGCCAGTTCGGTCAGGGCGCCCTGGGTCGACTCCATGGCGTCGGCCAGCAGGCGATGGGCCTCGCGGACCTGGCCGATCTCGGCGCGCAGG
>Ga0247808_10000348_pt1 | contig 23377 bp, 29 predicted proteins | sample UWRJL089202R1_FD_179914 | JGI IMG/M metagenome (GOLD analysis project Ga0247808, IMG submission 179914) | Plant litter microbial communities from Arlington Agricultural Research Station in Wisconsin, United States - UWRJ-L089-202R-1 | ecosystem: Environmental > Terrestrial > Plant litter >... | reverse complement strand
TATACTTAAAAATCAGCTATTTGCCAGTAGTTTTAAGTAAAGAAAATGATTATTTATTAGATAACACTTCAATAAAATTGATGAAATCTCTCCCTAGTGGAGTAAATCCAATACTGGAATTGGGAGTATAATCGTAAAATCCGTGGCCTGCATCTCCAATTAACCTTTTCTCAGATAAGGTTTCAATGACAATTCTAGCTTGTTGAACTTCAATTTCTAGAACAATTTCTTGTTTGTAATCTACTGAATATGTCAGTCCAAAATATTCTCTTGGTTTTAAGTTTGGATCTTTTTCACGTTCACTAATAGCGTGTAGTAAATTCGTAAGAAATTGCATTTCGATTTCAGTTAGACTAGCTACCATATCTATATTCCTTGTATATCTTTCAGCTTCTTTGTCTAAATCTACATTGATCGATTTTGTAAGGATACTTGCAAAGGTTTTTAGTTTCAGGTCAGACTTAGTTTTTGATGCTTCAATAAATACCTTATTAGTGATCTCAGTAAATATTTCTTTTTTGTTTTGGTCAAAAAGATCAAAGTCGGCCCCAAGTTTTTTTGCCTGCTCAGTCAATATAAACAGGAATCTTTCTAATCGCTCTTGATGCATTCGGGATGGAGCATCGTACAAGGCCTCATTTAATGCAGTACCTATAAATGGTATTCCTGAAACCCCGATTTTAAAAACTGTTTTGAAATACTCGTTGTCTACAAATCCTCTGGATAAAGGGGTAGGGACTTGATCACCTGAACTCATTATAAATCTTGTTAATGGACAAGCCAATTAACTAAAAAAAAAGGTCTATTCATATTCCAGAACAGACCTTTTACCCTATGAAATGATTGATTATTGAGGGACTTCAACTATAGAGCCATCTTCAAACATTATTTTCGATGGTTTCCATGTAAGCTTCAATTTGTCAAGGCTTGTTTCCCTTACTTTATTAAGCCTTCTGTCATAGTCATTGTAATCTACACTTGCGTAAAATAGCTTTTCACTCTTAGCCGGGATCGTATCCTTTTCAGAGCCGTAACCTGAATGCCAATAAACATCTCCAAACATATCCGCAATAAAGATTTCACCTTTGTACGCTACTATCTTTTTGTCAGATTGATTTTTTACATTGAATGTAAAGAAAATGTAGTGTCTAGTTTCTTTCTTCTCTGTTACAGAAAGCGTCATTAAGCTCTCCAACTCTTTAGTTTTTTCTTGTACTTGTTTTTCGTGTTGCTCTGCTATTTCTAGAATATCATAATAGGACTTTGAACTCAAATCTTCTTTGGTAAACAATGCCTTTAATACATAAGCTCCGATTAAATTCGCTTCCGTTGTGTCTTTGTCTCTTATTTCCTTGATGTCTTGGTGATAGGTTTGCTGATTATACTTTTTGTCAAGAACACCGTTGCAAGAAAAAAGTATCACTGATAATAGTAGAATTGAAAATTGTCTCATAAAAATTGGGGTTAGTTAATCTTTTAAATGTTATAAAAATCGTCATTGTTTTTATTTGCTACTTTGAAGTTTTCTTACTGCTATACCTATTTAGTATGTGCCTGCGAAGTTAAACTAGAAACCTATCAGGGCTTTGTGCGGCTACTTCCCAATACAAAACTTCGAAAAAATATTCCCCAACAAATCATCCGCCGACACTTCACCGGTAATCGAACCCAAATGAAACAAAGCCTGACGAATGTCCTGCGCGAGCAAGTCGCCGGAGATCTGTTCGTCCATGCCCTTGGCAGCACCGGCCAGGGCGGTGCGGGTATTCACTAAACATTCGTAGTGACGCGCGTTGGTTACCAGCGTTTGGTTAGAGCCCAATTGTTCATAATTAACCATGTGCAGCAAACGCGTTTTGAGTTCCTCCAATCCCAATTCCTTTTTCGCAGAGATGAAAAGAATGCCGTTGAAGTTGTTGAACTTCTCCGCGTACTTCTCCGTCGTGTCTGCTTTGTTACCGACCACGAGATAGGGCGTATCCAGACCTTTCAGTTCCTCCAGGTCCGCAATCAATTCTTTTTCTTTGGTCGTGGTGACGTCAAACAAATAAATGATCAGCGAAGCCTGCTTCATCTTGTCGCGCGTGCGCTGCACACCGATGGCTTCTACCTTGTCCACTGTTTCTCGCAAACCTGCCGTGTCAATGAAACGGAAGGCAATGCCATCCAGCGTCATTTCATCTTCGATGAGGTCGCGGGTAGTGCCCGCTATTTCCGAGACAATCGCTTTTTCTTCGTGCAGTAATTTATTGAGCAGGGTAGACTTGCCGGCGTTGGGCTTGCCGACAATCACCGTGGGTACACCGTTCTTGATGACATGTCCCAGGTCAAAGGATTTGATGAGCTGTTCGATCGTTAAACGAATGCTGTTGATCAGCGCACGCAATTGATCGCGGTTGGCAAACTCTACATCCTCTTCGCTGAAATCCAGTTCCAGTTCTATGAGCGAAGCAAAGTTGATCAGCTGTACCCGCAGTTCTTTGATCTCATTCGAGAAACCACCGCGCATCTGGTTCATCGCAATGCGGTGAGAAGCTTCCGTTTCCGAAGCAATCAAATCCGCCACCGCTTCCGCCTGTGCCAAATCCATGCGGCCGCGCAAGAAAGCACGTTGCGTGAATTCACCGGCTTTCGCCAGGCGAGCACCTTTAGCTAAAATCAGTTGCACCACCTGCTGCAAAATAAACGGAGAACCGTGACAGGAAATCTCCGCCACATCTTCACCCGTATACGAACGCGGATTTTTAAACAAGGCAAACAACGCCTCGTCCAATAAAATCCCGTCACGTTTGATGTGAGCCAGGTGAATGGTATGAGAAGCCAGCTCGTTCCAGTTTTTGGAAGGCGCGATCTCTTTTAAAATGTTAAACGTTTGATCCCCTGACAAACGGATCACGCCAATGGCGCCTTGTCCCTGGGGTGTAGCAATGGCTACAATAGTATCCTGTGAAATCAGTTTACTCATGGTAATTCTTTTCGTATTCCGGCCACTGCGTGGTTTTATAATGCCCCTCTGCAAAATAGGCCAACACCATTTTAAATTTCTTTGCTTCCAGGTAACCCGGCACCGCGCTGAGTATTTCTTCCTTACTGTCTAAATAGACGGTAGTCGGAAAAGAAGACACCCCTAAAATCTTCGTCGCGAATTCCCGTTCTGTCAAAGGAATGTTCTTGTACAGAATCGTTTCTTTGCCTTCCGCATTCAACTTCACGAACACATACTTCTTAGAACCATACTTGATCACATCCGGATCCGTAAAGGTAGATTTATCCATCACCTTACACCAGCCGCACCAGTCGGTGTAGACATCAATGACAATCAGTTTCTTTTTTTTCGCCGCTTCTTTAACGGCCTCGTCGTATTTGAGCCATTTGATTTTTAAGGTAGCGTCGACTTGGGCGGAGACTATAGTACTGCACAAAAGCAGTAGAGATAATAGTATATGTTTCGTTTTCATAAATGTTTTGAATTAGAGTGATCAGTGGTCAGTTGTCAGTGATCAGTAGTAATGAGTTAAATTAGTAAATAGTATTTTATATTTATACCTAGTTGTTCGTTTGCGAAGCACTGACCACTGATCACTGACCACTGACCACTCTATAATACCGATTCATCAGACGTTTAGAGAGAAATACGATTCCGAATATTCCTCCTGATGCGGTAGCCATTGCCCCGGCGATGGAACCGTTACTTAAGTCAGCGAGTAAGTAACCCAGTATACTGGCTAATACACCAAATAAGATACTCAATAAAATCATGTGTTTTAATTTTTCCGTCAATAAATACGCCGTAGCAGCCGGTACCGTCAGAAAAGCCACCACCAGAATGGCGCCTACGGATTCAAAAGAAGCCACCGTCGTAAGAGAAACCAAAGACATCAGGATATAGTGCCAAAGCGTCACAGAAATACCAATTGCCTGCGCATAATTCGGATCAAAGGTCGTGAGCGACAAACTTCTGTAACCCGGAATGATCACCGCCAATACCATCAGAAAAACAAAGGACAATAACCAGATCGCTTTAGGTCCGTACTCGATGTTGCCGATCAACAAAGGATCCAGCGAGACATAAGCAATCTCCCCGTACAACACGCAATCCTGATCCAGGTCCACGTTCTCCGCGAAGTAAGAAATCAAGATGACACCGAGCGCGAAGAAAGAAGTAAAGGTAATCCCGATGGAGGCATCCTCCTGCACATTGCCTTTCTTATGAAAGAACTCAATTAGAAATGTCGTCAGCAAACCAATCCCCGCCGCACCGATGATCATCAATACCGAATTGCGTTCTCCCGCAAACAAATAAGCCAACACAATCCCCGGCAATACCGCATGCGATATAGCATCACCGACCATGGTCATTTTTCTTAGTACGAGAAAGCAACCAAGGATCGAGCTGCTGGCTACGACTAGAATTCCTGTTAATATAATCCAAAAGGCATCCATGTGTTTTCTTCGGTTTACAGATTATATAATGATAACTGTATTTACTTTTATTATAGTTGTCAGTGATCAGTTGTCAGTGGTCAGTAGTAATTAGTTGCATTTGCGAAGCACTGATCACTGACAACTGACTACTTTTATCTCACCTCCGGTTCAATCTCCGGATTCCCCAATATAATCTCCAGCCTCGCCTGCAACTCCGGAGTCAATACGTGTTCAATCGTTTCCGCGTCATCGTGCACGTGATCGGGAGCGATGCGTAAGTATTCTGTCAGGTACAATTCCCACAGACGGTGCAGGTGAGCGACACGTTTGCCTTGTTGCAAACCTTCTTTGCTAAGACTGTAGTATTGATCGTTTTGTTTTTCAATATAACCTTGGTTGATCAAGGTGATGATTCCCTTATTCAATTCCGATCCACGCAGTGCACGTTGTTTTTGAATGTCCGTTAATTTGAAATACGCTTTGTCCGAATCAGGAGTCGTTTGTGTCAAGTAATAAAATGTTTTGAGGATGTTCTCTTCCAGCATCTGTTTTTGATTGCGGCGTTGCTTTAACCATCTGACAATGATCCCGCGGTTTGGAGCGAAGATGAAAGTCAGCACTGCACACAAAGACAACACCATCACGATCCAGGGACCGGTAGGCATAGAAGGCGCAATGTAAGAAACAGAGGCACCAATGATGGCAGAAACAGAACTGATGACAATCGCGATGAAAATCATGACATGCAATTTATCCGTCCAGAAACGCGCCGTGGCTGCCGGAGCAATCAGTAAAGAAGCCATCAAGACTACACCGACGGCTTGTATGCCGGTGACAATGGCGAGTACCGTTAATCCGCTTAAGAGTAATTCTAACCATTGTGTTTTATAACCGATGCTTTGTGCGAAGTCCTTGTCAAAACTCAACAATTGAAATTCCTTATAGAAAGCCCAGATCGCAGCAATGAGGAACAAAGCTACAACACCAAATACCCACACATCAAAAGAGGTGAGGGCAGCAGCCTTTCCAAACAGGAAAGCATCGAGACCCGATTGATTGTCCATGCCGCTGTGTTGGATCACCGTCAGCAACCAGATCCCCGTTCCAAAAAACACCGACAACACAATGCTGATGGCTGCATCCTGTTTGATCTTACTGTGGTGTGTAATGGCGTCCACTAACAGGATAGATAACCATCCTGTAATAAAAGCACCCGGTATTAAGTACAAAGGATTCTTCGTGCCGTTCAATATAAACGCCAGACAAATTCCCGGCAAGATCGCATGCGCCACCGCGTCACCGATGAGTGACTTCTTCCGCAAAAACGTAAACGTACCCACCGTCGACGCACTCACGGACATGAGCAGGCAGCCGAGGATCACGTAGAGGACGTTGGGGTTATATAGTGCGCTTAGGTCGAACATGCTGTTGTGTTAATTTTACTTGTTTAGGAAAGAGTGAGTAGTGAAGAGTGAAGAGTGAAGAGTATTTACTAAGTCCTTTTCATTCTTCACTACTTACTCTTCACTCTTCACCTATTTTTCTCTCACCGGAAAATCCTGCTTATTCAACAAGTCCGTAACGGTCGTCAAAATATTCAACTTCCCGCCATACGTTTCCTGCAACAACTCTTTCGTCATCACCTCCTTGATCGGGCCACTGGCTACCAATCGGAGGTTGAGGAGAACGAGCCAGTCGAAATAGTTTTCTGCCGATTGCAAATCGTGGTGAACCACAACTACTGTTTTACCTTCACTCGTCATTTCTTTGAGCAATTCTACGATGGCTGTTTCTGTCGCAATGTCTACACCTGCGAAAGGTTCGTCCATCAAATACAGATCCGCATCCTGGGCCAGGGAACGCGCGATGAACACACGTTGTTGCTGTCCGCCGGAAAGCTGAGAGATCTGACGGTTGGCAAAAGCTTCCATGCCGACTTTCTTCAGACAGTCCATCGCCACATCACGATCCGCTTTGCGCGGACGTTGAAACCATTTCAGTTTTCCGTAACGGCCCATCAACACCACATCCAGTGCAGAAGCCGGGAAGTCCCAGTCCACCGATTCTTTTTGCGGCACATAACTCACTTTAGCGCGCACTTCTTTCAAATCCTCTCCGAATAATTTCACGTAACCACTGCCTACAGGTACGAGTCCCATCATCGCTTTAATGAGTGTAGACTTGCCCGCGCCATTCGGCCCCATGACACCGGCAATGATGCCTTTCGGTAACGTAAAATCAACACCCCACAACACCGGCTTGCGGTGATAGGTCACCGTCAGGTCATGGATTTCAATCAGTGGTTGTTCGACTTGTTGAATCATAAAACAATTACTTCAGTCCGTTTACTATTTTAATGACATTGGCCCTGACCATACCGTTGTAGGTGCCTTCCGCTGTACCTTCCTTGCCCATGGCATCCGAATACAGCGCGCCACCAATGTGTATGTCATGTCCCTGTGCCTTGCAGCCTTCAACGACGGCTTCAATGGCCTTCGAAGAAACAGACGTTTCGATGAACACCGCTTTTACTTTACTCGCTACAATGCGATTGACCAGTTCAGAAATGTCTTTCAATCCGAAATCAGACACCGTAGAAATTCCCTGCAACCCCAACACTTCAATGTGATAAGCCCTGCCGAAATAACCGAAGGCATCGTGCGCCGTGATGAGTACACGCGACGATGAAGGAATCGTTTGCAATTGTTGCATTGACCAGCTGTGAAGACTATCGAGCCCTTTGAAAAACGACGCGCGGTTTTGTTCGATGCCGATAGCCAAGGCAGAATCTTCCCGCAGTTCTTCCGCCACATACAACCAGCCTTGTTTCCAAAGCGACACATCAAACCAGATGTGCGGATCGTATGTTTTTTCTCCTGTCTTTCTTAATCTTTCTTTAGGCAAACCATCAGCAATAGCCAATACATGTTTTCTGCGTTTGAGCTTTTCAAAGATCTCACTCATTTTTCCTTCCAGGTGAAGACCATTGTATAAAATGAGATCTGCGTTTTGCAATAAACTTAAATCATGTGCCGTGGCTTTGTACAAATGCGGATCAACACCTGTTCCCATTAAGGAGATCACTTCCGCCTGATCGCCCACTAACAGCTTCACGCCATCTGCCAACATACCGGTAGTGGTCACGATCCGGAATTTACCGTTGTCGTGAAAATCCTTTCGTTCTCTTTGACAAGAGAGAAAAGCGAATGCGATGAAGAGGGCAAGTAAAGGTTTAATATTCATGGTTAGTCAATAGGAGAGACTAATATATTCTTGGCTACTTCGTGAGAAACAACCATTGTTTTTTTATCGTTCACTTTCAGTTCCACCGAAGCATCAAACACCACACGGTCCATCACCTTTACGGCAGAACCGATGCTGATACCGAGTTTGTCCAAATATTGCAGGAAAGCAGGACTGTGTTCTTTCATGCCCATTACTTTAGCTTTACCGTTGACATCGAGCTCAGACAGCAAGACCTGACGGAGCACAGGCATTTCGCCTTTCGCATTCGGTATAGGATCACCATGAGGGTCGCTGGTAGGATTACCGAGGAAATCATCCAGACGTTCGATCAGTAATTTGGATTGGATGTGTTCGAGTTGTTCGGCCAGTTCGTGTACTTCGTCCCAGTTGAAACTGAGTTTCTCTACCAGAAATACTTCCCAAAGCCTGTGTTTACGAACTACCTGAAGGGCTTCCGTTTTTCCTTTCTTGGTCAAAGAAACGCCCTGGTATTTTTCGTAATGGATATAAGATTTGTCCGATAGCTTTTTAAGCATGTCACTCACCGACGCAGCCGTAGTGTTCATGACTTCCGAGATAGCATTTGTTCTCACCGTTTTGTTGTCGACAGAAAGGTGATAGATGGCTTTGATGTAATTCTCTTCCGTATTGGTGAGCATAGGATAAAGATAGGGAATTAATGGGTATTCTAAAAATAAATTTAGATTGATCTTAATTTACTACGCTGGTGCAAACGTCCACGTTTTTTCCTCACTCCATGGCCTGTCCCCCGACAGGCCATCTGTTTGTATAACAAATACAGTAATTGAGAACGACACGTTTCTTCCTGTCAGGGGACAGGCCGAGGAGAAGCGCTCACCTCCGCTGGTGCAAGCGTCCACGCTTGCACCAGCGATGAATGTCATTAAGCCATAAAGAGTTCCCCTTTAGGGCTAGGGGCCAGACAGCTAAAGCAACAAAGCCTCTAATTTCTTTCCTTCTTCCTCCCAGATCAACTCCATCGGATTTGCCATACTCCTATAAAAACCAGGCATTTTCAACAAACGAATCAGCAGATCAATATGCGTTTGTTTGTAATTGATGCACAAGCCCGCATCGTAAGTAGTGATCAATTCCTGCCAGACAGGATTCGTGGTACACAACACTGGCAATTGATGGCTGATGTATTCGTACAATTTGGTAGGAATTCTATTTCGTGTAGCGGCATTGTCACGGTAAGCAACCAGTCCCCAGTCCGCTTCACGCATGGCTTTCAGGATTTCCGTGTGTGGTATAGGCTGATCAAAAGGCGAGGTTTCTATAAAAGACTTACCCTGAATGTAATCCTGCAATTTCATTTGTTCTTTCTGATCGGCACAATAACCAACGATGCGCAAATAAAAAGTAGGATCTGCGTCGTGTAATTTTTCTGCCAGGTCAATGGCTTCATAGATTCCGTACTCAGCGGAGATCGTTCCCGAAAACAACAAACAGGTACGTTGTTTCAACACCGCATTTTTACGAGCCTGCAGCACGATAGGATCTACCACCGCTTTATTGGCTACCACTATGGCTTTCGATTGTATGAAGGTCATCTCCTGCAGGTAACAATTTTCTGCTGCAATGACGGTAGAGAAAAAAGGAATCGTGAGGCGTTCTTTCAAGCGCACCCACAAAGCAAGAGGCCATCGAAGCACAGAAGGGAAAGCTTGTGTATGTAAAATGTTCAGGTAATAATTTTCCTGCAGATCATAAACGAGTTTCACCGAAGGATGAAGAATTTTATAGCCTACAAAAGGAATCAATAATTCGTGTGTACACGCAATGGCTACCGTTGGCTTCAATTGAAAAAGCAAACGCAGCACCCGCCATGAAGCCAATAGTCTTTTGAGAGACAGACGTTTAAAGTAACCAAGTCTATGTGCCTGAACAGAAGCAGCATGCATGGTTTGATCCACTGCACCATAACCGACCACGTGGATAATTGCCCCCTGGTTTTTTGATAGGGTAATAGCAATTTTTTCGTACATTCGTGGCTCGTATACAGGCTTTAGTACCGAAGCAATGACAATAGTGGTACCGGTCATATCGAAGTAAATATAGTTATTAATACCATAAACACGTTTTTGTAACCAATGAAGGAATTGATTGAAAAGGCTTGGGAAGACAGAAGTTTGATCCAGACCCCCGAAGTTCAAGCGGCTATTAGAGCTGTTGTTGAAGATTTGGATAAAGGAAAAATACGTGTCGCACAACCGGGACCGGACAACACATGGATCGTCAACGATTGGATCAAGAAAGCGGTGATCTTGTATTTTCCGATTCAGAAAATGCAAACCCTGCATTCCGGTCCGTTGGAATTCTATGATAAAATGGATTTGAAAAAAGGCTACGAAGCCTTGGGTGTACGCGTGGTTCCTCACGCTGTGGCACGTTACGGCGCTTACCTGGCTAAAGGCACGATATTAATGCCTTCGTATGTCAACATTGGTGCCTACGTAGACGAAGGTACCATGGTGGATACATGGGCAACAGTAGGCAGCTGTGCGCAGATCGGTAAACACGTGCACTTAAGTGGTGGTGTGGGTATCGGCGGCGTATTGGAACCGGTACAAGCAGCTCCTGTCATCATTGAAGACGGTGCTTTCTTAGGTTCCCGTTGCATTGTAGTAGAAGGAGTGAGAGTAGGAAAAGAAGCCGTACTGGGTGCAAACGTAGTATTGACAGGCAGTTCCAAGATCATCGACGTGACAGGTTCTGAACCGGTTGAATACAAAGGATATGTTCCGGAACGTTCAGTGGTAATTCCAGGTACCATCACAAAGAAATTCCCTGCGGGAGATTTTCAGGTACCCTGCGCATTGATCATCGGCAAACGCAAGCCCAGCACAGACTTGAAGACCTCGTTGAATGATGCGTTACGTGAGAATAATGTAGCGGTTTAAATAGAAGTGATCAGTGGTCAGTTGTCAGTGATCAGTCAATAAATAAAAAAGGAGAGGGTTAGTAATCTTCTCCTTTTTTTCTGACCACTGATCACTGACCACTAAACCGCTCAGCGACGATCAACTCCTTACTCCCCGCCGAGTATTGATAAAACCCGCTACCACTTTTCACCCCCAGATGCCCTGCCTGCACCATATTGACTAATAACGGACAAGGCGCATATTTCGGATTACCGAAACCATCCTGCAATACTTTTAAAATGGCTAAGCAGACATCCAAACCAATAAAATCAGCCAGCTGCAAAGGGCCCATCGGATGAGCCATCCCTAATTTCATCACCTGATCGATTTCTTCTACACCAGCCACTCCCTCAAAAAGGGTAGCGATGGATTCATTGATCATCGGCATTAAAATCCGATTGGCCACAAAGCCTGGATAGTCGTTTACCTCCACTGGAATTTTACCCAGCTTTTTGGATAAATCCATGATACCCTCACATACTGCTTTTGAGGTATTATAGCCTTTAATCACCTCGACCAACTTCATGACAGGAACCGGATTCATGAAATGCATACCAATTACTTTATCAGGACGCTGGGTGGCAGCACCCAATTTGGTAATAGAAATGGAAGACGTATTACTCGCCAAAATACAGTTTGCCGGAGCTAGTTTATCCAGCTCCTTAAAAATAGAAAGCTTGATTTCCAGGTTTTCTGAAGCAGCTTCGATTACTAAATCGCTGGTTGCAAGGGCATCGGACAATTGATTCGTAAATCGGATGCGATTCATCGTCTTTTCGACCTCTTCTGTGGCAATCAATCCTTTTTCTGCCTGACGGCGCAAGTTTTTCTCAATGGTTGATTTAGCTTTATCTAATTGAATTTCAGATAGATCATAAACAAAGGTTTCATATCCGTGCAGGGCTGTAACGTGTGCAATGCCATTTCCCATGGTACCAGACCCGATTATTGTGATTTTTTTCATGTTTCTATTTGTAAAGCTGAATGAGATCCCTTAGATTTGTTCTACCAATCTAGTAGAATTTATTTTGTTTGATCGATACAATATAATCATTCTAAATAAAGTTAATAGATTGCTTCAATCAGCGAATAATTTTTGTAATTTTCAAAGTTAATAATTTGGTAACACTGCAATCAGTAAATTTGCACAAAGTCGAACGAATCCATACACTATAATCCTGTTTAAATTAATACTTTATTATCATGAGCCAAGAAACAAATCTAAACGTCCCTCAAAAGTCTAATTTTGCATCCACTTTTGCAGCAGTTGTTATTCCTTTATCGATTGTAATAAGTATACTGGTATACTGGCTTGTATTAGGTGACAAAGCTAACTTCAATGAAAAACACGAACCACTTCCAGGTAACTACCTAGGTTTGGTACATGCGGGCGGTTACATTGTACCGATCTTAATGTCGTTCTTTTTAATGGTATTGACTTTTTCTATTGAGCGTTTCATTACGATTCAGGCAGCTTACGGAAATGGTTCTTTGAACCAATTCGTGAGAAAAGTAAAATCTCATCTTTCTTCTAATGACATCAATGGAGCTATTGAAGTAAGTGAATCTCAAAGAGGTTCTGTCGGTAACGTGACTACTTCTGTATTGACAAGATACAAGCACATTGCCAATGATGCTTCTTTGTCTAAAGACAAAAAAGTAGAAGAACTTCAAAAAGAAGTAGAAGATTCTACAGCGCTTGAATTGCCTCACTTGGAAAAAAACCTGAACATCCTGGCTACACTGGCTTCAGTAGGTACATTGGTAGCTCTTTTGGGAACTGTAATCGGTATGATCAAAGCCTTTACTGCTTTGTCAACTTCAGGAACTCCAAACGCAGAAGCATTGGCATCAGGTATTTCTGAAGCTTTGATCAACACAGCATTGGGTATCTCGGTATCAGCTATCGCGATGATCATGTACAACTTCTTCAACACGCGTATCGATAACCTGACACATAAAATTGATGAAATCGGTTATACCATTAACCGTACATTTGCTGACAACAATAAGTAATTCGTCATTCAGCATAGAATTTCTCAATTAATTAGTAGACATCAGCAATAAGAATTCATGGCACAGGTAAAAACGAAAAAAAGCGGAGTAATGTTAGACATGACAGCCATGTGTGACGTTGCGTTCCTGCTTCTGACCTTCTTCATTCTTACTGCAAAAATGAAAGTACCGGATCCCGCAAGATTTGAGGTTCCTTCTGCTGTTTCAGAAAAGAAACTTCCTGACGAAAATGTACTCAGAATTTCGATCAGCAACGAAGGCGCGGTATTCTTAACCATTGCAGAACAAAGCAGAAGAAAAGAGTTGATCAAAGAAATCGATAAAATGTATTCATTGGGTCTTACTGAAGCCGATAAAGAGAAATTTTCTTTGATCGAAACATTCGGAGTACCGATGAAGCAGTTGAAATTCTATTTGAATTTGTCAGACGACAAAAGAAAGGCATTCAAACAGGAGGGCATTGTGATCGATTCTACCAATAACGAACTAAAAGGATGGGTGAGGGTTGCCAAAACACTCAATGAGAATGCGATCATTGCCATCAAAGGCGATCGTGCTTCAGAGTATACTGTCTTTAAGAAAGTCATTGGTACCATGCAGGAAATGCATTTGAATCGATTCAGTCTTATCACTGGATTAGAAAATAAACCTTCCACGAACTAATTTTATAACCATGTCAGAAATAGCACAGAAAGAAGGCGGTGGTGGTAAAGGGGCCAGTAAAGGTCGTAAGAAAGCATCAACACGTGTAGACATGACTCCCATGGTGGATTTGGGCTTCTTGTTGATTACGTTTTTCATGTTAACTACTACATTGAGCAAGCAGCAAATCATGTTGCTCCCAATGCCTAATAAAGACAAGGACAAACCTATAAGTGAGTCCGAAATTAAAGAATCAAATGCCATGACGGTGATTCTTGGCGAAAACGATAAGATTTACTGGTACATGAGTAAGAATCGTGTGCCTGATTTTCATACGACAAGCTATGATCCCACAGATGAGAATGGCCTCAGAAAAGTATTGCTGGAGAAAACCAGAAATCCTGAGATGAACGTCATCATCAAACCTATGGATAAATCAACGTATCAAAATGTAGTGGACGTGTTGGATGAAATCCACATTGTCAATGCGAAACATTATGCGTTGATCGATATCACGAAAGACGATGAGGAGTTGGTGAAAAAACAAACAGCTGTCAACGAAGCGTCTACTAACTAAGAATATTATGGAAGAGAAAAACTTATCCAACTTAACGCTTGATGACTTAGTTTTTGAAAACAGAAACAAAAGTTATGGCGCTTACGAATTGAGGTCAAAGTATGGCGTCTACGTGGTGAGAGCGTTTGCTATTTCAGTATTGGCATTTCTGCTGCTTGTTTATTCTCCTGCTATTTCAGCTTGGGTAAAAGAACATTTGGGATTCAAAACAGAAGCTCCTGTAGTAGAAGAAATCGTCTACGATGTAGAGTTGAAAGATATTTCACAGGATGAAACCATTCCTCCTCCGCCAGATCTTCCTCCTCCTCCTCCAATCAAAATTGAAATGGTAAAATATACACCTGACATTGTCGTAAAACCCGATAATGAAGTGGTGAAAGAAGAGATTATTCAGGAAGTGAAAGAAGATGTAGCCATCGGTGACGAAAATCAGGAAGGCGTAAAAAGCCTTAACGATGTGATTACAGATGTTGGTACTGGAAACGGCGTAGTAGGTGAAGATCCTAACAAGGTATACAATTACGTAGGTGAATGGCCTGAGTTCCCGGGTGGAAAAGGAGAATTGAATAAATTCTTACAAAAAAATGTACAGTATCCACGTGATGCCGAGAAAAAAGGTTTGTTCGGAAAAGTAATCGTTAGTTTTACGGTGGAGAAAACAGGTGAAATCATCGACGTGAAAATCCTGAAAGGTGTTTCAGAAAGCTTGGACAAAGAAGCTATTCGCGTGGTAAAATTGATGCCGAAGTGGAAACCTGGTAAAAACAATGGAGTGCCGGTGAATGTGAAATTCAAGGTAGACATTAACTATACCATGACAGAATAATAAATCTTATAATGAATAAAACACTTTTCTATTTAGAATGACGATGGCAGTAGTATATACTGCCATCGGCGTTTATATATTATTGAGTAATAAGAGTCTTAGTGGCATTGTCGGAGAAACTTATACTCCTGTCATTGGGGGACTTATATTAGCTTACGGATTGTTCAGGGGATATAATGCATTGAAAATTGAAAAAAATAAAGACCAGGACAACTAATTTTCTCTTTATCCTTGGAGCATGTATACTGCTAGTGGCCTGTAACGCAGAGGCACCGAAAGGGGATGCGCCACTTATTATTCGTACAGACACTATTTTTGTAGCCTGCGATTCTTCACAGCATGCCATCGTCAATGAATTAATTGAAGTTTACGAAGCTCTTAATCCCATCCGTAAAGTCAATCCTATCTATACCCGGGAGAAGAAATTATACGATTACATCCGTTCCAATAAGGTCGATGTCATCTTACGTTCTTATTTGTTAACAGCAAGCGAGAAGAAAGATATAGAGACCAGAAAACTGAATGCAAAGATCCATCCTTTCTGGACCGACGGGCTGGCTGTCATTGCAGCAGATGAATTTAGTAAAAATGAAATTACAGAAGAACAATTAAGAGCGGTTTTGACGAATCGTTCTACAAGCTTTCATGTCCTTATAGACAATTCCAACACGGCTTCTTACGAGTTGATTTTTGACCGGTATGCGGTGGATCAACAACAGATCAATGCTTATGCAGGAGGATCAGAAGATTCTGTGATAAGCGCTGTAAAACGCCGCAGCGATTACATCGGACTCATTGGCTCTTCTTACTTTATAAGAGAAGAGAACACCTTGCCTAAAGGCATAAAGCTTGTAGGATTGATCCCTGCCGGTAAGCAACAGGCTGAGTATCCTTTTCAAGACCAACTGTATAATGAGGTGTATCCATTGTCCAGACAGATCTATGGCATCAACGTGGGAGCCAAACAAAGTTCTGGCTCAGCTTTTGCTTCCTTCGTTTTGTCCGATCGGGGACAAAGAATTATATTGAAAGCAGGTTTGTTGCCGGCTAAGATTCCTCCGAGAACGATTGAACTGGTAAATCAGTAATGAGAAAATTTATACTTACATGTTTTCTTGTATTCATCACTACCTGCTGTCTTTGGGCACAGCAGAAAAATACCAAAGAGTATTCTGATACTTCCGTAGTATATAAAGAGCAAGATAATGGCTGGGCAGAGTTTCCAGGAGGTCAAGATGCTCAATACAAATTCTTAAAGCATAATTTACAATATCCTGATGATGCTCAAAAGCAAAAAATAGAAGGGAAAGTGATGGTAGGATTTACAGTGAAAAAGAGCGGCTCTATATCCAATATCCACATTTTGAAAAGCGTGTATCCTTCCTTAGATAAAGAAGCGCTGAGGGTTATAGCGCTAATGCCTGATTGGGTTGCTAAAAAAAAGAACGGCACAATTAGTAAAGCTAGATATAAGATTGACATTATTTATAAACTACACGAGGATTAACGCTAATAAACTGACTAGGCCAATGAAGTTGTTCCACCGATTGTGTTTTATCCTGCTCTTGTTGAGTAGTTATAAGGCAAGTGCTCAAAGTGAATCTCCTGCAAATGAAGGAATAAAAGGGATACCAATTAATGATTCTACAGTGGTATATACTTATGTTGGTGAATGGCCATCATTTCCGGGAGGGAATGGGGCACGCAATCGCTTTCTAAGTGAGAATATTGTTTATCCCAGAGCAGCTGAAAAGAAAGGCATAGAAGGTCGCGTAATTGTTTCTTTCATCATTGAGAAAGACGGAACAATAACAAACGTAGAATTATTAAAAGGTGTAGAAGCAAGTCTAGACGAGGAAGCTATGCGAGTAGTAAAGCTGATGCCGCGTTGGAATCCAGGTAAGAATAATGGCGAACCGGTGAGAACCAAACATAAAGTCGATGTCGTTTATAAACTTGAAAGTAGAAAATCATCATCAAAATAAATTAGGACAGAAATGAAGTGGTTCTACCTGTTAAGTTTTATTATTTTATTCACTAGTTTTAGTTCAAATGCTCAGACTGTAAATCCATTAGTGGAAGAAACTGTTACAGAATAAAATGATTCTACCGAGTATGAGTACGTAGATCAATGGCCCGAATTCAAAGGAGGACATGATGCTCTCAATCGGTTTCTTTCAAAGAATATAGTGTATCCTAGAAAAGCTGAAAGGATGGGAATTGAAGGCCGCGTAATCATAGCTTTTGTTGTCGAAAAAGATGGAGCCATCACTCACGTGGAGATTGTAAATTCTGTTGACTCACTTTTGGATGATGAAGCGTTAAGAGTCATAAAATTGATGCCGAATTGGAAGCCAGGTATCTCTAAAGGAAAGCTAGTCAGATGCAAGTTTAAAACGGATATTATTTTTAAATTGCCTGAATAGTGATCAATATTAATAGAGAAAATCCATCACCGAAAAAATTAATAACCAACACCATGAATAAATCACGATTAACTCAACCTCTATTATTTTCTTTTGCCTTACTGTTAAGTACATTCAGTCTGAATGCACAAGATGTAAAAAAAGGCAAGGACCTTATTTTGAAAGAACGCTTAAACGATGCGAAAGCTTTCTTCAAGCAGCAATTGGCTGCTGATCCAAAGAATGCAGCAGTTTACCAGTTTTACATTGGTGAAGTGTACTACGCGCAGGAGAAATACGATTCAGCGAAAATTCAGTATAAAGAATCCATGATGCTGGATGAGAAACAAGCCTTGAGTTATGCAGGCTTAGGGAAAATAGTGATCGGAGCGAATCCAGTTGAAGGACAACAAAACTTCGAAAAAGCATTGAGCCTTGCGGGCAAAAAAAATGCAGAAGTTTCTAATGTTATTGCCGGTTATTACATTAAAACAGGTGATAAGAAAAATGCAGACGCAGCGATAGCTTTGCTTCAAACCGCTCTTAAAAACGAACCAAAAAACTTTTATTCAAACATCCTCGCAGGAGATGCCTACTTAGTGAAAGGTGACGGTAGTTTTGCTGCCAGTTATTTTAACGCGGCGGCAAACGTAGAACCGAATAATCCGTTGACTTTTTGGAGAAAAGGAAATCTGTATGTCAATGCAAGAAATTACGATGTAGCTATTAACACTTATAAAGAAGGATTGGCTTTGGATCCTGAGTTTGGACCTCTGTACAAAGAAATAGGAGAGATCTACTACCGTTCTAAGCAATACAAGAAAGCCATTGAAAATTACCAGTTGTATTTACAGAAAATAGACAACAATGATGATGCGCAATTTCGTTATGCATCATTTCTATATTTAACACAAGATTATAAAACAGCATTGACAATCTTCGATCAGTTGGAACAAAAAAAATATCCAAACCCTATCTTGTATCGTTTGAAAGCATTTTGTCTCTATGAAACAGGTGAATACGACAAAGGTTTGGAGTATGAAAATAAATTCTTTGCAACGACAGATCCTAAAAACATCCTGGCCGCCGATTATGAATACCTGGCTAAATTTTATATCAAAAAGGAAATCGATTCACTGGCATTTAAAAACATTCAATTTGCCGTGTTGAGAGACAGCAGCAAAGCTATTTTGTGGAATGATTTGGGCGCTTTTTATTTAGCAAAAAGCAATTATACCAATGCCATTTCAGCATACAACAGAAAGCTGGCTGTTATTAAAGCAGACGATAACGATTACCTGAACATGGGTAAGGCCTATTACTTCAGCAAGAAATACCAACAAGCAGATTCAGTTTTTACCTACCTGACAGACTCAAGACCTAAGGCCTATATTGGTTTCTTGTATAGAGGAAGAAGCAATGCCTTGTTAGATCCTGATTACAAAACAGGTCAGGCCAAACCGTTTTATGATAAAGTAGTGGAATTATGTGCGATAGATGAAGTGAAATACAAGGATCCTTTAGTAGAATCTTACCAGTACCTTGCTTCTTATTATTTGTATAAAAAGGATAAAGTGAACGCAAATATTTACTGGAATAAAATCCTGAAATTGGACCCGACCAATAAACGGGCTCAGGACGGATTAAAATTAAAATAGACAGTGGAAAAAGTCTCGGTGTAAATCGAGACTTTTTTTATAGATATTCGTTTGTTTATTAAAAATGGATGCTGTACTTTAAAAAAATAAGAATTTAAGCAAAAATACAATGGCAAAAGAAAATATACACCGTGCAATGGGAAGTCTTGCCTATTCTATAGCAATGGCGGATGGTGAAGTTCAAAGTGAAGAAAAGGATATCATCCTTAAATTGGCTCAAAAGGAATTTGAATTGTCGGATACGGACAATGAATGGATAAAGAAAATGTTTGAACAGTTGGCTACTAGTAAAACCTCCCTGGATGATGCCTACAATTATGCCATCGATGTCCTGGAAGCCAATAGACACGATTACGATTTTGACGAGGAGATGAAAAAGAAATGCATCAATTTCATGAAACGCGTTGCTGATGCCTTCAGTGAAATTTCTTCTTCCGAGACATCCATCCTACACCGTTTTGAAGAAGACATGAGCCGATTTTAACCATGTCACCCGCGGCCAGCAATAGACTCACCATTTTATCAGTCGACGGAGGAGGAATTCGTGGAGTAGTGCCACTTTACCTCTTGTCCAAGCTGGAAGCTGAACTGAGAATACGTTTAGATAAACCTGATTTTTTCATCAGTACTTGCTTTGATACGCTCTCCGGAACGAGCACGGGAGCCATCATCACAGCAGGCTTATCTGTGCCCGACAAAAAGACCAATCAACCACTTTACGACGCACGGTTTATCCTGCATGCATACCTCAATGCAGGTCAGAAAATTTTCCGCGCCTCTACCTGGGATTCATGGAAGAGCTTGGGGGGTTTAGCTTCCTCCAAGTATTCACCGCTTGCTCTGGAAAAATATTTTGAACATTTCTTTAAAGATCATGTCATGGAAGACCTGTTGTACAACAACATGGTAGTGGCCTATGACCTGATCGAACGAAAACCATTTCTATTTACGGGAGGAGATTTTGGGTCTTCTCATTTCAGGGTGCGCGAAGCTTTGCGTGCCTCTACCTCTGCTCCGGTTTATTTTCATCCGGCCAATATTAAAGACCTGGACGGTCAAAGTTATAGTTTGATTGATGGCGGCGTAGTGGCCAACAGTTCTTCTCTTGTATTACTTCAATTCCTGCTCTCAAGGCATTTCATCACTCAGCAAACAGAGTTGACCTGGTTGTCATTAGGAACAGGCGTAGGAGCTCCTACATTTCAAATCGGTGATTTAGATGGTGCCTTATCCTGGCTGTACCCTTTGTTGGATATCATCAATACCGGTTCTTCTGGAAATGCGAGTTTACAAACGGAAACGATTGTCAATAATCTGTTTTCTAATTCGTCTTTTATTCGAATTAATCCTCCGTTGAGTCATGCCTCTACAGGATTGGATGATATTTCTCCCAATAACCTAAAAGCGTTGCAGGAGGCAGCACAACTATACATTGATACGAATGCAGAGATCTGGGAAAAGGTTATCGCACAATTATTATATAGTTACAACAGGAAGAATGCGTGAGTCAAATAGCTTTGTATTTTGTCTCATATACTCTCATACTAAAAAAGTATCAGAATACTTTACCTTACAACCCACGAGATCATGACTAAGAAACTAGCATGTTTACTACTTTTATGGATGCAGGTATCGTTGCTTTATGCTCAGCAGAAACAACTGCCTAATAATAACCTACAGACGCTTGGCCGTCCGATCAATACACTTCCATATTCAGAATTTGCACCGACGGTAAGCGCCGATGGTAATACGATGATCTTTGAATCGGACCGTTCGGGACGATGGAGACTATACATCACTTATCAAATCAAAACGGGTGGATGGACAGAACCTAAGGATTTGGAGACCATCAATAACGCAGTGGCTCCGGGAGACTTTCTGGGCGGCCCATGCATCAGTTACGATGGGAGTCTGTTGTTGTTTACCTCCAATATGAAAGGCACAGTAGGCGGGGTAGACATCTGGATGAGTAAACGTACGGGAGATGATTGGTCTGCACCTAAGAACATGGGACGTACCATTAACAGTGGCAACTACGATGGTTTTCCTTCTTTGTCGGCTGATGGTCGCTGGTTATATTTTATGCGTGCGGCAGAAGGTAATTCTCCTACCGGACAACGTTGCTGTGAATTGTATATCGCCCAACGCAGGGGAGAGTTCTTTATCAATCCTAAAGTACTGCCGGCACCAATTAACATGGGATGTGAAGGCTATCCCCGCATCATGGCTGATGGTAGGACATTGATCTTTTCTTCTTATCGTCCGGGAGGCAAAGGAGGACATGATTTGTATGAATCAAAATATAAAAATGGCAAATGGTCAAAACCTGTACCTCTTGAGTTTATCAATACACCTAAAGACGACGAGTTGATCTCTGTCCCTGCTTCCGGTGATGTGATTTATTTGTCCAGTACGATGAGTAATAATAAAGATGATATTTATAAAATAGAATTACCGGAAGAATTCAGACCGGATAAAATTGTCATCGTCGAAGGAAAAGTAACAGACGAAGAGACGAAGAAAGTGATTCCTGCCATGGTTAAAGTCAGTGACATCAAAAAGAAACAAAAAGTGCAGGAGGTGGAAAATGATGCGGAAACAGGTCGTTATACCTTATACCTGGAGGAAGGACGTAAGTACGATGTATCGGTCGTTGCACAAGGACATACATTTGAATCGGAAGTGATTGACCTGCAAAATGTGACGAAATACAAGACGGTGAAAAAAGAAATCAAATTGAAACCGTTAAAGGTCAATACGTCCTTTACCTTGAATAATCTGTTCTTTGATTTTGATTCTTCTTCCCTGACAAAAGAATCTGAATTGGAATTAGAACGTGTCATCGAATTACTCAATACCAATCCCGGTATGACAGTAGAAATCTCGGCGCATACAGACGATAAAGGAAGTGACGAGTACAATGCTAAATTGTCTCAACACCGTGCAGAATCTGTTGTTCGTTTTCTGACTCAAAAGGGCATCAACAAAGACCGCATGATTGCCAAAGGTTACGGCGAAAGCGTCCCTTCAGTACCCAATGATTCGGACGAGAACCGGGCAAAAAACAGAAGGGTAGAGTTTAAGATTTTGAAAATGTAAAATAGAGTAGTAAGTGGTAAGTTATAAGTATAACGTGTTCACTTACCACTTACAACTTATCACTTACTACTATTGTGTATTCCCCCGAACAGCAAAAATCACTGGGCAAAAAATCTGAAGCGGAAAACAAACGGCTGATCAAATTCTTGAAAAAGAAGAAGCCTTCTGATTTGGATCTTCAAGCTCAGGAAGCGCATGATCAGGCTTTTGACTGCATCAATTGTTTGGACTGTGCCATGTGTTGTACAACGACAGGACCTTTGTTTACAGACAAAGACATCAATCGATTGGCTCAGCGGTTTAAGTTGAAAGACGTAGAGTTCCGTGATCAATATTTAAGATTGGACGAAGACAATGACTGGGTTTTAAAGCAAGTGCCTTGTCCATTTTTAGGTCCGGATAATTATTGCAGTGTTTACGAAGATCGTCCCAAAGCATGCCGGGAATATCCGCATACAGATCGCCGTAAGTTTGGACAAATTCTAGATTTGACCTTAAAAAATACATTCATCTGTCCCGCTGCTCATCAAGTGATGGAGACATTGCAAAAAGTGTATTTGAAATAAAGAAATGAGAGAGATGTGAGATGAGATTTATAATTTTTGATCATTTCTCATTTTATCATCTCACATTTCTCTTAACTGTAATGCGCTACCGCCTGATTATGTCCTTTGAAGTTCTCTTCAATCACAGCAGGGATCATCTCAAACTCAATATTACACACATCCAGCTCCATTCCTAAGTCAATGAAAAACCGTATGAATACACCCAACTGGTATTCGAAAGGATAGGATTCAAACGCTGTTTCGGCTTTAAAGCCATAAATTTCATTCAATTCCTGATTAAAATCTTCGAAATCTTTCCAGGCTCTTGGGTAGTGTTCTTTGATCGATGGAATATTCAGTTGAATCTTTTTCATAGAATGTGTACCTTTAGATGAACGTTCGGCAAGTTATGAAAGGGTTGATTGAATTTTATAAAAAATACAAAGAATATATAAGGGTAGATGCCTTGATGTATTTGTCGTTTATCATCATGGCTATTCTGTTACTGATTTTTTTATAGAAAGTAGTCAGTGATCAGTCGTCAGAAAAAAGGAGAGCCCACTATAATTAGTAGGCTCTCCTTTTTTTTATTTATCTGACCACTGATCACTGTCAGCTATTTACTTCGCTCTTTCCAGATAATTTCCTGTTGTTGTATCTATTTTAACGCGTTCTCCGATGTTTACAAACAAAGGTACGTTTACGATAGCTCCAGTCTCAAGAGTAGCTTGTTTAAGTGTTTTAGTAGCTGTATCGCCTCTTACGCCAGGCTCTGTGTAGGTAACTTCCAGTTCTACGTTCTGTGGTAATTCAGCATATACTGGTGTATCCCCATCAAAAGAGATACGAACGACCATTTCTTCTTTTAGAAATTTTACACCATCACCGAACAATTCACCAGAAACATAGATTTGATCAAATGTTTCCGGATCCATCATGACATAGCTGTCACCTTCTTTGTATAGATATTGCTGATCTTTTACTTCCACACGT